>Ga0228710_1003752_pt1 | contig 24078 bp, 7 predicted proteins | sample MedpolnodulmetaG_FD_177995 | JGI IMG/M metagenome (GOLD analysis project Ga0228710, IMG submission 177995) | Root nodule microbial communities from Medicago polymorpha collected in Santa Monica, California, United States - pink nodules | ecosystem: Host-associated > Plants > Roots > Nodule...
ATTGTGACTCCCCAAAAACTGGTTTTTTTTTTTTTTACCAAAAGTCACTTCCAAGATATGTTTATCCTTCTCTTCTTCCAAATGACGAGCCTCTCCCTTCACCTTCTTCAGCTCCTCCTTTCATACATTAACCCCTTTCACACCCTCACCGTGCTCCCTTTTTTCTCCCTCTATGCAAATTTAAGTTTTTTCTTTCTCATTCTTTCGACCCCTCAACACAATCATTGTCACCCTTCTTACCTACCCTATCAAACCTATCAAATTGAGAAACATTAGCCCACACCCTTTGTTTACAAAAAAAAAACATTGTTCAAGGCATTGTTAGGTTTGTCTACATCAAACACTTGACCACGATCATTCCTATTACAAGAAACGAAAACATCCGACAACATACCACATACCTCAAACCCTTTTTTTAACTCAAAGTATTGCAAGCACCCTGGAATATTTGTGAAGTAAAAGGTTTCCAATTCAAATGATATGTTTTATCTGGTGCTACAGTAATTGCTGCAAGAGAAGCACTATAATTCAGATGATGTTTTACCTGGTGCTACAGTTAGTGTTCTTGATCTGCCACGAGGTTTTACCTTTCCCTGATCGAGGTTTGCTTGCCTGAAATCACTTCTTCCAAAGATGTGATACCTATTATGAGCTTGATACTTCCGGTTATGATAATCAAACCTAAAATCACGCCTGAAACCAACGCTACCATTGCAGTTATGGTCAAGATAATTCAGTCCTCCATAGCTGACATCGTGGTTATGATCAATTAAATCATGTCTTCCATCACGATCAGAATAGTAAAGGCGATCAAGATGAAAATTACGCATGCTATTACCTGGCAGACTCTCTTCACCATGGCCTTCTTGTCCAAAAAAACCTTCCACCATGAAACCCCTAATCAGAAAAACATTCCATGAACTGAACCTCCATGCTTATAGGAAACCCTAGATTTGTCTTGTCCTCGATCACCTGATGGAATCACTTTCCAACGTCGTGAGCTAACTGTAGTCCATTTTCCCTTATCGATATCCCCTGTTTAGTGCCACCCAGGTCCTCACAGGCAAAAGGGAATACCGACGCATTGGCCTTTAGGTTAACTATAGGTTTGCTTCCTTTATCTTTATACTCTCTCTCTCTCTCTCTCTCTATCTCTCTCTAATTTTTTCTCTATTGACTAAAATATGCACAAGAACTTAAGCGTCCAAAAACAAATCGATTAGTTGTAACAACTATAGTACTTAACACTTTCTAACCATTGGCAAAGAATTAAACATCTAAAAGTGGGACATTGGACTAAGGGGGTGTATTGAATTGAGATTTAAAAGGATTTTAATAGACTTTTTTAAGATAAGAAAGTCTTGTGGTATTGAATCAAGACTTTTATAAAATATAAATAAATATGGTGGTATTCAATTAAGACTTTTTTTCAAGGCAACGAAATCTGTTGGTTTTCAATTAAGATTTCTAAGAACTTATAAAATGTCTCTTGGTATTGAAAATTAGACAATTTTAATGGATTCATTTGTGGAATGGATTGTGTGATGAAGTTTGTCTTGCCTTGTCAAAAGGTTATTTTGATGATGTTTTAATATGGACTAGTTTTCTTAGTTTGTTGCTTTCTCTTGTTAGTTTAGCTTTAGATTATGTTAAAGCACCTTAACAAATTGTGTCTCTTAGCACTGTGTGTTCCTTGTTGTTCCTGATACCTTATGACACAAGTAACCTCATCATTGTAGCTTTTTTAGGATTTGAATCAATTCATTTTTGCCAGAATCGTATCACCCAAAGTCTCTGACTTGGGGTGAATCGTTTCATGATATTTTGAATCGATTCACTTTTGAATCGAGTCAAATTTGCATGAATCGTATCATTAAAACTTTTTGACTTATATTGAATCAATTGAATGTAATCTGAATCGTTTCAATCTTCATCCTGGGCACTTTAAACCGATTCAAATTATGTCTAAATCATATCAACCATCATAGTCCATCTGGCTTGTCCTCTTGCTGTCTGAATCGATTCACACATTTAGTGAATCGATTCACTATGTTGTTTTTAGCCAATTTTTTACACTTTCCACCCAAATCTATATAAACTCTCCTCCTCATAACACCCAAATTATTGAATCATTTGCATCTATTCTCTCTAGGTCTCAAAAACTCATTGTTCATACATTCTTCAAGATTAAACACTTTTTCTTATAATCACTTTTTTCTTTGAGTCATATGATTTGATAGGGTGCTAATAGGGATTGTAAGTTGGTTCTTTCAAGGAAATTGATTGGTTTGAATCAAGGTTCTAAAGTGGAGTGAATAATCTCATTCCACCTTTAAAGGTCTTGGGGGTTCTTTCTAATTGTTCTTGTGTTCAAGGGGATCCATTTGTCGGACGTAGCATCAAAGAGCTTGAGTGAAGAGTTCAAAGGGTTGCACGGGTGATTGAGGATTCGAAGACATCAAGAAGCACCAAATTCAAAGGGTATTTGAAGTTTGGTGGAGTGGTTACATAGAGGTTGAAGAACTAGGATAGTTTCAAGGAACTCTTGTAATCACATTTGTATTCAACATTGTTACTATTAGTGGAAGTCCTTGATGGAGGCGTTTTTTCACGAAGAAGAGTAGACGTAGCCCGAAGCGAGGACGAAAAGGCGAACTACTATAAAAATCTTGGTGTCGTTTTCTCTTCCTTATCCTCTTTAATTTTGATAATTGTTAATGCTTAAATTGATTAATTGATAGAATATAAATTGATTTTGATCTAAGTTCTTGCCTAACTCCTTGAATTAGGTTTTCACAGTTTCACTTGGATCAATTAGTTTCAATTCCTAGCCAATTCATCAATTGCATATACATTGTGTTTTTGGTTTTTAGCTTGTTATATTTTCTTGTAGTTTTGGTTTTGAAATTGTCTTGTTTTGCAAATTGTTCAAAAATTATTAATAATTGATTGAAATAAGATGTAGCTTGTGAATCACTCAATTCTCTTGTAAATCTCGTTAGTGTATAATCTTAATAATTTGTCATAGTTTGTGATTGTTCAAAGCATATTTCCAATTAGTCAAAATATTTTAAAACGTTTTCGCTAAAACTCCATAAAATTTTTAAATCGCTATTCACCCCCCCACATAAACCAACATGTGATACTTTTTTAGTTTAAATACACTCATCCAACAATCTCACACAATCTCTTGAGATTTTGTGATACTCTTCCAAATTCTTTTCTATTCTACTGTGACAATGGCAGGTCGTATCTTTTGTTTGCCAAACTTGCTTGTCGAAATCTTCATGCTTGTAACTTGAATTTTTCTTAACAAAACTTATTTTACGGTCTACTTATTATATATCAAATTATAATAATCAATCAACTTAATTTCATTGATATTATAATAATTTTTCTACTTGCATTTTTCTAACTTTTTTTGTTTTTTTAGGGGTGCATTTTATTTTTCTACCTGACATGCATTCTTCAATCAAATTATTATAACCAATAAATATAGCATAACTTATTTTAAAATCGGATTTTGACTATTGGAAAGACGGGCACGCCTGTCTGTCCGCTTTTTCTACTGCGCTAACGCATGTGATTATTTTATTATGTTTGTTTTGTATATTTTTTATTAAAAATTTTAAATTTTAAAATATTAATGGAAATTGATTTATAAACAAAATTTTGTCAAGACATATAACAAAATTATTTATGAACTCAACATATTTTAGTTTGCCTGCATACAAAATAATGATCATTTATTGTTTATTCTAATAGTAATTAGTACATCATAACATAAATGTATAAATGACATGTTATGTAAAAAAACATTGTTATGATTGCGATAAAAGAATATCTTTAAAAACTACATTTTTCGTAAAGTCTTCATCTTCTCCTTCTATTTTCCCTTCTTTAATGAGAACTTTTGTTGAATTTTGAGAAACTCCTCTTGATAAAGCTACATATAATTGACCATGGATGAAAACATGTCATTTAAGATAGATTCCGACATTGGAAATGGTCTATCCTTGTGACTTATTTACGGTAATTGCAAAACTTAGTATAATGCAGAACTGTTTTCTACTAAGCACAAAGGGAAATCCTGAACTCGCATTTGTTTTTAATTTAATTTTAGGCAAGAATGCTCTTTTTCGAGCGTTGCTTTCTACTAGGACTTCCACATCCAACATATTCTTAAATAAACCACGACATAACAATCGTGTTCCATTACACATACCATATCTAGGGTCTATGTTTCGCAACAACATCAAAGGTGCGCCTTTTTTTACCTTTAAAATATGTGGTGGAATACTTCCTTGAGCAATTGAGTTTAAGAATTCATGTTGATATAAGTTATGAGTATTCCCTTCAACCTCGTCAAATGACAACAAATAATGTTCGTCTCTTGGAAGATTGATAATTATGTCATTCAATTTTTTAACATCATCATTTGTAGGTGTAATTATGGCTCTTTGCTCCATTTAGGTTTCCTCAATTTATTCCTTTTCACTTTATTGATGTGTGACATGTGGCAAATGTAAAAACAAGGGTTGAGATTAAAAGCTTTGGCATGAGCACCTTTTTAATGAAAAGTAAAACAGGCTCTCTTGCAAGATGTCAAGCTCCTGTTGAACGTGCACTCTTTCCTTATATTATAGTAGATACATACTTATATAACAAACTCACAATTAAATTAACATTTACAATCATATAGATCATATATTATTTATTGAACCTTTGGTACTAAATATGATGCGCTACGTAGGTGGATCGAGGGGCTTGGTAGGCCTACTTGTTGCACTATGAACGATCTAGGTGTAAAAAAAATGAATAATATAAAATCGCTTGAATTAACATCTTATGCACTTTTATTAAACTATGTTAAGTTTGATGTGTCATAATAGGATATCATATAATTCTAAATTGAAGTAAAGTTTTATAGAAATGTTCTACGTGAGATATTTTCCTAAATAGTTTTTAAACCATATTTAGGGTTTGAGTGTCAAAATATATCTATTAAAAATATATAATAAGCTCTAATCCTAGGCCCCTTAAGCATTCTCTCTGAAAATTGCTTATGTTGCATACTTTTAGAAATTCCAAAACAACATCATTCCATGAACATCTACGAAAGGAAAATATATGTAATCACTAAAACAAGAAATATTAAAATAAAAGATACTAAATATATATTAATAACTAATTGTCATTTTTTAACAAAAGTCATGGTTTAAATAATATATCTCATAAAGTGGTAGTTTTGTAAATTTATATAAATAGAAAATATAATAATATTATTAAAATAGATCGGCCATATTTTGACAAAGTAATTTACACTTGTAAAATATTGAGTTCTAAATATTTTCATTCAAATAATGAGTTCTAAATTTTTTTATTTAAATGTTTTTCCTTATAATACTTTAAGAATTGAACAAATTGAATAAGAAAATAAAATGAATTTTGTAAATTCCATATGAAAATATTTCAACTGTTATCACAAGAACTATTTTTATTTTACTTTTAGGAACAAGAACTGCCTTATTATCCATTCGAAAAGGAACTAACTTATAATGAATAATGAATATAAACAAATTTATTAAAAATTGAAGTTAGATATTTCATTCCCGAAAGAAAAATTTCATCTATTATCTATTAAAAATAAAAATAAAATACATAGAGGGTCTGAATCAAGTTCTCTCAAGCATTCTCACAAAAAATTGATTATCTAGCATCTTTTGAATTTCAAAAATAATATTATTTGATTTGAAAGCCGCTAATTTGTGTGTCCAATTTTTTTTTATGGCGGCTTTGTTATTATTCTGAGCCAAGTCTTGGCTATTTTGTGTGGTTTACATGAACTGACCAAACATTTCCTTGAGTTGTGATGGTTTCCTATGTGGCGGATTTTGTGTGGGGGTTTGTGTAGGATTTAGAGTAAAGTTGTTGTTGCACTTCAAATTGGGATGGTATTTCCACACACTGTTGTAGGTGTTATAAAATGGGTTTCCTCTTTGATTATTTCCCATGTAATTGGCTTATTTATATGCACATTCGAGGAAGCATTATCAAGATTCATGACATTAATGGCATAAATCACACTTCAACACTTATACTTGTGAAGGTTTGATAGAAGAAGATGCCAACGATTTTGTGAAAGGTTTAAAGTGTGCAACCATAAGTTTGTGACTTGCCATCAAAGTATTCTGGGTGTCATGCTCTAGAACCCACCTCTTCCTATCACCCAAATACTTAATTTGAGCCATATTCTCGACTAGGTCTTTGACTTAAGTAACTGACTTTGTCTTCCGAGCACCTCCAACTGAAGCATTCAACAACATTCTAGTATGAGCTCTTAACCCTTAATTAAACATTTGCATTTGGTTAAGCTCATCAATATTGTGTCCAGGGTACCTCTTCAACAATAATTTTAAGGGATCCTAAGTGCCACACAACGACTCTGCATTACCTAGTTCAAGTGAGTGATTTCAACATGCTTCTCCATGAATTTTGTTACCAAAAAGAATTGCTCCAGGAACTTTTCCTTCGGATCAACCTAGGTTTCAATAATACCACTAGGAAGAGATAATAACCAATCCTTCACTCTTTCTCCCAAAGCATGAGGAAATGTCTCAACCTCTTATGAACTTCAAATATTCCCTCGGGACATCAGTACTGACAAGTTCTGTAGAACTTGCTGAGATGTTCGTTTGGATCCTACAATGCCCCTCGATCTTACAGATGTTCTTTCAAGATGGTCAAAATAGTGTTTTTGATATCAAAGGAAATTGAGTCCGCTGGATGGGAATAGAACCAGACATCTGAGAGAGTAAGGCCCGACACGTACAAACTTGTGTCATTAGTAGGTGCAACTCAACAACTGGTAGGAAATAAAACCCCACAGACTCATCAGTTAAATAGAAGACATAAAACTAATATTTGAATAATGTTTGACCATTAATTAATTCCAACAAATAAATAGAGGGGATTCGAGAATCTCAACCGCCGTTAACTTTCTGCAATCAAAACAAGTTATTTCTAAACTCTTGCTAACATATCAATTTGCACAAACTCCCCCTTTATCTTTTATTTTAGGGTTAATATGATTTTACCCCCTGCCATTTGGGTGAGTTTTAGTTTACCCCCTATCAAAAAAAAGTTTGGAGATTCTCCCTTGCCATTAGAAGATTCTTTGGTTTCCACCCCTAAGTCATCTGACTGGATTAATGAGATGATGTGGCGCGCTTATGTGTTATGTTTTTTAGTTTTGATTTTTTTTCTATTTCTATGTGGCGTGCTGGTTTGTCTTTTTCAATATTTTGACCATTTAATTTTTTTATTAATTAATAATTATTTGAAAAAAAACAAGTACATATCATTAAAATCATCTCTCTTTCATCCTTCACCATTTCCATCATTAAATTCAAACCTATAAAATGACGATTGCGCCCCCGCATTTTCATATGCTTGGGGTGCACAACATATGCTTGAGCGCATATGCCTCTTTGCAAATGCATAAGGCGCATTTTGCATGCCCTAGGCGCATGGTAGCATTTTGCCATGCCCTAGGCGCATGCTCTTGTGCTTCTTGGTCCAATTTCTTCGATCTTCGTCGTTTTTAGGTCTTCGTCTTCAAATAACTTGCTGCGGAACTTGAAAACAAAATTCCTTCCTATTTAAAGTCTCAGGAGGCCTCTTGAATCTTCATTCTTGTCTTTCCAAAGTCTTGACGATTCTTCAATTGTTCTTGATTTGCCGATTTGCATGATTTCTTCGTTAATTACTTCAAAAACTTCCTAAAATTGCTATGTTTTGGGAAAACTAGAATTACATACTCAAATATAGAAAACATTACAAGAGTCCCGAAATCATAGGCACTCGTTCTAATACTTCTCCTTTTTGCTACTAAAATCTATTGAAAATAACTGAAAAACATGCTAAGAATAACGTAAGATGACCTGTCATCAAGTCACAATCTTCTTGGAAGGAATTGGCTTTTGGTATTAAAAAAAACCGGCTTTTTATCTTTACTTTATACAAGAAAAATAGTCTAACTTTACATATTCTATACATAACATTTACTGTAACATGTTATCAATCCTATTTTTCTCTATCTTAATTACTTATTCATCATTTTATCCTACATATCGTCATACATTCATCTTAATGCTTAGTTACCCTGTAACTACAAAACATCCATACATAATGTGTTCTTTAAATTATCAATCTCATATTAACAATTATTTCATCAAACGTCTTTTGTACATGCAATTCTATCAAACTAGTTCCAAAATTTAGTTTTCTACCATCAGACCTCAACTTCAACTCTTTAAGTAAAAAATAGGTACAATACTTCCCTAGGTCCTTTAAGTTTCACGTTTGTTTCAGATAGGTCCTTTAAGTTTCTAAAGTTTCAGATAGATCCTTTAAGTTTCGAGTTTGTTTCGGATAGGTCCTTTAAGTTTCTAAGGTTTCAGATAGGTCCTTTAAGTTTCAAGTTTGTTTCAGATAGGTCCTTTCTATCAACCTCCGTTAAGCCAAAGTTGATATGTCCGTTAAGCGAAACTCGAAACTTAAAGGATCTATCTGAAACCTTAGAAACTTAAAGGACCTATCCAAAACAAACTCGAAACTTAAAGGACCTATCTGAAACCTTAGAAACTTAAAGGACCTATCTGAAACAAACATGAAACTTAAAGGACCCAGGGAGGTATTTGGCCTAAAAAATATTCTAGAAAGATTAGAATGCCTAGATTACATAAATTATTTTTGTTATCAGGTTTAAGTATCCAACTGGTTCAATTTTCCTTCAAATCATGTATAAGTACATCCTTTAAATAAAAGTATAGGTACATAAACATGGCATAAACCTTTAACCAACTTGTAATCTGGGTAACTCTTAATTTGCTTAATGGAATTCAACGTTTAATTTCAAGTTTAATTTCAAAATGATCTCTACTTTTCAACTCATGAAACTCATCGTATTTGCTTTCTAAATGTTTCATCATTTATTAACATAAGTAAAACCCGAAACTATTATATTGTATTTGTTTCTTTAAATTTTGTATACATCACCATACTCAATCATGATCGACAATTTGCGATTCAAATACCTTTTAGAATTTATATTATTCTAGAAAGCAATATTACGATGCATTCATCATATTCATTCAACTATCTAACACCTAATTTTTTATTTTTTATTTAAAAACACTTATGAGAACAAAATATTATTAAAAAAATCGTAGAAAGTGCATATTAAACCATGTGAATTTATTACTACATTTGATGATTGAGAACAAACACAATAACAATAGGGAAATAAATAGAACACAAACAAAGAAACAAAAAAAATACATTTATGGTTATCGAAATCTCTAAGTACTTTCATTAGTGTCAAGTTGATTCATCTTTGAAGTAATTTCCTTCAGCTTCACATTAATTTCACATGCTAGATCAATCAAAACATTTGTGTTCAAAGTGTTGATAAATTTTTCTTGAACAAGACATGGAAAGCTATAAGAAGCTATAGCATACCCCAATCTTTGTGGTTCATCTTTTTATTCTATTACTTGGACAATGCATACTTACACTTAGTTGAACCACCTGAAGATACGTAGTGTTTTACAAACCAATTATGTAGATATATATTGTTAACTTCACTATATAGATAGTCATTTGATATTTTTTATATATATTATTTTGTTTTATTTTTAAAATACCATTTTTATAAAATTCAAACTATTTATTTGTTTCTAAAATTTCTTCACTAAATATAATTCATCATATGTTTTGTCAAATTTAATATAATTTTTTTTGTAGATGATATATTAATAGGAAACATTTAGTATTTTTTGAATGAATATTTATTCGTCTTCCTCTTTCTTCATGTTGCCTTTTCCCGTCGTATGCTTTTTACGACTCGAAACCCCCATTTTATTACATTAATTTCAAAATAAAGTTAATTAATATTTTTATAAAACATAAGCCACATAATAGTATTCAACAATTTTTTTCTTTCTATTTTTATATCAATTTCTGCATTTCCATTCTTGTCAATTAGAATCAATTACTTGTAAATTGAATTTCACGTCAGTATATTTCACTCAAAATGTCAACCCCAAATTAACAAATGCAAGATGAGGAAGATTTTGAGTGCTAACATCGAGCCGTTGAAATTTTGGGGCCAAAATTATTGAACAATTGTGAAGATTGGGTGCTAAAATGGAAGAATTGACTAATTCAAAAGAAAAGAAAGAGAAAAATGAGTTGTTCAAGTTTGAGATCCATCTAAGACTCTAGAATAGAGAGAGTTTCAAATTCAAGAATAAAACTAAAATCATACTAGAGTTTAGGTAGAACAAGATAAATAAACAAATTGAAAAATAATACAGCAAAGTTACAAATCTGGTCAAATGATGAACTTAATTTAGAAAAATGGTAACATATGTCTTTAGATCATAACTTAGCAAATTAATGATGAAAATTTTGTATTGAAAATTGTTCATTACATTTTTTTAAAGAGTTCAAGACATAATTTCTATTTCTGACAGCAAGCGCTTCACATTTACCTCACAAGATTGGTAATGTTGCTTCCAACTCAGGTGCAATGAGTGTCGTTGTTCCTCATAACGCAAGGAGTCACATGGTTACCTTGTAATACCGTAAACCCTTAAAACAATAAATCATGTAAATAATACAAATCATACAAAGGATTTAGATGTTACTTCTTCTGTATCTTCAAAACATGCATAAATATTTATTTTTCTCAAAACATCGCAGCAGAATAATATCATACAATATATAATAAAATCTCCAAAATAGCCAAGTCACATAATCATAATCCATCACCAAAATAAAACTCCAATCTCAACATGCTGAGTGATAAATATCATAAAGTCATAAAATAATAATAAACAGACGCCCTAATCAGAGCCCGACACACTAAGACTCCGAAAGCAAAAGACGAGGTAGCTCCAAAGTTAGCCTCCAACATACTCACCAAGCAAAGCAACAACTAATAGTGCATGTCGTCTACCCATTTATACAATTAGGCAGACAGTTAACCAAACGATCACTAGGGGTTAGATAACAATCAATAATTAAAGTAGAATCAAACATAAGCATTCAAAAATTTCATGCATAGCACATATACATACTCAACATTCCTAGAATACTAACTCCACGTGAATATTATCTTTCCCCTATCATATCATATCAACATATCATATCTAGCGAAAAACGGGTTGTTGCATACCTTAGGTACCCTCATGTACTCAAACCTATTTAAATGTAGCGTATGAGGTGAAAATCTCATGTACGGTTCTGTGATAGAGATGGAATTGAGAAATAACCATCAACTATAACCCCAAAAGAACCAGATTCCGTAAACAACATCGAGGAAGAATGAAAGGAAAAGCCTATCGAGGTAATAAAATTTCCTTCGGAAAATATGCTCTTCAGGCACTTGAGCCCGCTTGGATCACATCTAGACAAATAGAAGCATGGCGACGGGCAATGTCACGAAATGTTCACCGAGGTGGGCAAATATGGGTACACATATTTCCAGACAAACTTGTTACAGTAAAACCTACCGAAACACGTATGGGTTCGGGAAAAGGATCTCCCGAAGATCTTTGTTTGAAAAATCCACAACATGGCATACTTAATTGTAATGTCGATGCCTCTTTTTTGGAACAATTTAATAGAACATGAATATATGTTTGCATTCGTGATGACAAAGGTGCTTTTGTGCTTTCCAAGACGGTCCTGATTACCCTATGTGTTTTGTCCTGGTGGGGCAAGCCTTGGGCCTTTTCTATGCTCTGGAATCATTGAGTGATGTGGGTTTCGATAATGTAGTTTTCGCCTTGGATTCCAAGATAACTACAGATGCCTTCAATAATCACTGTGTTGATGTCACATAGTTTGGTCATGTTCTCTGCTTGCAGAGGTCTTTTTACCACAAAGTTTACCAACTTTAAGGTCAAGTTCAATCAACAACAAGCAAATGAGGCAGCTCACAATCTGGGGGATTGTCGCATTATTGGCTAGTCCCACTATTTACACTAATGTACCTTGTTGTATTGAACAAATCATTATTAATGAAATGCTATAATCATCTTTCTTTCAAAAAATGAATGTTGATGTAATTAGGAAGAAGTTTATTTAGCTGTAAGATCGTGTGTTCAACTCATGTTGTCAATGTAAGGATCTCTTTGATGAGTGATTGATTAAGTTGTAAAAATTAAACTCTTGAATGATTATGTAATTTTTTTTTAAAGATTTTTTTTTGAAAGAAATGATTATGTAATTATTTATTTTTTATTTTTTGATGATTATTTTTTTTTTCATTGGGTATAAATTCTTCACTAAAAAAATGGAATAAAAGATTAAAAATACATATTTACCCTTCACATGCTCAAGTTTCAACTTCATCTTACACCTTGAAACACTTTCGTTTTCACTCTCCCAAACACAGAAAACGCAGAATCTTCACAAAACAGAAAATTAGGGTTTCGAATCGCTGTGATGGCACTGTACGGACGAGTCAAATCAGGGATCTCTCTCTGCAACAAATTGGGGCTTCTTTCTTCTCAGAGATCCACTCTTCAACGCTCTCTCATTGCTCCTTCCATTTCTCAGGTCAATAATCCCTTTTCAATTTCAATCTCTTATTCAACGCTATGGATTATCCTTTGATTTTTTGATTCAATTCGTTAAATCAATGTTTGATATACTTGTAGATCGTTTAAGCTTCGAAATTTGTAATTTTTTGACCTTTTGATCAAATGGGTCAGATTTAGATTTTGATTTTGATTTTTATGAGTGGTTGTTTGAGAAATGACCTAATGTATTAAATTGGTGATCCATTACTTGACATTATATATTTTGGTTTTCAAAATTTACATTTTTTATTAACTTATTGATCAATGGGTTAGATTTACAACTTGATATTTTCTGGAAAATAAAGTTTCTTATTACTGATTTTTATGTGTGGTTGTTTGAGAAATGACCCCTTTTATGCATAGGAAGGATTAAATTGGTGATCCATTTTTGTTGGAAAATGTTTTCTCTTCGATATATATATATTTTTTTACATCCATTTTTATGAGTGGTTGTGTGTGAAATGGCCCTTTTTAACTTGGTCATTTGTTTACGTTAGAAAGATGTTTTCTACCGTTTTTAGTGTTTTGTTATTGTTGCTGTTGTTGTTGCTCTTGGACATGTGATTGAAGTGTATGAACTTGCATTGTCATTATGTGTCGATTGTTTTGATGTTTCAAGAGTGATTCTTGTGCACTGTATTTAGTTGTCTGCGTCATATTTCAGTTTTTTATGTTGTTGGATGCAATTGTTCATTTTCATCTTATGCTTGTGCAGGCCACTAGAAATTATGCTGATGTGCCGGGGGCTAGGGAAGCCAAGATTAAGGTAATCAAATATATTGGTCTTGAATTGTGCATTCTTTTCTATGAAAAATTCTATTTTTTCCTCCTGGTTCAGTAGTTGTTTATTGATTTTTTAATTTATGTTTGTTAATTTTGTTTTACCATGTAGTTCTTTTTATTGGATTGATTTTTATTTGTCTTGTTGATTTTTCATTGTTGTTTTAGGTCCCTATCGCTATGTTTGGAGGTTCAGGAAACTATGCTTCTGCTTTGTATATTGCAGCAGTGAAAGCTAATGCAGTTGAGAAGGTTGATTCCGAGCTTCTTCAGTTCGTTGAAATGGTAAAGGGTAGTAAGATAACTTCACAGTTCATTAAGGACATATCTGTAAAAAAGGATGTCAGATTAAAAACCATCGAGGATATTGCAAGCAAAGCTAAGTTTTCTGAAACTACAAAGAACTTCCTTGGTAAGATAGGTTTTTACTTATGATATTATTGTTTTAATTAGATTATTGTTTCATTTATGTTGCCAAAGTAAGTTAAAACTTGAAATGTTTTAATTTTTATGACTTTATTATATGCTTGGGTTAGAGAAATTGTTACATTTTAGTTTTCTTTAATGCAAAAAGAAATTGCACGTCAATGATGTAAGCATCTACATTCACTTTCTGATGCAATACAGAGATCTAATGTTAGTTACAAACTTATTACATTGGGTTTTATTTTCCCTAGACAAAATATGAGGTACAAGTGTATATTATGGAATGGGATGGGATGAGTTGAGTGTTTTCAAAGATTGATTAGATGGCTTTATTGCATTTTGAGCCTCTTTGGTTTATTGTTTCTTGCACAACAAAATGATCCTTCAAACAAGTTTCACGAAATTTATGTTCTAATTGGTGCCCTTCAGGAATGCCAATAATCTGAAAAATTGAGTTAGTTATTAACTTATTCTCACTTGGATGGTATAACTGGAATAATAGCCCATCAGGAATGCCAATAATCTGTAAAAAATTGAGTTAGCTATTAACTTATTCTCACTTGGATTGTATAACTGGAATAATAGCCCTTCAGGAATGCCAATAATCTGTAAAAAATTGAGTTAGTTATCAACTTATTCTCACTTGGATGGTATAACTGGAATAATAGCCTTTTCTGGGTTGATTTCTAGTCACAAATGTCACACAAACCTCAGTCTAAAGTGGCAAGTTACCAGTTTTGATATATAATCCACTGGAATGATACATGTGAATTTCCTGCTGTCTCATCAACCCTGAAATGGATGTGAATGATTTTTTTTCCTCATAGCCTCTATCACATAGCATTGTGCTACATTTCTCTGTATCTATTTTTTAATTTTCTACATGAAGTTTTCCTTGCTTTCATTTATACGTCTTTATTTGGTCATGTTATGTGAGTACAACCAAATTATTGAAAGCCAATTCTGCTTGTGAAGAGCTCACATATTTCACTGAGTTATCTGTATTTCTTCAATTTACTGTCCTTATCACCCATTTACCTCAAATGTTTTGATAAAATTATTTCCAATTTTAATATCAAGTAAACAAGTAAATTAAGGATATAAAATGCCGAAAAATATTCACTTTCAACAAATTTTCTCCTGTTCATAGATGTTAATTTGTTTTTCTTTCAGTCGTCTAGCACCTGCTATAGATATACTGTTACTTGAAGTTGGAGCTCTTATTAAATTGATTTTACTATCTAGTCTAGTACCATTAACTAATTCAATCCATTGATGCATTACATAAAAATGAAAAGTAGCTCTTTTTTAAATAGTTTACCATCTAGTTTAGTAGCATTAAATAATTCAACCCATTGAGGCATTACATAAAAATGGAAAGCGCTCCTGTTATAGTGCTAAAAGATGTGCTGTTGCATATTGTAATCCTATAATACTGTTTGCAGTCATTGGACTCAACTCTGTGTATCAACGGGCTTCATATATTTTGCTGGATTATGTATTCCTTAATCCGCAGATTAATAGTTTGTGTTAGAACCTGCTGCATACAAGAATTCATATATGTGGTGGTTCAGACTTTTCTTTTCTTTTCTTTTCTTTTGTACCCACCCACTTAGAAAGTACACATGGTCATTCAATAATAATATAATGTTAGTCTACAATATGTAATGTCAGTATTTGGGTGTTTTATACTAAGTTGTCTTGGAAGACTATTAGTCTTCTAGTTACACAATTATCCTTTCAGCAGGACTTAACTATTTCCTTAGTACAATTAAGTATTTTGTTGTGTTATAGTTATAGGATATGAAAATATCTTTTAACATCTTGATATATTATATTAATTATCTCATACACGTTCAGTTTAATCTTGGGGTATCTTTGACTATCTCCACAAATTACTTTTAGTATTTATTGTTTTTATCATGATTTGTTTCCCTATTTAATTGGATTTGGAGTCTTGGATTAGTGTAAGGGTTAGTGTTAATTTTTTTGTATGAAATCATAATCATCAATAATGATATACCATATTCATAGTTCAAAGACTTCATTCTCTCTTTTCCCTTGTGACGTAGAATCCTATAACTTCTACATGGTATCACATCGTCCCATCCTTCGTGACTTATCCTGTTACTATTTTATTGGTAGTTCACCTAAGTCTGAAACCCCACTAAAACTTGAAACTCTATTTTCTTGTCAGCTGTTCACACACTTGGCTTTCTCTTTCTTTGAGTTTGAACAAGTTTACTGTGTTCTGAAGCTCTCCACAGTGGTGTCACCCATCTGCCTTGTTTTGAAGCTTTCCTCCCCTGTGTCATCACATGTTCAAATTCTCTCCTCTGCCTTGTCATCTTTTCTGTTGTGTTCATATTTTTTTCTCACTTGTCATTTTTCTGGTGTGTTCAAACTCTCCTCCATTGTATTTTCTTTTTGGCTGTTCAGAATATCTAAGACTCGGTTTGTCATTGGTTTTGTTTCACTTGTGGTTTTGCACCAGTTTTGTTTCAGTTGCTGTTTGATACTGGTATCGTCTCATTTGGGGTTTGACACCAGTATTGTCTTAGTTGTGGCTTGGCTGCAGTTTTGTCTTGGTGGCTGTTTGGCACCATTGTCTCTGTTGCAGTTTTTTGTCAGTTTTTTCACTGGTTTTGTTTCAATTGCAGTTTGGCACTTTTCTTTTTTCAATTTGGTCTTGACTGTTGTTCCAAATGTTCCTGGCCCTGACAATCTTAAGCATCAAACTATATTATTTGGTTACTTTTCTCTTTCAAAGGGTGCTCGCTAAGAGCTTAGTTAGCTTTAGTTTAAGGTAATGTGTTAGAAGATATTAAAATATCTTGATATATCTTAGAGTACCTTAAAGTATCTCATATGATTAGTTCTTATCTTAGACTATCTTGGACTATCTCTTAAGACTTGTTTCCATATTTCTGTTATTATTATGGTTTGTTATTTAATGAGGACTTTTTGTTTTGTATTAAGCATAAACAGGGTTTAGTGTTAAGTATTTTTTTTGGAATATTTATCCATTTACACACATGAAATTATAGTATTGTATTAACCCAGTGTCTTTATTCTTTTTTTTCCCTCTTTATTTAAAACCTATAACATCAATGTGCTGATTAGTTCATTTGTTTTAAAGCTCTCCTTGCTGTGAATGGGAGGCTTAAACACGTAGAGCTCATTGCAAAGAGGTTTGCGGAGTTGGCAATGGCATACAAGGGAGAAGTGAAAGCAATTGTGACCACTGTTTTTGTAAGTTTTACTTTGACGGCTAGCTTATTTATGAAATTAGTGCATCTTATCACGTGTTTATACTCTATTAAATGCAGAAATTTGTTTAAAAAATTAATTTTTTGTAAAAGGATGATTACATTTTATATTATGACGTGAATCACTGTGGTTGACATAAAACTTATCTTCAATTCTTTTATTATTAATAAAGACTTGGTGAGTCACTATTTCATATGCATAATTTGTCAGAAATATTTCAATAAGTCCTTGTCTCAATCAATTATTCATTCAAAATAATTAATAGAAATTAAATTCAACTGTATCTCTTTTCTACTATACCATACATGGTTTATCCTCTACCCTATTCTCATTATTTATCACATCCTTCAGTTTCCTAAACTATCAACCATGTATACATGCCGAGATTTACTCCTCTTACTCTTAACATATGCTCTATCACTATATATAATGTGTGTTATTGCTGTAAAACTTGTTTGCTGCACGTCATTCATTTCAATGCTTTCATTATTTATTTAAGCATTGTCTTTTCATTAAACAGCAGAGTGAGTAATTTTTTTCTTTCATACCAGCCACTTCCCGCTGAGGAAGAGAACGCATTGAAGCAAACTGTTCAGGAAATGCTAGGTTCTGGGGCAAAAGTTAAGCTTGAACAGAAGGTATATTAACATGACATTTATATATGTAAACATGCCTAACTATCATTACAGTAAAAAATATATTCATACATGCCTAACTATCATCATAAATAGTCAATTTTTTTATTTCTTAACGCAAATCTAATCAAGATTATCTCCTCTTATCCCATTATCACATTATATGCCGTATATTCACGCGCCTCTTCTAAGTTAAAGCTTTACACTTTGGTTTTGTATTTTAGATTGATCCAAGCATACTTGGTGGTATAGTGCTGGAATTCAGCCAAAAAGTCTTTGACATGTCTATAAGGACTAGGGCCCAACAGATGGAAAGGATGCTCCGAGAACCGATAAACATTTCTGTCTAGAAGACAACAATTTTCTCCTGACAATCTGTGTCCCCATCTTTTGATGAAAGAAATGTTACATTATTGTTTATTATAAATTGTTTGAATATGGATTTGTATGGGATGGTAATATGCCATCATCTTGCAAATAAAAAGCTACTTTTTCCAACTTTTTGTTATACTTGGTTGTTTCATGTGTCTGGATATATTTTTATTTGGCCTGTTGAGGTCTGAATTGGCTCATGTTTTCAATTAACTAATATTGAGTGGCTAATCCTAAGGATTGCGAAATTTCAACGCAGTTCGATATTTGTGATTACTTTTGGTGGAGTTATCAACAGTTTGACATCATGTTATCTGATGGAACATGTAGTCAGATTTCAAAATTGCCGTCAATAAATATGCCGAATTTCTTGGATGACTTGTACTTTGTTATTACATGATTCATCATAGACGGCTGTAACCCCATGGATTTGTTCAGCATCAAACTATTTGTTGCCAGAAAGGTTCGTCATGGGTGCCTTTTGTAACCAAGTAGGTAGCTATGACTTGTGGTTTTTGGGGAGACCATGATGCTTAGACCAAATATCAGTTCTCATTCTTTATTTTCACCATTTCTAAAGTTTAGATTATGTAGATGCGCTTTTGTTACATTAGAAGTTTTGGGTATAAACGTGTGATTTAGTGATAAAAAAAAGTGATTTAGGGTGAGTTTGTTTAAAAAAAATAGTTTGACGGAAGACCTTGTGTGGGTGGGTGCGGTTTGATGGAAGACCTTGATCACTTATTCTCGTCTTGTGACTATTTTGGGAAAATATAGGATGACATTTTGCATTGGTTTGCTTTCATAATGGTTCAATCAACACAAGTAGTTGATCATTTTTACCAATTTGAAACTTTAGGCGGCTTTTCTAAAAGTGTCCATTTGGTTTTTAATCTCATTTGGCTCTTTTGTGTGTGGGGGAAATTTGGAATGAAAGAAATGCTCAGGTTTTTCGTCAAAAAGAGTCTTCGTTACAGCAATCGCTTGACAAAATTAAGGTACAAATTTTCTGGTGGCTGAAAGCAAACCGCAACTTTGCTTTTAACTATCACCTATGATATCTTAATCCTCTTAATTGTCTGAGGATCTTTTTGCAATGAGCCTCCTTTTGCTTTTGTTCCTTTTATTAGATTGTTGATGTGATTGTTTTAACTTTCTTATTTTCAGACACTCCCTGTGTTTGAATTGTTAGGTTTTGTGAATAATAAAATTCCTTTTTAGTTTCTTTAAAAAACATTAAAATAATAGACTGTGTTAGAAAAATATAGAGATTTATGTTTGTATACTAGCCTTGAAAGTCAACAAATGATTTTTTTTTTTAACTTGTTGATATGTTACCTCTTATTTTTGTAAAGAAAAATAAGATTTTGGGAAAAACTACTCTTAATAGCTTTTAATTTTAGAGTAAAAGATGTATATTTTTTTAAATCCTAAACAAACACTATTTTTTTTTTGTGGTGGTCGAAGTTCGAACCCCGGACCTTGCATATATTTTGCATTGTTCATACCAATTGAGCTTAACTCATGAGGACAAACAAACACTTATAATTTTTTTTCTTTTTCTAAAAAACCCAAAACAAACGCGAGGTCTAAATATTGTCTATAAATTTAATATCACCAATAAATTTAGATGGAGAGAATAAATAAAGAAAGAAAATGAAAAGGATCGATTTCCATTTTTGGGCATAAAATGAGTCCTACACAGGTTTAGACAGTATAGAGAGCATGCTGCCATATCGAAATTATGGGTCTACTGCTACATGGTTGAAGTTCATGTAAAAAATATGCACTTCTTAAAACAAATAATATTTTTTAATTTTTCTTGTCAAGTAATTTAATGGTTAGAATTTTACCCTTAGATGAATAAATAAAAAATTTGAAGTTTGAATCTCGGCTCCTCTATCTTCCAATACAATGTCCCTCTTCCAATACAATGTCCCTGAAAGTAAACTTTTGTTTGGGAATCATCTTTTTACCAAGTAACTGTTCATGTAGTTTAAAATAACTTTGTATTCATTTCTATTTTTAAATGCGTAACTGTTTTTTATTTTCAATGCTTTTAAATATCTATTCAAGGAATAATAAAAACAAGTTTTTGAATAAATATTTTTTTTTACAATTAATAAGAGACATCAAGGGTTTGATATTCACATTCATCTTAAATCTAAATACTATTAAGAGGTGGAGAGTAACGACACACGTTTTTCAACACGCTATCTTTTGGGAGCGGATTGCCTCAAGTTATTTTTTCCTCTTGTTCATCACCCTTAATTTTACATTTACCTTTCTCTAATGCCAAATCAAGGGTTGGAAAGAAATAAAACTCGACCCTCATGTCAATTGAGACAATCCTCTCCCCCTATCTTCTATTGGTTGAAATTCACATAACTCTTACCAAAATATATGGTGTTATATGAATTTGGTGGAATATGCGAATTTTAATGAATAAAAGATAACGTTCATAAATATGTTCAAAAGTGTCTTGCTGACATTAGTATACCTAATTTCCTACTTGAGTTTGCAATGGTCCAATGTAGTTTCATTTTATGATATTTTGTTTATATTATAATGAGAAATAATTTTGGTTGTAGATTCATTCTAAGGTGAAGAAACTATCGTTGTGGTTGAACCAATTCCAATATTTAGTTTTTGTTATATACATGCTAAACTCCTTTTTGATAATTGCAAACTCAATAAATTTTGATATAAAATATCTGAAAATATGAAATCATGAAAAATAAAAAAAAACGTTTACGTGAATATATTTAAGCATAAACTACTTTACACATATAACTCAACACAAAATTAATCATGAATCACTTTCCTAACACAATATTTTAATGAATAATGATCGAAAGACGCAGAAAAGAAATATCCATTGATCATTTACACCAACACGCACCTATGATTTCTATCAAAGAAGAACTCAAGTTTTTAATTTTTTTTTAAAACAATACAAAGTTATAGTCTTGCCATTCTCGTGAAATTCTTTTGTAAGATCTAGCTACACTATTTTAATTATGATAAAGGAAATAAGATTAGTAAATAAATATGAGACTGGTAAACCCCAACCTTGTACTTCCATGTTTCTTTTTTCAAAGTACTCTCACCTTTTTAGCTCTTGATTATGTTTTGAAGTACATCTACCTTTTGGCATTCTAGTATAACATATTTTCTTACTATAAAGGTGCATACAATACAATACAAGGTGTACCACATAATAACCAGATGAGTTGTTTTTTCTTGTCTTTGTAACAAAGTAGAATGTTGCTTGGTACACCCTCATAAGCATTGAAAAAATAAATTATATTTGTTGGTTTTTTTTATACCCTCTTCTTTCTTGGACACTTGTAGATAGGAAAATTGATGCTTTAAAAACATTAGAGTATTTTGAGAGATTTCTCCTTCACTTTTGCTCAGAAGATTGAATACAAGTCTCTATCAAAATAGTGATTTGGACAAATGTCCAATAACTATATTACCCTTGTAGTATTTAGGAATTGACAAAGACTTCCCCATGTGTATCTGATTCTGAATGAAAGTGACTAATTTTTTAAGTTCATGTTATTTTTGTGAACAAACTATATTGATACCTATGCAGGAGAATTAGGTAATGGAAAGGGAATCACTTAGGGAGATATATAATTTGACAGCTAGGAAGAAAATGATGGATCAAAGAATGTAGCATAGTTTATCTACACAGTTGAAAAATCTTAAGAAATGGATCTACTAATAATCATGGATCTAAACAAGGTCAATTTTCATGAAAGCTGTAATAGTTCACTTTGTTTATACGAGAGGTCCTGTTATACAGCCAAAAAAATTTCATTGTTTTATCTTTTGTTGTAATCATATTATTGATGCGAAGTATCAAGCGATTTTATTGATGAATTTGCATGATTATTTTCAATGGAATATCTGGTTTCAACGATTTTTTTTCCGTTTTCATAGTTTAAACTGAAATCTTGTTTAAGATAACCGAGTTCAGTCTCGCACAAAAAAACTAAATATTGGTTTTTTTACTATTGTAATTATAATTTTAATTTGTTGTAGAAAAAAATAGTTTTAGATTTTAATTTTAATGTGAAAGTGTTATAGGAAAAAAATAGACATAGAAGGGTAGTTACTATGGATAAGAAATACACGTGTTGTCCTTGAATGACAAGCAGAAATCCTTATCAAACATTGAAGATGGAATAGAAAACCCTAAATTTAACTTTTGTTGTAGTCACTTTAATGTTGCGAACCTTCATATTGCGGTAAAATGCAGTTAAATGCGGCTGCAATTTTAATTAAATATTGTTGCAAAAACTTCTAAAACTATTATATGACAGTCGCAGACCACAATTTAAAACTTAATTACTTGTGTTTAGAAAGATGGTTACCAGCATATCCAAACACAAAAATAAGGTTTTAAAAATGGAAAATCAAAAATATTTTGAGAGGGCATACACTAGAAAACTACTAAATTAATTCGGAAACATAACATATTATATGCAAAAAGTTTTTTCTTAACCTTTCAAAGGACCGACCAATGTTTTTCAACCCCAAAATAGAAGGGACCAACCTATATTTTACTTTTTCATTTTTTAAAATCTTTTTAGGGCAAGTAGTAGACAAGGTGATCTTTTGATTGACACAATTAATCTTCATTCATAGAATATCTTTTGTGTTGCAACCAATTATCTTTTGAAAAGAAGTACTACTTAATAATTTTTAATAATAATAATAATTTTCAAATAAAGTTTTGCAACATATATAATTGCAGTTGTCCTCAATGAGATCAGGTAAGTTCTGCAAGTTATCATATTGAATTTCAGAAGATTAGAAGGTAAAATTTTTGTACTTAAAACAGCTCAAAGTCATAATATCTTGTATATGTCCTTTTCATCTTTACAAAATAAGAGCCTTAATCTCCAATGTATGTCAATGACAAAATTATGCCATGAAAAGAAAAGAAATAAAGGAAGCATTGCTTTGTTAGGGGGTGTTCATTGTTTGCTTGTGAAGTATGCCAATAAGTGGTTAGCCCCCTAATGAAACTCATGCAAAAAATGTAATCTTCACACAACTATATATAAAAATAATATTTTTCACATTAACAAGCAAATGTATGCTAAAAATGTAAGCTACACACAACAACATATAAATATAATTGTTCACATTAACAAATAAATGTGAAGAATGCTTCACTTTTGCATTTAAATTAAATTAAAATACACACGCATTTAAGAATGTCGGATGAGATGACCCGTATCTCTTTTAGCTTAACTGTTTTTGGTGTAGCCTAAATATCATCCATTGGCAATTGTAAAAACTAATTTTGTAAGTTTGGTATTACAACGACAAAATTTTCTCTCAAGAGTTTTAACGCCGGTGCATTCGTATAGTTGTATTTAAATTCATAACCTTTTGTTAAGTAAGGAGAGATCCAAATTATCTCATCAAAACAATCTCACGTCTCTACCAACTTAATTTACTAGGTGGTCTCAAATATGAACTCAATTTTATAAAAACAATCCATCGAAACCTTTAAAAAAGTTTTGTTGTCTATATACATATATATAGTCCTTCTAAACTCGAGAAATTAATCTTCACAAAGATGCGCCAAATAAACAATCCATAGGCAGCATAGGCCTGTTTTTTTTCCTTCCCCTCTCTCTCTAGGCTCAATACACGTGAAATTGAAGTATAAAATCAAATGAGAAAGAGAGAGAGAGTTATTATGTGAAGTGGAAGCAAAAGAGTATCTGTTTCACATACATTATATAAAAGATGATGAATGATTACCTTGTGAGTGAAGTAAAATGTATCGAAAAAGACAAGAATTGAGTCAAAGACAAGAAGACCAACCATCCTTCTCTGTCTCTCCATCTCTTTCTTTTGGGGTCCCCCTCCAATCCGTTTTCCACTCTACCTATATATCAACCAACACAATCCCT
>Ga0228710_1003754_pt1 | contig 24074 bp, 9 predicted proteins | sample MedpolnodulmetaG_FD_177995 | JGI IMG/M metagenome (GOLD analysis project Ga0228710, IMG submission 177995) | Root nodule microbial communities from Medicago polymorpha collected in Santa Monica, California, United States - pink nodules | ecosystem: Host-associated > Plants > Roots > Nodule...
ATCTAGGGTGTAGAACCACCAACATTGTTGAATCGGCTCATGCACAATTGAAAAGATACTTGAGGAGTAGTGTGGGAGATTTGGCATCATGTTGGGATGAAATTGACAAAATGTTGAAAAACCAATTCGGTGAGATACAAGGGAGTTTTGGGAAGAGCATAACCGTCATGGTACACAAGTACAAAAAAAACAAATTATTCTCGGAGTTGGAGGGGTATGTCTCTAAGGCCGCTTTGGGTTTCATCAATGAAGAATTTGAACGATCTAGGAGATTCGACTTTGCTAAAGAAGATTGTGGTTGTGTGCAAATGACAACGTTCGGGTTACCTTGTGCTTGTATTCTTGCCGAGAAGAGAAAGAAAAAATTGTCTATTCTTTTGGATGAAATACACCCTCATTGGCGAAGGTTAAGTGTAATTGGACAAGAGGTTGATGCACATTTTTCCGTTACCGATGAATGAGTCGCCATTCAAGAACGTATCAAGAGGGGCCCTTACAAGATGAAACTCTTCATCAAATACAAGTTGTGTGAACTAGGATTTCCGGAGGAGACAATGTTAAAGCCACCTCCGAAAAAAGTGGCCACCAAGGGAGCACCTAAAAGGGTGAAGTCTACACCGAAAACTAGGTCCACGGGTCAAATCCCCTCTAGGTGGGAGACTATTGATGCTCAAAATCCCGTTAGTCAATGCTCACATGGCAAGAGTAATGTTCCAAAGAGTAAAGGTTCACGACTTGGCACTTGATCCCGCTCACAAGCTTTGACTCCTACTTCAAAACCAAAACCTTATTTGCAAATACCATACATTTCACAAATTCCACATCTCATGAGACCTTACGTTGAAGACATTGTGAATGTTAGAGGGGATGATAATTGTGGTTTCCGGGTCGTAGCTAGGCACATGGGATTGAATGAGGAAGATCATGTTTTGGTTCGTCATGCACTTATTAATGAGTTGAAAAATCACAAGACTGACTACTTGCCGATACATGCTACCGAGAGGCGTTACAAACTTATCTTCGATGGTTTACACCCTCCAACAAGTAAAAGTGGTATTGCGCCTCTAGAGAAGTGGTTGACCACTCCGGATATGGGTCACATCATTGCTAGTTGCTACAATAGAGTTGTTGTTCTATTGACTTTGCCCGAAATGGGTGGTTCATGTGAGACATATTTTCCAATCCGGAGTGCTCCACCACTTAAGCCACATTCCAACATAATGTGTCTTTACTTAATTCCGGACCACTTTCTTCATGTGAAGTTGAAAGAAAATTGTCCGCTACCACCTCCTTGTAAGGAGTGGATGACTCACAAGATTGGTGAGGCGGAGCAATGGCTTTTTGAGTTTTGGGATAGACAAGCCGCATTCGATGACCTCATGTCTAAGGAGCCGATGTCGCCAAAGAAACCAACAAATGAGCACAATCCTATTAATTTGGACACTCCGGAAAAGCCAAAGCAAGAGATCGAAGTCACGGATGAAGACGAAGGTTATGCACTATCACTAGTCTAGTTAGATAAGTTATGACACTTTTGGGTCGGCCGGTGTTCGTCCTATTTTTTGGTGGTATTACACCCCGACATATTTTATGGTGGCCGATTGTGTAATTTGGATATTTATGGCCAATATGTAACTAATATTATATATTATATAAATATATGAAATGAATTAGTTTTTGGATCATTTACGTGTCATTAAGTGTGTTTAAGTGATTACGGGTCATTACCGGCGAATTTGTGAAATTTGGACCGTTTGGATCATTATGTGTGATTACGTGATTGTGAGAAAAACGATGTTTTTGTGTAATTTTGTTCGATTATGTCAAACTATCCGATAATCTTGTTAAACTGCCGTAATTCGGTTAAGTTATGAATGTGGCGTGATTACGGGTCATTCTAGACTTTTTCTAAGTCTGTTCAGTAACTGGTTGCAATTAATGCAAATTCTGTTGTCAGCTATGAACGTGAGTTAACTCATGCTAGTACAAAGGACAACGTGAGTTAATTCACGCTGCATCTTGCTGCAATTTTCACTAGCGCATGTTAAGTCACGCAACGTGAGATAACATACGTTGCCATTTGTACTAGCGTGAGTTAACATGCGTAGGGGTATTTTGGACTTTTACTTTGGGAATGAGCAAATCCGTTTGGGTAAAGAGCAGAATTCGGCAATAGTTACCTCGCATACACAAAGACACAAAGATACTTCCCTTTGTTTGTGGGAAGCTACACATTTTGTTTTTAGAAAGTACACATGTGTCTATGTTATATTACTCTCGTACGTGGCTTTACATTGGTCGCTTACCATACGTAGAACACTGGTTTTTTTTAGGCTTAATAGAAGTTTTAGCCCCCTAACTTTTCCAAAGTTGCGATTTTGGCCCCCTAAGAAAAAAACTACAAAACTACCTTCTAAGTTTTGCAACTGTAGAAGTTTTGGCCCCCAAGGCCAAAAAAAATAAAAACATGTGACACCTCACTTACGGTGCCACGTCAGCGTAGACCAAGTCAAAATTGGCCTTGGGGGCCAAAACTGCCACAGGTGCAAAACTTAGGGGGCGGTTTTGTATTTTTTTCTTAGGGGGTCAAAATCGCAACTTTGGAAAAGTTAAGGGGCTAAAACTGCTATTAAGCCTTTTTTTTAATGTTTTATAGAGCAATGTTTTTTTTAACAATGTGGGTTGAGGAGATAGACATTGGATTTATTGTTTAATCAATTTATAAATAATTGGACTTTTCTATCATGTGCAAATTTGCACATGTTAAAAAGATTAAAATAATGTATAAACATTAATTAGTTAATGAATATGTGTAATTGTGTTATTGTTTTTGAATAAACCATGATAGATTGACTTATTTAACTAAACTAAATGAGATGTCTCTGCCCTTATACGGTGAATATAAAAAATGTCTACTCCGTTAAATTAGTTTATCCAAGTCATCATTCCATCGATATGAGGGCAATTACAACTCCTCTCATGTTACTCTCTCCATCTATGATCTCTTGAATTCACCACTATTGCTGATGTTATTGTACATATGTTGTAACTTGTATCTGCAGTTTCATGGTTAATTGTTAAATTTTCATAAAAATGACATTGGTAATTTGATTGCGTGTTAATTGGTAAAATCTAATCAATAATTATAACATCATGGAATCAAAATTGTGTTCTCTCGAACAGTTTATGTTTTGGTTGAGTTCATTTAACACTTGAGGATAATCGTTTGGTTTGTTTGTAGAGCAATGTTTTTGTGATCACAACCAAAAAAATTCAAATTATTTAGGCGCACACATAGATACACACAATTTATTTTGATAATAATTCTTTCTTTCAGAAAAATATTTCGATAATAATAAAAAAAAGTTGATTCTTTTCTTTCTACATTTTCTTGTTTATGCATGTCTAAATAATTTAGATTTGGTGACATGGCCGCACAAACATTGTTCATCCTATGTATTTGTACTTTCTCATCCTATTTAAGTGTATCTCTTGTTCTTTTTATGAATATGTTAAAATAATTGGAGCAAATATTGCGTGAGAGAGAAAAGGAATTGAGGAGAATTATCCTCTAAAACTACGCAACATATTTCCCTTCTATCATGCGATATCTACTCTTAAGTCTTTAACCTAATTGGACCAGAGGTAAACACATGAGATGATAAAATGTCACACGTAAAATAAGAGGAAGTGGTTGATGATGTTAGCTCTTGTGTTGGGAAATTGTTGCAGACACTTGAATAATAAGATGAAAAATATGATGTTGATGGTTGTACAAATAGATTTTAAAACGTGTGTGGACACACCAAGTTTTAGATTCGATTCTTCTTCAAGATACTTCAGAATCTTTTTCAAGATACTTTAAAATGTTTAATGTAAATTCCATACTAATATCAATCGAATCGATCAATGATATATTACAAAATAAAATTTCTTCAATCACTTTCGTACACTAGAGAAGAAAAAAAACGATAGTACACCAAAAATCTCAAAAATACCTCATAGTAGAAGTATACTAAAAGCCACATACATTGGCAACAAACTTTTAGGTTAATAGAATTTTAAAATAATAATAAAATAAAATTAACACAACTAGTATCAAAGTGTGTATTTACAAATCATAGACAAGTCTCACTAACAAGTTTCCTAAGAGACTATCTAATCAAATGAGAAAGCAATGTATGTTTATGTGGTCAAAGCAAATTTTGCCACAAAAATATAAATATAATTTCTCTTTAATCTTGTCACTAAATTAACTAGAGACTAATTTCATTTTTTTCATTTAATTTTGATTGCTAATTCTTTGTTTCTACTTGCGTCTAAGGATAGATGGAATGTATTTACATTTCCTAGCAGAAGTCTTTAAAGCACTTAATATGTCTCTTAGGCTTGGACTACTAGTATCAAGTGTTTCTTCTGTGGAATTTGATGGGTTATTACAAAGGGAATTAAAAATTGAATTATTTTGTGCATGGATGTTAGTGTTCTTGGGTGTTGCCAAAAAGTCATGGCTTGCATTGTCTATGCTTTGAGGAGTTTCAACATTTGTATCAATGCTTGTTTCAATTGGGGTAGCTGTATCATAATCAGTTCTGGAGGTGTCCACTGAGGTATTTAAATCAACCTTTTTCTTCAAAGAGCAATTCCAATGGTTCTTGATAGAGTTTTCACTCCTGTTCAAATGTTCCCCCCAAAAAAATTAAACATAAATAAATATATAACATTAATGAATCTCTCACTTTATAAGTACTAGGAATTCCAATTGTAAGAACAACATAATTTCTAAGTGTAAAATAGATCATTAGTACATAAATGTAGTGATGCAACAATTTTTTTTATAAGATCAATAATTTTGCATGAAAAAACATTTACTGCATCGTTGTACTATGAGAGAGGATCCGAGTTCCAAATTTAGCATGTTAACTTGTCGTCTATGTTGTATCCTAAGTACATAGCCTTAAAATGACATCCGAATTTGCTATATTTAAGGCGGAAAAGTCACGGTGACTTTGTGTCTATCTCTCTTCTATATTGCTCTCTTTCATCTTATCTATCATTTTTACTTCATCTTTCCGTTTCAAAAGATACACTAAAGTGACTGTGACTTGCACGTCATCAAAGTCATTGAATCTCAGTCCATTAAAATGCATCTGAATCTACTACTTTTTAAACGAAAAAGTCACCATGACTTTGCGTCTATCTCTCTCCTATATTACAACTTGTCTATGTTGTATCTTATTTTAACATGTTCTGGGTATACTACCCTAAATTTTGTAAGAGGTCTGCTTGATCACTAGATCTTTTTCACTAGATCTATCTATGTATCTTTTTTCTTTATCCTAAATCTACAATTCAAACAAAGCAATTGCATAGCATTTTAAATAACATGTTCTAGGTATATATAAAAGAAATCTCCTATCAATACCTTCCATGCAGAAATTTGGCTATTTCAGCCCAACTATTTCCATATATTTTGTGAGTCTTGATAAGAGTTGACTCCTCTTCTTTGGTCCATGGAGTTTTTTTTATATCTGGATTTAAATGGTTATACCACCTAAAAGAAAAACAAAAATGTTACTTCAAATTTTCAAAGAAAAACATAATTAAACCACTAAATGTAAATATTAGTATAAGATAGAATTGTGATTGCATTTAACATTTACCTTTCTCTACATTGTTTACCTATGCGACCTGGTAAGGACTTTGCTACCTGAGACCAATTTTTTTTCCCATTTATCTTAACAAGCTCACTTAGTTGATTATCTTCCTGCAAACTCCAAATTCAGTGGTTAATTAACATAGCATAATCTCTAAATTCAGTGATATAACTTAATTTGTACCTGTTCTGACCAAGGTCCTTTGATAAGATCAGGATTCAGAACCTTTTGCCAACGATGCAAACATTGAACATCTGTTCTGCCAGTAACACATGCAGCTGCAAGGGATAATGTGGTCACTAAACAAACTTAACAAACAATAAAAAAAATGTTTCCCAATTTCCAAATCAAATAGATTTTTTTAACTGAACAGTTGTAAATTTAAAAGACTATTTTGGATTTGGATTTGCTGCAGTGACAATTCATATATTCACGCATTAAACAGTTCGGTAATTGTTGGATCGAGATCGGAAGGTGCAAAAGGTAAGCAAATTTTGATTATTTTTGGAACTCTAAAACATCGAACTTGAAATTTGGACCGTCCAATCTTGATTCAACGACACTAATACATACGCTAACCGTATGAATGCGTGGAATTTGTGACTGAAGTAAATCCAAATCTGACTATTTCAAAAGCAAACATCAACACTCAAAATTAAAGCTGTACCTAATAGAAGAAAATGTGAAAATTTATGACTATACCATACCTATCTTTTTCCAACTTTTTCCATTATACTTTTTCACAGCAGCAATCAAAAGTTTATCCTGTAAATGAGAAAACAAAAAAAGTGAGATTCATGACTCTGTATACATGATGATGTTACTGGCAAGAAATTCTCTTTGGTTGAATAGTTTCTTGGTAAACAAGTAACTTTAAGAATTGAATGGTTTGTTGATCCTTACCTCCTTCTCTGTCCAGCCTCCTTTAGTTGATCTTCTTGTAGGGCCAGTCACCCTTCTATTAGTCATGATAACAAGGAAAATGTGAGCAACAAGATAATGCAAAACTAGAAAGGCAGTGCTCTTTTGTCTACTAAATAGTTAAACAAACAAGTTGTTAAAACATTACAAAGATCCCATGCATTCACATAAAGGTAATAAACTATAGAGATGTAGGGGACTCTGATTAGGGCCGGACTTTGGGGAGTGCAAGAAGCGCTACCGAACCGAGCCTCTAAAAACTATGGGCCTCAGAAAAAAATTGTAATACCCACCCCCACTTAAAAGAATCACAACAATTATTTCTTTTTCGCATAAACCATTCGTTTTCCCCTTTCCTACGACGTAGGAGTGACATTCCAAACGACATCGTTAGGTAAATTTCATTTCTCTTTCACTTAATTTTATTTTGTTTTGTTTCGTGTTTAAAAGTTCTTATGATTCTGAATTTTTAATAAAGCTTAGCTACACAAAAAGAATTGCGTTTTGATTTTACTGGGGCCTATTTTAAAAATAGAACCGAGCCTCCTATTTCATAGGAACAGCCCTGACTCTGATAATACAAAATTCGGCCGAGAGGTTAGTTAAATTTGACCGATGATCAAATTTTTTTTTTTGGTAGACAGACGAGATGACATAGCCATCATAAACTCACACACACAAAGTGGAGGTACCGGGGTACGAACCCAGGTCATGACGTCCAGCCTAACAATTTCGGCATTTTTGCCAGTTGAGTTAGGACTTATGGGACAACCGATGATCAAAATTTAACATTGACTAAAATGATTTATCCATCCATAGTACGAACTTTGGTGCTCTCGATCGGTTCAACATCAACTAAATTTTATTAACCACTTGAGTCAAACCAGTTTGTTTCAATTGAAATTCCCTTAATACTATTAGTAGTACAGAACTAATTAAAACTAATTTACCTTTTAAGCCAAGCAGGAGATAAACCTAGCTGCACATTAGTTTCTTGACATATGATTCATTTGTTCTGAAAGCTAAAATTAGACACTCTACCAGCTGGATATTATTTTGTTTACATATTTGGCAATTGGAAAAACAAAATATTACAATATTGCTAACATATACATAAATAGGGTTATAATATCGATACACATATATATAGTTTAAAATTGCGGTCTACAACTGCAATCGCAACCGCGTCAGCTGCAATATAAAGATTCACAATGTAACCCTAACCTATAATCGCAGCTAACCTATAATGTCACATAAAACTTTTTGATGTAACTGCATATGTGTCTAAGACTTTTCTAAGATTAAATTGTTACAAGATTTTGAAGCTTTTTGATTAAATAGAAATAGAACAGAAAAACACTAACCGTTGTTGAATAGAGGCAGGCCTTTGAGTTCCAAGAACGGAATTGCTTTCATGTTCTGAAGAACTTGATGCCCGATTCAAATCTTTGTCATGTTCCATGATTCTTCTCCAAACTATATAACAAAAAAATCAATATAACATTAAAAACCAAAGATTTTGCTCTTAAAATATCTCTATAAAATACAAACCTTTTAAGACGCAATTCAATAAGGATTCTTGAATTAATTTATATACCTGAAACGTGTTAATTGTTTTGTGTTCTCTACTATGGAAGCAAGAATCATAAAACAATTTTAGAAAACAAGGGTTAAATTAAAGGCATAATCAAAGGAAGCGTTACTGTGTGTGACTGATTGATGAAACAAAATGGAAACGTTAAAATAATTGTTAATGGAATTTTAGTTTTTTTTTATGTCAATTTGTAACTGCCGCAAAGATAAATTAGGAAACCTAATATATAGGAAGTGGATAGTAGTAGAGATTAGGTTATGGACAAAGAAGTAAGGGTACAAGTGTACAACCGTACAAGAGTTGAATTCTTTTTCTTCCCAAAGTCAAATATTTTGTTTTAATTTTTTAAAGAAGAAAAAATTATATTAAAAAGAGTCTAATATGGACCGGAACAAAAACAACATTAAGAAAAAATTACAGTATACCCTTGTATTTATATTTTTACCCTTTGCTAAGGGTAAACATGAAAGAAAAATGATAGATAAAAGGTAAAACGTTATTTGGAATAACGTCTAAGAAAATAAGTTATAAGCTAGTGAAGTAAGTTTTAAGCTCGCGATGAAAAGATAATTACCAAAGATGTCTTTTTTAGCCTCTGTTTGGATATGCGGTTGTAATCCACGTTTTTTCCAAAATCACGGCAAAAGACAACTTTAACGTAGAAGCTCCTATTGCCAACTTCTTAAAATCATGGTAAAATTGGATTGAATATTGTGCATATGTGCTTTTGGGGAAAACCAACGCCATTCCAAACATGATATTAGTCATACAAACATGATTTTGGGGAAATTCTCTAGTATAGTTTGTTACATTATGAAAGTGCAAAATATTATTATCTATACCTATAATTTTAATCAAAATCAAATTAATTTTAATCAAAATTTCATAAAACCTATTGTTCATAATTTATACTCATTAAGAAGAGTGGACAGACGGACACGGAATGTCAGTCTAAACGCTAGTTTTAGATAATGTATTTTGGATGACTTGTTTTATGATGTGTTTTGGTGATGTATTTTTTATGAATTGTCTTGATGATGTATCTTAGTCATCTATTATGGATGGGACATTGTTATGGTGAAGAATTATGTTTACAAACTTATTTAAGCATTAGTACTATGATGTATTTTTTTAAGTACTATGATGGTTTTGTTGAGTTGTTATTGCATACTTTTTTCGGTATGTTTATAAACAAAAAACAACTTTTTAAATTCATTGAATAGCTAGTGTGTATGGCCTATAAATATACTGAATACATTAGTTATTCAATGAACCTTAAAAAAATTGCTTATAAATGTGATCAGAGGAACTGCATTGAAGTTTTTTGAATAAGGGACCGATGTGAATTTTGATTGTCCTTCAGAATGCAATTTGCATATAAATGGCAAATTTTGAGGGGGATTTTGCTTGAATTTTATTGTAACGAAAACTAACATATGAACACGCAATAATTTTTTTTTGGTCAGGTAAGTGGCTAGATTTACGCACATTATGTGTGGAGAAGTGTGAATCCGGGGTTATAATCTCAGCCCCAGCACATAATGTCTCTGGTGGCTACGAACTGAACTACACTTATAGGACCATGTTAACACAAATTACCTCATACATTCATTTTCTTTCAATGATGCATAATCATTTTAGACCAACAATATATAAATATTTAGTGTGAACCAAATAATTTGTTCAAAACAAATGAATTACGGAGAGATAATCATTTTAAAACAACAATAAATACATAAATACATATTCAGTGTGGGAGATTCTTTAGCACCGGTTATCTTAGCTCTTTAAACTTCAGAAGAAGAAACATAAAAGAGAAAAATTTAGCAGCTCCTTTCGTTAGCAAAAGCATTTATATATAATACTTCACAAGAACAGCATTTACTTGCTCAATTGGTTCTTCAAGCCATCGTTTTCTTTTCTAAGAAGGTAGGTGATGATCTCATAATGTGCTAATTATTATTTAATTTTGTTTTTCAATCTCTCAGCCCCAGTGCAATGCATCAAATATATGAAATAATACATTGAAATAAATTATGTTACGATGGTAAAATAAGTTATATATAAACAAATAGTAGTACTCATTTAGATTAAATTCACCTCACCCGTTTTGAATGCATCACTACAATCTACACATGGTTCCACTCTAGTATTGTGTTTCTAACTAGTATTATTATAATGAAGTCAATTTGGGTAGTTCAGAGAGTATAAGTGTTTCATCATGTTTGGAAATGTATGATGCCTTCAAAGGAGATTATTTTCTCGTGAAAACTATTGCATTGTTATTTGCTAATAATCTAAGATGAATGAGGTATAATTCATATTATAATAATCGATAACTGACAGCTTTATATGTGCATCATACGGGTACCATACTAGTAAACAACAACCCGCAAAAAGTGCACCTAAAGGAAAATAAGAGAGAGAGAGAGACTCAAAAGGTAAGAATGGCCTAAAGTCCGACTCTTTCAAAAGGTAAGTATTACGTAAGCCCTATTCATTTTATCAAGAGAGTGGACAAATTATCAAGAATAAGGTTAGAAAAGACATATGTGTTTGAATTTATTCTATTTGGGAGTTCCGTTTGATTCGAGAGTTTTGGAGGGGAGGGGCGGGGAGGGGATGAGAAATTTTTAATTTAAAGTGTTTGATTCAATTTTTAGAAGGGGAGGGGCGGGGAGGGGAGATTTTTAATTTGAAGTGTTTGGTTCAATTTTTAGAAGGGGAGGGAAGGGGAGGGGAGCAAATCTTTTTAAAATTTGATTGCATTGTCATAATTATCCTTAAATTAATTTCAAATCCCAATATTAACCTTGTAACAACTTTTATTGTTATTTATTATTATTAGGTTATCTTATTCTTATAACAACTATTATTATTATTTTGTTATATTTTTTTTTGTAACAACTTTTATTATTATATTATCTATAACTCTAATTCGTTACATTTAAAACCACTTCTACTACTACTTTGTTGATGTCAACGGTCTTATTATTATTATTATCTTATTTTAATTCAACTTATTATTGCTTGTTGATCCTTTTTTTTAATGTTAATTCACTGGTTCATGTCTTGTTGTGGAAAATATATGAGTCAGTTTAAGATAAAATAAGCAGCTTAGATGTGTGTTTGTCATTGGTTGGTCTCTGAAATTGTAAAATCAAGTAGTTTCTTTTATTTAATTAAGTTTAAGGGTAAAACAGTAAAATAATTTTAAAATCACTCCCCCTTCCCTCCCCTCCCCTTGCGAACCAAACACGTTTTTAATTAAAATATCTTCCCTCCCCTCCCCTCCGTTAAAATCCTTCCCCTTCCCTTCCCTCCCCTCCCCTCCTAATTCTCGAATCAAACGGACCCTAAGAGGGAAGTGTTTCGAAAAGAAAGGAAGAAAAGTAGAAGGAATGATATATAGTCTCCAATTTGAATGAGGAAGTTTATTTTTCTTTATGATACAATGGGGAAACTCAAAAGATGAATTGAATGCGTTCTGTATTTTACAGGATTTTATAAGGTTTAAATATTTTTTTTCAAGCATATGTATGTTTGTAAAGTGGACTGCCCAATCCGTTTTCATCAGGAAATGAAGTCTAAAACAAGTTTTTTTTTTTGAGAGAGAGAGGTCTAAAACAAGTTTAAAAATATGGTAGTTTTTGTTTGCATATGTGGTTTTTTGTTTATAAAAATCTAATCAAAAACAATTTTTTTGTTGGTAGGTCTAGAGGTAGGCTTTAATAGCCTTACCCTTGGACTATCATGTTATAATACTTTTAAAATAAAAAAATATATATATTAATCATAAAAAAATTCTTTTTATTATCTACCAAAACATTCTCTAAAATAAGATAAAAGGTTCCTCTCCTATCCCATCTCCTCTTATTTTCCCAAAGTCATCCTTTCTCCTACACACAAACGGCCCTAAATTGGTATCACTTCCTCGAACTCTTTTATCTTGTCATTCATATCCCTTGCGACGGGATATCGGATGAATGTGATCATGTAAAATGATCTAAGGTATATCAGTTGTAGGAGATTAATAATTCTTATTGTAACTAGGCTTAGTTTTACATTACGAATCAAAATCTAGCTTATAAAAAAAATCAGTTTAATGATAAGCGTTTCTACTATAATCGTTGACTAAATTATTTATCCATACATGAAATAAGCAATAATCTAAAATATAATAGATGCAAACTTATAACTCATCTACTATAATAGTCTACCGCAGAAATAAACTCAAATTTAACTTAGGTTGAAATTCAAAATGCATATGTTTCAAACATAATAACCACTGTAATTGTTGCTTATTTGTTTCAAAGAAATTTCTAGGCCAATACAAGAAATATTGGTATAACTACCAATTATTATTTTATTCCTTCACTCACTTATTTTATTCTCTCCATCCACCAATCTCACTTTGCCCTAGCCAAGTTCAGTACCGCCCACCCTGCAACCAAAATTTCAAAAGAATTCAATTGGGTTTAGCACACAAAATAAGCATCATAAGTCATAACTACATAACCACACAGGGTCAAATATATTTCAGGACCTACTTGTCCACATATTTATTTACAAATTTGGATAAAAACACATCATTTTTTTTCTTGCATCCAAATGGATAAATTCAGACAAAACGGTGTTTTTTTCCTCCATTTAAATGGATAAATTTTGACTCGAGCGATTTTTATAAACTATGGGGTGGAAAAAAAAGCTCTCAAACTTATAGTTAAACAAATTTACCTCAGGATGAAAAGTGAGAGCCACATGAACCTCTCCACAATAATTCTGCTGCTTCACAACATTATAAGCAGTTTCTGGTATGCTCCCATACTCAAGAACTGGTCCCAAATGAATTCTGCATATGTTTGAGAAACAAGCTCGTTGGAATTAATTCATTAATCATCTTATTCCAAAATACATAGGTTCTTGCATTTTTAAAAACAATCATACATTGTATGTAAGAGGTTTTACATGGAAATCCAATCCAAATAAAATTGCACTAGATGACATATTCAAGTTCAGGTCATGGTTCCCTAGCTATATGGTGGAAAAAGAACGTAAAACATGACATAGTATTAAAACAATTTTTTTTTTTGAAGGAGGGTATTAAATCAGTTAACTTCCAAGTATCTAATTAACAAAATTTTGTATTTTTTCATTAATAGTTTTCATTTTAAATTTATTCACAGATACCAAAAATATTAATAGCTTTTATAAAATTATTTGTCTTCTCTTATAATACTTTTAACTATATATATATATATATATATAAAATTTCACCCTTTTTTCCTCTTTTTAATAAATAAATATGAATATTATTAACAAACTAATAGTTAATATTACATTGAAAATGATAAATAAATAAATAAATAAAACAATTTTAATAGAAAACTAAAAGTTAGGATAGAGCAACTTACTTCACTTCACCAAGGTAGTCATCCTTGGTAAATGTGTCTTCATCCATTAGCCTCAAATTAAGCTCAGCAACATTGTCAGAAACTGTGAAAAGGAAGCTTTCATTCCAACGGGGATTAGATCCTGCATCTATAACACATTTGAATTAATTCAGTATCGACATTTTAGCAAAATTCATGTCAATTGGAAATGGTAAAGACTGAAAAACAAATAGTAAAACTTACTTTTGGCTACACTGCTTTTGTGCTCTTGAGATCGATAGGAGAGGATCACATAGGGATCCATTTTCTCTGCTAATATAAAAATGATATATGATAAATAAAAGTAACCATTTTGCTTTGTTTGCAGTATAAACAGTGATATATGATAAATAATGGTCATTTTAATTTGAAAATTGTTAAACTTTAAGGTATATCGAAATAAAAAGGAGAATATTAAATATAGATTTTGACCAAAGTTACTCCACTCAAACTTTGGTCAAACTTGCTTTGAAACAGTACAAATTTACCATTTTCAATTGGAAAATGTATTTTCATTTTGGTTTTTAGAACTAAATCATCAAAATCAGAATGTGGAGTGCTTGATCTTGATTTGATGGTTTAGAAAGCGATGTGTGCCTCAAATATGGTTGATTCAAGGGAATCCAAGAACATATGTTGATTTTTATTTTCTATATAGTTGACAAAATATATCTATAATACAATCACGTGATCTTGATCATCTCAGAGATCTATCAATATTTTGATTTTGATAAATCAAAGTACAAATGAAAAATTAAAATATATTAGTATTTCAATCTTTAATCATGAGTGATTATAATGACAATATGACTTTAATAAATCCAAATTGGATTTTGATTTCACGAATAAATGAATCAAAAAATCAATAATTTGGACTCTTTGCATCGTCAAGATTGAAGGGTCACTTGCCAACTTAAGTTTTGAATCCGGTTTATCAAAGTTGAAACATTGATCATTTTATTTTGATTTGAAAATTCATGACCCATATCAACATCATGCATAATTCTGGACAGTAGAAAATTCAATTTTTTGAGAAGTAAAAGCCAAAATTAATTCCACTATATTAAAAAAACTGAAAATTATACTAAACAAGAAATGATAACAACTAAACAATATTGAATGCAATATACAATACTTACTGAACAAATCACTGTCGTGAAGGTCTTTTGCTCCAATGAGAACAACTTCAAGCGTCCCACGAGGCATCTTTGACTACAATTTTATCTTAGAAGCTAGAAATTGAAATAACTCTTTGATGAATGCCCAAACCCCCTCAAGCAATTTATGTAGTGGGAGAATTAAAGGAATTACATTTGAAGAATTAATATTGTCTTTTTCTTTTGACCAAAAAATTAATATTGGTTATTTTAATTTGAAAATTGTGAAACTCAGATGTATATCGAAATAAAAAAAGGGAGTATTAAATGTAGATTTTGACCAAAGTTACTCCACTCAAACTTTGGTCAAACTTGCTTTGAAACGGTAAAAATTTACTACATTGAGTTGGAAAATATATTTTGATTTTAGTTTTTAGAACTAAATCATTAAAATGTGAATGTGAGGTGCCCGGTCTCGATTTGATGGTCTAAATAGCAATATGAGTCCCAAATGTAGTTGATTCAAGGGAATCCAAGAACATAAGTTGATTTGTATTTTCTATATAATTACCAAACATGAATTTTATGCAATCAGGTAATTTTTTTTTTGTGTACATGCAATCACGTAATCTGAACCATCTTATCTTTTAACTCTATATAAATAATTGAAATTAAAAGTTATTGAAAAAATCTTGTTGTAACTTATAAGGAAGTTAAAAATATAAACTATTTGATGGAAATAAATTTTACCCTCTCAAAAGAAATTAAAAAGTTTATTTTTTAAGGAAAAAGAAATTAAAAAGTTGAAATCACACTTTCTACAAAAATAATACTATAATATTAGTCTTTTTCACTTGTGTCCGTACAACACTCCTTAACATTTTTCATATTCAAACTAGACTTTTGACACGCGCATTGCACGAGTCTATTAAAAAACACACAAGAACTTTAATAGAGATCCACTATTAAAATCAAAATCATTATAATATATCCTTCAAAGGCAATTGGATCTTAACAAATTAGCTTATAATCTTACCAAAGACATTATCTGTACTCAACATCAGAACGTCACTGTATTCATATTGTCTTGAAAAATCTCTTAATAATGAATGAATTAATATAAGATGACCACTTACAATGCATTGCATTTATCCTACAAAGAGATCCGCCTATCGTGGTTAAGAGGAAAAAATTAGCCTTAGACATGAATCACTAAAGGAGTGAGATATGTATTAGAAAATTTATGCAAACATCACTTTTTTTTTTTACAGTCCCAAACATCACTTTTTAATAACGCCTTGTAGAAGAATGAACTCCTAAATATATTGCAAAGAATGATTTGCTGCAATAACTTGCTCTCTTTCTTCAACAAAAAAAGACACGCTCAGAAACCCATTTGTTATTGTTATGACCTATGATTGCTTTGGTACAGTTTCATGTAAAATATTTTTGACCAAACTATAGTAGTTGATTAATCTATACTAGTATATATAAAAAGTAAACAACTCCCCTTATCCCTTTTTGGCTGGTTTTTTCTCTTTCAAAAATGTTCTCAATTTTCAATACAAATAACACATCTAACAAATAGGTAAGAGTAAATTTAAATATTAAAATAAAAGTGTAACAAACACAAATGTCCAATTTTTCCATTATTATTTAAAAAGTGTAACAAACTAGATAAGTGTATCTACACTTACTTTTTTATTATCCCAATTATACCCTTAAACAACAACTTTTTCTATAATAAAGATTGTTGTTGGTGTCATTAAAAAAATAAGAGTTTAGATTATATTTTTTTTTGTTATATTGTTGGTTTCAATGAAATATATAATCATGGTTAGTTTAATTTGAATTTGAAAGCAAAAAAACATTTCTATTTTTACTTTTAATCAAAATCAAAATTTCATAAAAAATACACCATTTATAATTTTCAAACGTTAGCGCAATAAAAAGAGTGGAAAAACGGGCACATGAGTGTCCGTCTTTTCGCTAGTTGAAAATAAAAGAAACCATAAGAAAATGTTATAAATGTTTTTTTTAAGAATTTAAAGTGAATTATATTAACTAACCATCTTAGTATTTTTAACACAAGATTAAAGAAGAGAAAAAATTGTTACAACATGAAACTAAAGGAAAACTCCCAAACAAGCTAAAGAAAACTCCCAAATAAAAGAAGGGATTACATCATCACATATGGTAATTGGAAGCAAAATTAGGGTGTTTGTTTTAGCCACTAATAAGATTGAAGCTTAATTTTGTCTATAAAGTGATGAATAGATTCCTCATTTTTTTTGAAAAATTCTAGCATTCTTGTCATGTCAAACAATTCAAACACAATAGAGTCAAATGAAGTAATTAAAAAGCAATGCATATCCCTCTTAATAATATAAGAAAAGAGTATGTTGTGGAAAACACACAAATAACCTTTCTTAAAAAATTGACAACTCACTAAAACAAGGGTAATTTGTGTCTAAAATTTACTTTTCATGACTAAATGATGTCATCTAACTACACTAACTATTTAGTTGATTGAAAACAACAACTTTACACTATAAAATCTCAAATAAGTTGATAACCAACTACAAGTTAATACATATTGGTTCAATACCAAATGCAATTGAACATTATATGAGATTTTATTACAATTCCCAATGTGAGATCTACATTGTCACTTCAAATTCAAATTTTCTTTTCCCTCTTAGAATCTGATAAGATACTCTCTACAAAATACTCTCTTCCACTAGAAAAATATTTGTTTAGGGAAGTATAAAGTTTGTCAACACTACAAAATACTCTCTTCCACTATATTTGTCACTAATACATTAAAATTAGAAAAATATTTGTCACTAATACACGTAAAATCATGTATAAAACTGAATTTAAGAATTTATTACATTGTTATTCAACATTATATAAGAACTTCTTTAAAAGAAAAATATTATATAAGAACTTAAAAATTTGAAGGAAAAAATATGAATTTTTTTTCATACAAAAAAAAAAGGATAGTTAACTAAGCATCACTAAGTTATACTACTTCAACAAAGAAATTTCATTGATATATATGTACGATTAAGCTTTAAAAATGGATCTATTTTTTTAAGGAAAAGTGGTTGATATGTATTCAAAATATAATTTTTATAATGTGAAAACCAAAATGTGTGTATGTTTAGCCACAAATGTTCAAAATATTTGTAACCAAAAAAAAATGTTCAGAATATTTTTTTGAAAATATAATTTTTAAGAGCAATATCTATATATAATATTTAAAAATCTACTTATTTATATACAAAAACTCTATACAATATAAGTAAAGAAGATCCTTTGGATAAAAATCGTGATAGTGAAATAGCGTGTGAGGCGGCCAGCGCAGTGCCAAAAACTATTATACATAGGGAAAGCAATGCCAAAAACAATTATACATGTATTTGACAGATTTTCATTAAATAAAATCAAAATTAACTCAAATGCACGGGGTAAATTTTTATTACTAAAAATTTAGAATTAACTCAAATACATTGGATAAATTGTTATTGTCTAAACTAACCTTACTACACAGAACGAGTTGTTATTTATAATATATTGTTCTTGCTAAAACAATTCTACTATTTAGAATATCACACCACTTTAATTCTACAGTGTAACAGAGAGAAATCAAATCTCTTCTTCCTCCTTGGGCCTACAGAGTACAAACTACAGATTTATGGTATTTTATTTCAAATTATGAATGCTTCAGATTTTTTATTGATTTTAAGGTATTTTAGTATTTCTATCTCAACAGTATAATATTTTTAGTATAAAATATATAGGTGTCCGCGCCAGTGAAAAGCGCTCGTTACACGCCCGCACCCGGCGCCGCATCAAATTTTGGGGTGGTCGCGCCGCATTTCTGCATTGACAACTATGGGCCTGCACGACATTAAGAGGAGTACCGGTGTTAGCCTCAGATAGGAATTTCATCGGTTATGTCATGGGATTAATTTCCGGGGTTACTCCACTCGGGATTAATTCATAAAACGAACCAAGATAATGTTGTTTGTTACACGCTAACCTCTAACATAATGAATGACTATGAATATGATATGATACAATATGATTATGCTATGATGTGTATAGGTATATGCTTCTGCAACAAGTTATGTACTCAGTGTCGAAGATATTAGCTTTCCCCGATCGTCCAGTCAGAATATGTTATGCATATGATATGTTTAAACCATGATAGTGACGGTTGTCGTCATAGTGGTCTTAGTTCCCTTGACCGGCATGGTATGCAGAGCATTTAGCAAGACTTATAAGTTATGGCATGTAGAGATTTATGGTGATCTTGGTTATGCACGATGGTCTAGATAAGTAAGTTTCACACACGTATAATCAACCGAATGGTTATGTTGTAGACACGTGGTGACCGTAGTTTTCCCCGAGGTTGCCCATAGCCTAGGATTAGGTAGAACTCACTGAGACATTATGTCTCATCCCAATCCTTATTTGTTTCAGATCAGCAGGTTGGTTTAACAGGATGTAGCAGGCATGTGACCGAATGGATATTCAGCAAGCGCTCGTTCGTACCGGTTGCAATTATTATGGATTCAAGTGTGTATATACCATGTATCGGATGTGTAGTGTTGTATCATTAGTTGTACAAACGTGATTTATTGTACCTATTTATTCATTCGAAGACTTATGTTGTAAATTTTAATGTATCCAGTACTAAAATAATGCACATGCTAAACTTTTTAGATACGTTTAGTGTGGGTGTTACATGTACCAATGGCCTCCTACTTCAATTTTGAACAAAATTAAATTACTACACTATTAGTGAATTGATGTGGGAAATGATAACTACATAAAACGAAGAGGCAAAATTATGAAATAGACTAAGAGGCAACCGGTGTGGCTAATTAGGCATGATAAAGCTTCATTTAGGTTGGATTAAGAAAATGAAAATTGAAAATCATAAAATCAAATTATTTAGGCAACTGTTGAAGTTGTTGACGGCGGTGTTGGGGGCGAAAGGCATTTGAAATCGAGGAAGTAGAAAATAGAGATGTGGGAGGAGTCGTAGGATTTTAAAATAAGTGATTAGTAATGAGAAAGGAAAAATATCTAAATAAAAATTTCTAAATTTTAATCGAGGAAAGAGAAGTGACAAGGTACAATATCAATATTTTGATGGCTTATTGTTTGTATGCATGAGTGTTTGGAAAGTTTAATAAAGCAAGGGTTCATTTTAAGCAAGGGTGTACATGGTCGGTTTGGGTTGGGTTTGACCAAACTCAAAACCTGAATCATATAAGGTACTTTAGTTTGAGTGAGGTAAAATAACACTTGTTATACCATTAGGTGGGTTTGGGCAAACCCTCAATTTTTTGGGTTGGGTTGGATTGGGTAATGAGTTATCCAACTTATTTTTTAATTTTTTTAATACTCCGTCCGTTCCTTTTTAAGTGTTTTTTAGAAAATTAACACCAAAATAGTTATGTGCAATTTTGCACATTTTCTTCCTATTATACCCTCATTTTAATCCATCAATAAATTTAAATTTCTATTTTTTGGCACACACTTTATCTTTTCAATAAATTTAATATGTTATATTTCTCTCGTAACAAACAATTGTCGGTTATTATCTTTTTCTCCAAAAAAATACTTTTTTGCACTCTCTCTTTCATAACAAACAATTGTCAATTTTCTAAATATTGTGCACATTTTTTTAATTATTTTAAGTCAATATAAAAATTATACCAACTTCACATTAATCAAAAGTTAATAAAAAATTATCTTTCTTCCAACTCCTTTAATTAAAGTTAAGACTTCAACTATGGCTTCAACCAATGCTAGAGTGACACTTGAAACTTTTAACAATTGCTACTCATCTTATTTATAGAATTTTAACTCTTCTTGGAACCATTGTTTGGAACAAAATTTTGTTTAAATTTAAAGATAACAAGAAACAAACTTTGTTTTAAAACAAACAAACAAACTTTGTTTAAAAAAACAAACTTTAGTTTTCCAAATAGATAGTATTACTTAGTTTTATTGAAATAAATAAAAGTAATTGACAAAGGGTATAATTGACAAGTCGTACCTTTAAAATACAAAAAAAACAGTTAAATAGGAACGAAAAATTCACGCTAAAAAGACACTTAAAAAGGAACGGAGGAAGTATTAAATAACTAAATGACAAGTCTCATAATTTTTCTTAAATATTACTCAACTTTTTAATTTTCTTAAAAAATAATTGGCCAACTTATTTTTACTATAATTTTATGCATCATAGAATAATAAATTATAATATCAAATAATAAACTTCATTATAAAATACTTGCAACAAACTAAAGTTGTATGACATAAAATTGCATTAGTATCAAAATAACAAAAAAGTGCAGCATCCTAATTTGTAACTCTAGCATGTTTTGATTTTCATTATATATGGTACAATGTGTATGTTTTGAAAATATAACTTGGTTTATGACCATAACCTTTAGTATTTGTGTTTCTACCCTATGAAAATAAAGATAAAAAATAGTGACATTATTGGGTAAGTGAATTTTTTTTTAGGTCTGAGTCTGGTTTTACCCGAAACCCATTTATTTTTATGGGTTTTTCACTTTTAGAAACCATACCCACCCAATTACCCGGTTCAATCCATTTTTTTGGATTTTTTGGACAGGTTTGACCGGATTTTTTGGATTGACCCAACCCATGCACACCCCTAATTTTAAGTTATGAATTAGGGTTCTAGACTCTTTACAATACATTTCTCGAGGAAAAGATGATTATGGGTACATCCTAGTGAACTATTTTGTTGACTAAATCTTTTCCTACTTTTTTTTAAGGATAAATCTTGTCGTGCTTATTTCTCCTCTCAATAAATTAGAAATATCAAATTACAATAAAAATTAATTACAATTCAATTTCTCTACGTGAAGGAAGTTTTTTCCCTTTGTAATTGTCTTTCCCCTTTTGCCACCCTCTTCAATCAGCTCATCCTTCTTCTTTTCTCTCATCCTTTCAAATTCACTTCCTCTTCATATGAAGTTTGGGACACCACACAACCACTAACATTCATCATTGGTGCAAGAAAAAAAATTCAAAATTTAGAAAACATGATGGTTTGAAGTCTCGGTTCTTCTTCACTTTCTGAGTTTTTAAGTTTTTTTTTCATTTTTACAATAATACCCTTCATAAAAGGTAGTCAAATCTGTTGTCGCACAGTGTATGTCAAAATATCATAACTCTAGATAAGAGGCTACAATGTTGGGAAGAAAATTCAACACTTTTAGTAGCAGAGCGAAAGGCTAAGAGCCCTTATCAACCCTTAATAGTTAGAAACTAGGGGAGAAGCAGTTGAAACCCTTAATTATTAAATTAAATTAAATTAAAGATTTATACCCTTTGTCCTATGATGTTAATCGAGATAACTAAAATAAAAAAAGCAACCGGTAAGAAAAGGAAAAGTAGAAGTTGTGAGGAGCTAGAATGGGTTTTAATTGCATGAAAGCCAATATATATATTTGAAACACCATCAAATCCTGCTATTATAAATGTAGAATCTAGCAAAAAGCTAGTTTGTATATTTCCTAACCTCATCAATCAAATATGAGTTTACAGGCCCTTGGGTACACAACTAATTTCTGTAACATTTGGTACTTTGCATTTATATCGACGGAACACACACTATGAATTGTCATTGTACATAGTGCTTTTGAGTTTTGCATAACATATTCCGCAAATTGAATATCATTCTTGCTGCCTCTGAAATCCCTAAACAAGCAAGTTCTGAGCTGAGATGAAAGGCAATGTGGTACGATCTGTGGGTCCTCCCAATTGGTTTCAGAAATTCCTACAGTATTTTCCATCTCCTGTAAACAAATTAGTTCAAGTAAATTTCACAAAGAAAACAATAATAATTGAAATATGTAAAGGTAGAGTTCACAAATCAAATTAAATGGATAACCTGATGAATGGCAAGATGTTGAAGCTTGGGACTCTGTTGAAGCACTTGTAGCATCCACCTCCATTTCCCACTCCAAATTTTACCCTTATGGGCAAGGAAGAAAACCTCTATTTGGGTTAGGTTTTGAAAAGTGTGGACTATGTAGAGAAGATGAGGACATCTCTGCATACAAATAAAAATAATAATAATAATTATTATAACATTTACACACAATGAGTATTTAAACTTAGAAAGTGTTGATACCAGATTTACACTCACGATGCCATGACCAAATTTCAATTCATAAACCTTCTCAATTCCTCGTTGCATAGCTGCAGTAATGAATCGTTGTATTGGTAGAATGTTTGGGTAAACATATTCAAAGCTTTCGACGTCCAAGTCGTGGGTGAGAGCCAAGAGCCACGATGCGTACAGAGGGTTCCAGCGTTTTGAGAGGACCCTTGTGGAGGCAGCGTATTTGGTTGGAAGAAAAGAGATGATGTGAGTGAGAATTGAGTCTGGAAGGGTGCTAATCATGTCTTCTTCAATCGATCTCCGACGCTGGGGTCGTGCTTGCGAGGATGACGATGAAGAATACATCCTGCGATCAATGTCTTTTTTTTTAGTTAATAAAAATATTATATGCTTTTCTGTTACACTTATAATAAAAATTAAAGTAATATTGTTTAAGGGTATAATTTCGATAATGAAAAATATTATATTCTCATCTAGTTTGTTACATTTTTTAAATGATAAAAGAAAAAAAATTGGACATATATATAATCATATTGCGTTTGTTACACTTTTATTTTATTTTATTATTTAAATTTACTCTTATCTATTATATGTGTATTTGTATTGAAAGGTGAGGATAATTTAAAAAAAGAGAAAAAGTCAGCCTAAAATAGTCTATTTACTTTATATATAGTATAGATTAAATAATATTGTTCCTATTGTAGTGGGATAGTCATATTTAATGGGATTTAATATTTTTAATTTAAATTTAAAATAATATTATTAAAGGATAAAATAGTAAATAAAGTTTATATGAAGAGCAAAATAGGTAAGAAAAAATTCAGCTCAAACTCATACGTTCTCTTTATATATATATAGTATAGATAGATGAAATGTTCCTCCTATTGTTGTGGTTTGTTTCTATTTTAATGGAATTTAACAACTAATATTTGAATTGTCATTTTAAATAATATTATAAAAATAATAGCATAATTTAAATAAAGGTTAAAAGAGGAAGAAAAGTCCAAACTAAACTTTTGATGTATTCCCTTTATATATTTGGAATATCTTGTATTCTAAGGGTCCGTTTGGTTCGAGAATTAAGAGGGGAGGGGAGGGAAGGGGTTTTAACGGAGGGGAGGGGAGGGAAGGGATTTTAACGGAGGGGAGGGGAGGGGAGATATTTTAATTAAAAACGTGGTTGGTTCG
>Ga0228710_1003756_pt1 | contig 24060 bp, 11 predicted proteins | sample MedpolnodulmetaG_FD_177995 | JGI IMG/M metagenome (GOLD analysis project Ga0228710, IMG submission 177995) | Root nodule microbial communities from Medicago polymorpha collected in Santa Monica, California, United States - pink nodules | ecosystem: Host-associated > Plants > Roots > Nodule...
CTAAGGAAAACCAAAAAAAAAAAAAAAAGCGAAATCAAACAAAATCTGACATCGTGTACGTATGTACTATTTTCGACTTTTATATTATTTTTTCTCTCATCGCTTCCAACCCTACATACATCTATATTTTATAAACTGTCGAATACGCTGTTTGAAACGAGAGTGTCTAAATAATAATAAATATTACACCTCTTAAAAAATGAAACTACATTTATATTCCAAATAAGGAGCTATGATTAATAAAGTGATGTTGATTGGTCAAGCCTTAAGGGGCCAGCTGATTTGTTAAGTTTTAGATTTGATAATGACAGACTTTTTTTTTTGTTTACACAATGACAGACTTTAATTAACGGTTTTATTTTTGAAATAGATAAAAAAAAATTGTTAACCATTGCATCTTTGTGAAATTGTAGAGATATCATGAATTAATTAAAATTCATTTTAAGATGTTGATATTTTCGAACGAATCTTTTTGCTCACTAATAAACCCTACTCAAAAGGTCCTCGTGAAATTAATTCAGTTGGTAGTGACAATGCATAATATATGTAAGGTCCGGACTTCAAATCCCGACCACCAACAAAAAAAAAAAAAAACCTACACAGTACACACAAGCTTAAGTACATACTATTTGTGATACCTTTTGAAAGAGAGATTTGCTTAAAATGGAGATTAATAATGGATTTTCTTATTAGTTTTTAGGGTTAATAGGTCTTTACCTCCCTGTAATATAAGCCATTTCTGGTTTTCCCCTGTAAAATATTTTTTTTGATTTACCCCCAGTAAAATATTTTTGTTTTGATTTACCCCCTGATAGGCCAAACAAAAACCAATTTTATTTTATTTTTTTCAAGAAATTTTCGTTTTTGTTTGGTCTATTAAGGGGGTAAATCAAAACAAAAATATTTTATAGGGGGTAAATCAAAAAAAATATTTTACAGGGGGAAAACCAGAAATGACCTATATTACAGGGAGGTAAAGACCTATTAACCCTAGTTTTTATAAAAAAAAATACCTTTTGAATGAAAAATATACCGTTATTAATTAACAAATTATAGTTACTAAAAATAAAATAAAGGTTCAAAAGATAAAACCACTATGTGCTGAGGATTCAAAACATATTTAGACTCCATTTACTTTCTTAAAACATTTTCAGTATTTATTTTTGAAAATTTACGTTTATTTTAAATTGTTAACAGTGAGATATAAAAGATGTAGTGAATATTTAGGATAAATAGAAGATGGAAAGCAAGATAGAAACATTTTCAAAAAAATATTTTGATCTGACATCTTTTATTTTTAAAATGTATGATCTGTTTTAAAAAATTGTAAAAGAAGGTGGTGAGTACAAATGAAAGAAAAGTACTAAAGAGTACCCTTATAGCACTTGTTAATGAAATAAATTTATAAATTTCTTTTTTTTGTTTTCTTAATTAGTGCTATTAGAGCACTTCTTAGCTTGAACGTATAAAATATAGAACTACTTTCCTTTAACATTTGTATTCTTTGAATCATGGATTTTGTTCGTCTTGAGCAGGGATTTAGTTATTATATAAAATTTGGTGTTAAATAAAAAAAACATAGAACTACTTTCCCTTAACATTTCAAAAACTAAATTATTTAGTAGTGTGAAAGAGCATAGTAGAGAGGAAGAGATGTGAGCTTACACAATAGCAGACATATATTCCCACTTAGCAGTAGCTTTGAATTGCAATGAAGCATATGAAATGACCTTAGTCTCCTTGCCAAAACCCACAATGATAGTAGCAGTGAGAGTAAGCAAGAAACCAAGAACCCTAAGCAACACATCATAAACACTACTCCTATTTCTCATCTCCACAACCTTCACATCGCTATGAACTCCATCCACACTTGTCTTTGACTGGTTTCCCATATAGTAAGTACTCTTTGAAGAAGTATAATAAATATTTAGTAGAATAGTTTTTGGTGTGTAAGGAATGATCAAGTAGGAGTATATAATATAAATAAATAGTAGTAAGATTAGAAAGGAAGATCTATGAGTGAATGAGTAAGGTGGGGAGGTTGGAAATGCATTCAAGGCAACTTGTACGACCCTACATTTATATTTAATGTGTTTCATCAATCTTCTTCCTTTCTTTTTCAAATTTATCGATCTCACAACGTCTCTGTGTAATCAGCTCCATCACAACTTTTTTTCTTTTTAGCATTTTCCTTATAGGGTGATGATAAACATGCATTCAAGTTTATAATTTAAAATGTAGTGGTGTTAATACTTCTGTTACTTTTCGTACCCTGCTCACGCACTCATTGTAGATTTTGAATTTACGGCAATATAATAGTTTTTACTCATTTGTTGCAGTGGCAAATTGTTGACTATGTGATCAAAATCCGACGACTCACATAATATTAATTGTTACATAACTTAAACTATACAGTTGAATTATTGTTCATCTACCAACTGTGGTTGATTTTACAGCAGACATGACTCATGACTAGGCTTCCGCAACCAAAGTTTAAACACTACGTGAGAGGTGACCGCATTCATTGCTCGAAAATGTGAGCCATCTAATTTTTTATCATATGGCCCCCAGTTGCTAAGACATAAAAATGTGACAGCAGAGAATCCCTCATTATAAGCCTGAATGAATAAAACATAGTTAATTTACCATATGGATCAAGGGTGTTCGTGGTGCGATTTGGTTCGGTTTTTTGAGGCTAAAAGTTATCCGATCTGTATGATAAAAAAGCATGCGGTTTGGTTTGGTTCGACTGACTTTTAAAATAAAATATAAACCAAACCAAACAAATGCGGTTTGGATTGGATCAGTTTGTGTGGTTTTTTTAGACAATACAATTTTTTGTTTTCAACGTTAAAATCGAGTTAAAAAGCTATAATACAACATATTTTCCAATGATGTTTCCGACGGTGTTTTAAATTTCATCATACATTACAATTTTATTTTCACAAAACAATATAGACAAAATTAAAAAGGTGGACAAAAAATAATCCTATAATGTAAAAAATGTAAAAGACTATCATTCCATAAAATTTCAAGTAACACATAAATACATTTTTTAAATACAAAGCAAAGAAGAAACTTAACAAATGAAATATATGTCATTTTGTAAAAATTTCCATTGAGTTTCTATGAGTATTGGTCTAAGTGACATAAGTTCAATTAGTGTTTTTCTTATGTTGCGGTTTGGTTCGGTTGATAAGATGCAAACCGCAAACCAAACCAAACCATGCGGTTGTGTAAAAAAGTGATCCAAATACATCCAAACCAAATGCAGTTTTTTGCGGTTTCAGTTTGGATTAGTTCGGTTTGCGGTTTTTCTATTGGATTGATTCGGTTTTGAACATCCCTAATATAAATAGCATTTTTGTGAGAAAATGATCAACATAAGAGCGTGTAAGAAATAAATAAAAATGGAAATATAAACCAACTATGACTATACCAGTGGTAAAAAGTAGCTAGAACATAAGAATGTTTAGATCACCTCTCAAAAGAAATGTATAGATAGATGAGATAAGTATATATATATATATATATATATATATATATATCCTTTTTTAAGGAGGTTGTATATCTACATTTATTTATCATTATTCTTTTATTTGAATTCGAACTTTTGGGTGATAACTTTGTCATTTTTATGGTCTCGTCGTTATTTTTTACTTAGCTCAGTTAGATTTATATATAGAGGGAGAGAATCTTTCTAATCTACTATGAATGATGATGAGTCTCTGTGTGATCTTATCCGTCTCATGAAACTAGATTTCATATTTTGCCCCATAAACACTTGTTTTATAAAAATTTGCAAATTTATATTTATATATAAAGGGATACTTACCACGTTTTTATGTTTTGTTTCTTCCAATTTTATCCTTCATTGAAATCATTTTATTAACGATTTTTACCTTAATTACCTAATCAATTAACTACATTTTAATTACTATTTTAAATGGAAACTGATCTAATTCTAATTTTAAATTCAAACAAAATCAAATCTAATTTATAAAATAATCTAACAAATCAAATTTAAAAGAATCCCTCAAAAAAAAATCTATAAGAAATTATTTGAGTTATTCTTAATTTTAATTAGTCGGTTCATATTAGCGGATGTTATTGGAGTTTCTACTCACATCTAGTTTTTTTTAATTTTTTTCTTTCCTTGAGTTCTCTTGGCTATTGTCTAACACTAGATTGAATGTGAGATTAACTTATATGCATGGTGTAAAACTTTTTACACATGCATTCAATTAAATCATAACAAATAGATGTGTAGCGATATTTTATAAACTAACCTAAAAAACAAAAATACACCGTAGGTGTATATAAATTAAATTCAGTTATTTATTCGTTAAAAAAAAAACGTATTTTCTCTTATTGGGCTGAGTACAAATGTTTGGTTTTGGGCTTACTGGAAGAAGCCTAGCCCACCGTGAAATCTTCTTCTTCTTCATGAACCACCAGCATTTGTCCTCTGTAAATTAGGGTTTGCAATTTGTTCATTTTTCTCTCCTGAATTAGTCTGAAATTCGTTAATTAATCTTCCAACAATGACGAAAAACAATGATGAACGCAGCGATAATCATGAAGATAAGCAGAAACGATTGACGATGAAGAAGAATAAAAGGAGGAACGTTTCGAGGTTAGGTGGAAGTGGCCTTTCGCTTAATGCTTTCGCTAATGCCAAATCCAATAGCAGTGGATACAATCCATCTCTCATAAGTATGCAATTTTCTCTCTTTTTCAGCATCTTTCATAATTTTTGGTGTATAGTAGAGTATAGAGAATTGAAGAATATTCTTCATTTTTATGTTTGATTTGAGTTTATGGCTGCAATTTAATGCTTGGGTTGGTAATACTATACCATATTATTTTGATTATTTTTGTGATGGATGGGGCAATAAAATTGTTCCTTACATACCCAATTATGAGCAGAAGAAGCTGGGATATTGGATAGAAATGGAATTGTGTATTCAATCATGTCTTTAAATATATAAGCAATTGGAACATAATATCATTTCATTACTTTGCACTCTATTCGGTCCCTTAACATATGTTGCTCGGCTTTTTTTGTTCCGCCTTTTTGGGCAATCTTTTACTTAACCTCTTTCCCAAATTGATTGTCTGTGTTTGTGTTCAAATTGTTTATATTTTTAGGACTTAATCTTTTTTTAAACTACTAAGATGATTGGTCTAAATGTGAAGGGAGTCTAACAAGATACGGTAACACTCTTAGTGTGGATAGTGAACCCAAATCCAACATGGCTAATGTACCTAAATATATTGGTGCTTCGCTAAAGCTTGTTGGTATTTCTAGTTTCCATGGTATATAGTTATCGTCCTCCTTTCATTTTCTTCCAACATCTCTCTCCCTTCTGCTTTTGTTTCTTTGTCCAACGTCGGTATTCATTGTTGCTTCGGCAAATAAGGAACTCTGCAATTAATTATGCTAAAATCATGATGAGGGGTCCAGCAATCCGTCAGACTCATTTAGGTTCTATTATAAGTCATACCTGGCATTCAAAAGCATTCACAAGTAGCTGATTTCACAATTTGAACTCGTTATGTCCTACCATGTAGCAACAAATCAGTGGTTTGGTGAAGCCTCTCTTCCAATGGAGAAGGTAGATGTTGGGCTTCAAAGAAAAAAGAATGGAAGTAGGCCATAGGAAGCATGAAGCATGTTACATAAGAAACTTCAGAAGTCATTTTTTAACATTAAGCTACATAGTTTGGCGCTGTGAACATTTGAAATGCCGTGAGAAGTATTTTTTTTCACATGTCAACCTCCATTACTATTGCCATTTTAAATTAAAAAGCACCAAGCACGGTGGTCTATCCACGTAATAATGTCTTCGCCGTAAACATCTTTTGTGACTAAAAATCCAGCGAATTCGCTTTATTTATCTTTTTATTTTATTTTTTTGAATGGCGAATGTTAGTTTGTTAATTGTTAGTATATTAATATTTTCCTCCTAGCGAAGACATGAACCTTGAACCTTTAAATGAATTAGGGTTCTTCTTTCCTTAGATTGGCGAGTTTGTGTTAATCGTGTCTATGGAGAAGCTAACAAGGTTCCTGATGATTTAGCTACTTTGGGGTGCTCTTTAGACGATTATTTGGTTATGGAGCAGTCTGGCTCCTCTGTTATACAGTCGTTGCTTGCTGATGTTTTAAGAGTTTCTACCCCTAGTGTTGTTTCTGTGTAACTTTGTTTTCTTGGGAGTTAGTCCCTTCCTTCTTTTAAAAAAAATCCATGAGGCAATAAGTATAGTACTTCGGTAAAGTTTTACTATTGGCACCTTGCCTCTAGAGTTAGTCAGTTCATGTGATTTAATTATCTCAATTGAATGTGTTGGTGATAATCAAACAGTAATTCCTTGCGTTGTTTTCTTCAAAATATTTGATGTAATAAAAGTACAAAAAAACTTCTTTTGTTTTCCAATTGTAATTTGTTCTGAAGATGCTATATTTTCTCATTTTATGTGCTCTTTTTACTCAACTCATGAGTTGATCGATAAATCTGTTGATTTGGAATCACAGGATGGGTAGATGTCACAGATGATGAATTGATTTCGTACCTATGTAACTATATTTTTATTTTTGTTCGTCCGTAATAATGGATTCATGAATCCATTATTTTCAATTGTATCTTTCAAGTGGTATTTTTTGGTTATTTTATTTTCCTATTTTTATCTCAAAAATGGAAACTTAGGAAAGTGATAAACATATGTATAAAAAGAACATATTTCATCTAGTTTCCTTATGCAGGGCATTGTTTTCCTTTCATGACCATTTAAGATTTTGGAACATTACCCTGATTCTGAATATATACCATCACGTTTAATATGATTTGGGATGAGAATGTGGACCGCCATATCTAACTGAAGTTCCCTTGTTATATTTAAATATGTCAGTGCACACTTGTCATGGATTTGTTTTTTCTTTTTCAGAGAAGCAAAGGGAGATATACAACAATGCTAAGAAAGTGAAGAAGTATAAGAAGATGCTAAAGCAGCAAAACCAGCAGAATGATCCCTCAGTCTCCCAAAGACATATTGAGGTTTGATATCATATTTGCTGCTTGCCTTGAGATTGTTATTATTACTATCTACAGGCCAAAAACTACCTAATACGTCAGATGTGCTGATGATTCTGATTTTGTGTTACCGCTATTTATGGAGTTCACATTTATCCTGTGTCATAAAAGAGAAATCTTTATTTCCATGTTTTAGAAGGAAGAACTGATGTTGCAACCTGAGCCTCAGAATGTTGATCTCTCTGAGGTTCTTCGTGCCTAACATTGATTGATGTTTACTTTTTTATCACACTATTTATTTTCCTCTCTACTTGCTGTTGCAGAATTTGAATGAAACTAAAGAGGACAAGGATAAGAATGAGAGGAGGAGAAGGAAGAAGGATAGTGCTTTTAGTTTGGAAGAACTATACAAGAAGCAGCATGAAGAAAAAGAGAAAGAAAGAATGGAGAGGGAAGCAGTATTCAAGGAAAAGAAGGAACAGAGAGAAAAGGCAGAAGCTCGCAGAAAAACTTTACGGGAAAAAATGTTTAAGAAGACACGTAAAGGACAACCTATTATGAAATACAGAATTGAACATCTTTTGGAGACTATCCAAGGCTCAGCTGGCAACAAATCCTGATTAGTGGACTAGGGAAGAGCCAAATGCAGATAACATCAACATCCCATTTATTTGTTCAGCATGATACTGTTTTTACATAGAGTTGTTTATTCATCAGAATTTTGTTTCTGACAATGAGTTACTGTCTAAATTAGTGTCAATGGTTGAACCTTAATTTATACCAGTCATTGTGGTAACCGCTGTAGGCAGTATCTACAAGTACAAGCCTTTCATGTTATATAGAAACAGTTAAGAATTGAAACAGAGAACACTTGGCATGAACTTTCTTCAGTTTATTCATTATATAATTGGGTACTTTTTTTTTATGATTACGAATCAAACTCAGTACTCTGGATTTACACCACTCACGCACTTTATGCATCAACAGTTTGCACTAACCCTAGTTATGTATAGTTGATTACTTGAATATGCATTTCGTCATGTTCTAGTTTTCATTTTAAACAGTATCCAAATGCAGGAAAGGTATAATGATAGTTGCAGGTAAGTTTTCTTTCACGTATTCACATGAAGTTTATTACAGAAATTTCACTGGTATTTCCAATTCACCTAACAACCTATAGTGGGAATTTACTGAAGTTGTACAAGTGAGATGAGATAGAAATTATATGCAATAATCATTATTGGCTTGAAAGAGAACCTGCTTTCTAGCTAAACTTATTCTTATTGATTGCCAAATCCAAAATAGATTATTTTCATTCACTATATGAACACAGTATAATTGCATAAGTGAAAGAAAACCAAAGGAATAAACATTTAACCGATACACACAAACAATATAACAATATTAAGATCAACAGAAATTGGTGTTGAGTCTCTCATCATAATAACAAAATATAGATTCTGACTAGAAAGGGAGGAGGGAACAAAGGTCAAGGGTAACAACACACCACGAGTCTCCTCTTAGGCTGAGGTGAACATACAAGCATAAGAGTGAGAGCAAGAAGTAGCACCATCAGAAGTCCTGTGAAATCAATACATAACTCCGTGCACGCCATCCTTATGTGTGAGTTGTTCTTGTGTGTAAATCCTTCTCTTCTTGCCAAAAAGAAACAATAGCAAAATAAGTTAGTGTGTGACCTTGGTATTCATATTATTTTTATTTATAATAAAACTAGTCTTTTCTACAAATATATTGACTAGATATTGATAATTCCAAGTCTTTTTTAATTATGAATTTATGACGAAGTTTGTTGAGATAGGAACTTTCATGGTTGTGAGTTGCACCAATTATTGACTGAATGAAAGGGCATGATGCAATGCTTACTAAATTTTTATATTTTTTTTTCCTAGTTGGTAATTTTATTTTATTTTTCTAGTTGGTACTTGTTTGTTTAATATCATCTGATCTCAGCCATGTTTAAAAATTATAAAATTAGTGACAGCCCATTTTTTTATTTTAAATTATCAACTTTCTCTAATTGCAAATTTTCCAAGATCATCCATCCCAACCACATGTTTAACCTTAAGTCAGTTGACTTGCTGTTCAAAAGTATGGTAAGTTGGTATGCCTACCTTTTGCAACTTTGATTTTCTTACATTCATTTACACACTTACAAACCAAATCACAAATTTGATTAGGATTATGGTTTCAATTTACATAAACTACTAGTGGGTTTGATTAGGCTTATTTTAAGTTGTTTCTTTTAGGAGAGGTTTAATTTTAGTTGATAATGACTTTTTTTGACAATATGTTTTCAATGACTAAGGTACTCAGGGTAGCAATTTTGGGGTCAGGTTACAAAAAAGAAAAATACTTGGGACAAGTGGAGCCGTATAGTCAAAGCCAAGGTCTATTAATCCAGTACTAAATCATTACTCATCTTAAATTCAATGTTTGAAAAAGATGCATTTGCTTATTCTTTTGTTTTAAATTCTCATCTTAAAATTAGACTCAAATACAGAACTAACCAACCAAAAAGGTTGATTCCTTAATGAAAGAAACGTGACACTATATACTTCAAATATTTTGCTGAAAATTGATTCTTGAAATTGAATAAAAATATCAGTACAGTGGTCATATTTTATTAATTGGATAAGTCTGACGATTTAGTTTAAACAATTAAAACAACGGAGATTTTTTTTATCAATGTGAATAAATAAAAGAGCAAGGACCAAAGAGAGAAAAAAACTAAAGGCGGAAGAACAGAGTTCCCGCTTAGCATCAACTATACACTAGCTAGAGAGATGAGAATGAGATGGATAAGTTGGAGATATAATTTAGCAAGAGAAGTACAAGTGTTTCTTTTGCGCAAAGTATGAGCAAACACAACATTCCAATCGTGCGACATACAGGAAGAAATGTTATCAATATAAGGGTGAGTAGGTGAGTTTCCGTCCTTGATAAAAATTATGTATTTAAATCCTTGTTCCCAAATAAGAGTTGTTTGAGAAACTTACTCGCATATAAATCCTTGTTCACAAATAAGTTGTAATCCATATGAAATAGCACGAAGCTCAAGATTAATATTAGTGGGATGACCACAACTTTCCGCAAAACCAGTGATCCAACCATAAACTAAATTTTTGATAAGACTCCCAAAGCATATCTTCCATGGTTACCAATAGAATTACCATTAGCATTAACTTTAATCACATTCTCTGGAGGGGGTGGCAATAAACAAACCTAGGATAATGGATAAGAGATGGACCACCAAAAACCTTTTTAGTGGAGTTAAAAGAGAGTAAATTTGGCTAAAAATATACCAAAGAAGGTGATTAATGTGAGAAAACCCTTCATTTCTATACTTCCAAATAATCCAACATCCGATGAGAAAATAAGTGTTATGATGGCTAGTTGCATGCATCTTGAACAATAAATTGATATCATCTTCATAAGGATCGATATGAAAGTCAAGCTTGAGTTTGTGCCAAACATGCTTGGCCTTAGAACAATCACGCAACATATATAAAATGGTTTCCAACAAAGCACCACATCCATAAAGAAGCATCGGACGGGATGTGATGAGAGCACTGAACCTAATTAATTGGCAACTTTCATTGCATAATAATCCGCAAAATATGCCAAACATTTTCACCGAGTTTTAAGCTTCCAAGTCCAAGTCATAACCACCTTTAGATTAGGGCCTGATAAAAAGAGTTAACCAATAATAGGCCGATTTAGTGGTATATAAAAATATTTTTCATCATAGATGGCTCCCATACAATGAAGCTATCATAGTCGGAATTGATAAAAGTATTTTTCATCTCCATTTTAATATTTTTTTTATTTGTGGTGGCCGAAGTTTGAACCCCAAACCTTGCATATATTATGCATTGTCTCTACCAACTGAGCTAATCTCCATTTTAATATCTTGAAGAAGAGGTATCCATATAAGAACAAAATCTCACACCCCGTTATAATAGACATCATTAATGAGAGTTTATTGAAGAAATTTCACTGGTATTTCCAATTCACTTAACAACTTACATATAGTGGGAATTTACTGAATTAGCACATAAGTGAAATATGAGATATGTATAAATCATGTAATAATCCTTATTGGCTTGAAAGAGAACCTGCTTTGTAGCTAAACTCATTCTTATTAATGCCAAGTTAATGAACATAGCAAACTAAATATCTCCCTACTAAGAGAAGCAGGAAACAAGTTCCAAAATAAGATTATTTACATGATATGAATACAATATTTATAATCACGCAAGTGAAAGAAAACCAAAGGAATAAACATTTAGCCGATACACACAACAATACAGAACAAAATTAAGATCAACTGAAATTGGTGCTGAGTCTCATATCATAATAACAAAATATAGATTCTGACTAGAGAGGGAGGAGAGAACAAAGGTCAAGGGTAACGACACACAACAAGTCTCCTCTTAGGTTGAGGTGAACATATGAGCATAAGAGTGAGAGTAAGAAGTAGCACCATCAGAAGTCCTTTGAAATCAATACATAACTCCGTGCACGCCATCCTTAATTATGTGTGAGTTTTTCTTGTGTGTAAACCCTTCTCTTGTGAGAAAATGAAACAAAGGAAAACTAAGTTAATGTGTGACCATGGTATTCATATCATTTTTATTTATAATAAAATGAGTCTCTTCTAATTTACTGATATATTGACCTGTGATAATTCCAAGTCTTTTATGAAATTTATGACGAAGTTTCTTGAGATAGGGACTTTCATGGTTGTGAGTTGCAAATTTAATTACAAATTTTCCAAGATCATCCATCCCAACCACATGTTTAACCTTTAGTCGGTTGACTTGCTGTTCAAAATTATGGTAAGTTGATATGCCCTACCGTTTGCAATTTTGATTTTCTTACGTTCATTTACATACTTACCAACCAACTAACAAAATTAATGTCATTCTAGAAATCGTGATTTTACTGATCTTAATCCAGAACTTACGATAGAGCAAATCAGGGTTTGATTAGGCTTATGGTTTCAATTTACATAAACTACTAGTGGGTTTGATTAGGCTTAACTTTAGTTGATAATGACTCTTTTGACACAAAAAAAAATTAACAATAAGTTGATAATGACCATTGACTAAGGTACTCAGGATAGCAATTTCTTAGTTACGTTACATAAAAGAAAAATATTAGGGACAAGTGGAGCCGTATAGAGTCAAGCCAAAGTCTATTAATCAAGCACTAAAATTATTATTCTTTATCTCTTATCGTTAGAACCCTTAAGAAATAGAAAAGATGCTTACAAAAAAATCTCTTATCGTTAGAAAAGATGCATTTGCATACTCTTGTTTTTAAATTTAATCTAAAATTATACTCTAAAATACATAGCTAACCAACAAAAAAGGTTGATTCTTTAATGAAAGAAACGTGACACTAAATTGTTCAAACAAATGTTTTGTTGAAAATTGATTCGAAATGAAACCTAATATTTGAAATTGAATAAAATATGAGTACACTCATACTTTCTTGATTGGATAGTGTGACGATTTAATTTAACAAATTTTTTTTAGCAATTACACATTAGAGCCTTACGAACAAACAAAAAAATATCACACATTAGAGCCTTGAAAAATTCACTCATTAGAAGAAAAGAAATATAGGAATCAAAAACATAATTAGACCAATATTTTGGCACATCCTGTGTTAATGAGGAGCCTCCTTTACTCGTAATATATATTTTATTTTGCCTTGTTCAAAAGAAAAAAATGAATAGACCAATATTTTACGATTTTTTTTAACAAAAATTCACCCATTAGAAAGAAAAAAAATATAGGAATCAAAAACATAATTAGACCAATATTTTACGAATTCATCGTTATGGGCTTAATATGTCAACATCTGCCACTCACGTAAAAGGGAATTGTTCAAATTTTCTCTTTTAAACCCAATATTAGATCATGTATCGACTAATTCAAAAAGACCAATTTTACCGTTCACTCGTAGCATCATTTGAAAATGGTGGTGTTTGTAACTTTGTAAGAACATTTCCAAAATATAAGTTTAATTGAAATTATATTCAGCGGTGTTAATTGACCTGGTTATAATTAATCTAGTGGTTATGACATGTGATAATATAGAATGGGTCTCGACTACTACTCCTATAGTATTTTTGTTTTTGAGCAAAAATGATTAATAAAGTATTACAAAAGGACAAATTGTTCAGAAAAATCCAAATTTTATTCCTTGTAGAACAATTCTTTATCAAATTATACTTGTCTCACGATTGAAGTCGAGAAGTCTTTTTCCTCCTAAAAACTAGAAGGTTAACAACCAAAATTCTTTTTTTCCAACTCTTGGGATTCAAACACACGACATTGATCAAAGTGAATCACCCTGAAAGGGCGTGTGTGTAGCCACCAAACCAAAATATCATTTGTTGATATGGTGTGTACATTAAGATACTTAACTGTTCTTGTACCAAAAAAATAAAGATACTTAACTATTCTTAATAGTTGTTTCTTCTGATCAAAAGGCTTGAGTTTCTCTGTTATTAGAGTCGCTCTAAGTAGAAAGGACGTGTGAAATCTGATTTTTTTTTGTATGTTCAAAAAAAATATAAACCATGGGTTTCATCCAATGGCCACTATTGGTCCAAAGTCATATGACTTTCCTGCCCAAAAGCACACAATCCGGTTCCACTATATCAGGTGTGCAGCAGCTGTCTATTATGGAAAAGAGAGCTTGAAGGAAGGAAGAAAGAAAAGCTGTGAACACAGAATCTATCACGTGGCTCACCAGTCGAGACCTTCTACCTCTTTCTCCTATAAACATTGAATTGAAAAGCAAAATCACCACGCCACACCCGAGGCCATTTAACTGTGTAAGTTTATCATTCTCTGGTCTCTACATATAATTGTTTTTCACTTTAGCTTTTTCGAAGGAAAATACCACTGCCACAGACAGCCACAGCCGCACCGTTCTAGTAATTCTTATTAGGTTATGTTCGTATTTACCATTCTCTAAATCTGTGTTTTTTCGAAGTATCCTTATAAAAGTTCTTGAGCATATAAAAGCCTTTCGAGACCCCTCCCTCAAGGGTCATCAGAAATACAATCAATTTTCAAAAGCCATTGTAAAAGAAGTATCGCTGCCAGTTTCTCTCCAATTTTCGAATAGGATGAGAAGGCAAGATACAATGACATAAATGCATCGAAGGTGAAATAGAATATGAATATTATTCATTGGGAAGGCTGACAATGATAAATAAGTGTGTCCAATATCATAGACATAAGTGATCAGACAAAGCTAAATAAAAATAGAAGTCTGCAAACATTTTAGTATGAAGAATAATTCAACAAATTGTATTTAATGCACATACAACAAGTAGTTTCGGTGTCTAATGATGTATAATTGGACATCCCATGGCTCGGCCAAAGTGAAAAATTAATGGCACAAGAGCTCAAACCCTCGGTGTACTCCAATTGTACCTATAATTCAACCACACATCAAAACTGCAACTACATAAGCCAAGGCAACAGAAAGTTCAATTAGTGATTTCCAAACTGGGAATGTACCTGGGCATTAACAATCTGCCACGTGTAAATCACAAAGATTATGACGTGGCTCTATACGATGCAGGGTGACTCAAGCCTTCGTGACGAATCATCCTCCATTGTCCACACATAACCAGGCATGTCCAACCTTGGCCCAGCGATACTCCTGTATATATAAAGCTTCTCAACAGCACAACTATCCGGTCTTGAATCTGGAGGTCCTCTTTCATCAATGACTTCAACATTAAGACCGGGCATTTTCTGACCAAGTAGCTTACACGCTCCATAACTCACCAAGCAAGAGGACATCCAAAGGGATCGCATTGTCTCTAGCTTTGCAGCATTGGCCAAAAGGGCCTTGTCACCAAAGGGGCAGTCTCTGATCTCTAGCTTCCTAAGATTCTCACACCCAGACAGCACATAATGGAGACCCAAATCGCTATCTCCAGCAAAGGCAACCGATAACATCTCTAGCTTCTTCGCATGAGTTCCAATATACTCAAAAACACGATCAGTTAGAAGACCAGACATGGAAAGGCGCTGAAGATCCTTGCAATGTTCTACAATAGCTCCAAAACCAGCATCCAGTGGTTGAAGGGTAAGATGGTCAGGAGTTCGAGGCTCAAGAATACACAGGCGAAAACGAGTCAAATTAGGCCTATTCTGCGCAATAGTAATTAGAGCAGCATTAGACATTTGACGACAAAAATATAGAACTGACTGGAGCTTTGAGCATCCTTCAGATACAGAGACAAGGCCCCGTTCTGTCAAAGCAATATTTGGTTCTAAACCAAAAGGATCGGATGGAAACACCCTCAACTCCTGTAGATCCTTGCATGAAGCAGCAACAGCATCAAGACCAACATCTTCTATGTAATCAAGCACCTATAGCAATGACCTTTAGTTAGCATAAGAATATACAAAATTAAGGGCAATGAACCAGAGATGCAAACAAAAACATGGAACAGACAATATATGGAAAATATATAAATCAGACATACCCATAACCGCAACAAATTGGGGCATTGACCAACAAGTTTGACAAGATCACAGCTTTGAATGATAGCATAACTTAGGTTTAGTGATGTAAGCCTAGAGCATATTGGATATACTGTCGGAAGGTAGGAAGGGAGAACATGCCAAAAGCCAGACACACTCTTCAATTGCTTGCACCCAGAAAATGCAGTTACTAGGTTTGAGAAGACCTCTGGTCGCATCTCAGTGGAATAGACCCCTGTCCCTAACTCAACTAGCTGGGGACATCGGCTAAGTAAGTTGGGCAGTTTATCAAGAGGCGCAGCATGATTGAGACGAAGAGTCTGGAGGTCAGGACACCTACCAAGCAGGCGCTCTAGTGCAGACAAATTTACCTCATTGTTCAAGCAAGAGATGTTAAGTGAAACTAATGATGTGTAGGAATCAGGGAAATGGCTTAGCCAATGCCCACTAAGGTCGTCCACTTCACTCTCCTGCAAGTTTAGCTCCTTCAAATTCCTACAATTAATTGGAAGACAATGCCTTTATCAATGACACATCATAAACCAGCATCCCCTATAATTTTTATGAAGTAAACATCGTAGTAGTAAATTGAATCACACTGGACCAAAACTTAACATGATTATTAACACTGTCAATGACTCAATATTAATTAACATATTCTCCCATTTAATAGAACTAACTAAGCATAAAGTAAAAGTTTTAAAAAGCAAACATCTAATTAAAAAGTTGACTGAAACATGACATTTCCGTAATATTTATAAACAGCCAAAGAGTATAAAGTGAAACGCGTTTTCTTTTAAGGCTTCGTCTAATGTACACAAGTAAACAAGCCTTTCACCATGCACAAGAATCTTTTCTATCATTGGATTAACAAGTCACATCATATCACATTTGATCCAATGGTGGTAACAAGCTTGTGAATGATGCAAGACTTGTCTCACTGGTGCACTGTGCACCATAGAATTAGCCTTCATTTAATCATAAAAATAAGTAACTTATGTCAACAACAAAAAAAGTGAAACGCATCAAAAGTTAAGTAATTAAATAAATCAGCATTTCTACCCTCAAAACAGTGAGAGTTGAGCAATTAAGTCCACAAATTTACAAAGAGTTGAGCAATTAAGTCCTCAAATTTACAAAATAGAAAATTAGTACCTTAATTTAAAAAATGGCAATCATTTTAGTCCCTCCATCCAAATATTTATTAAAACCATTGAAAAACCTCCACGATGTCCTAAATAGTCTCTTGCTACCTCAAGACAAGCATACAACCTATAAAATCGTGGTTATAGATTTGGAAAAAATGACTAAATAGATTGATGTTGTTCAATTTTAGGGACTAGATTGATGTTTTGCAAATTTAATTGACTAAATTGACCAACCTTTGCAATTTCAATGACTAGAATACTGATTTACCCGAATCTGAATGCCCCGTTAAAGTAATAGAGAGTTAACAACCAAACAATATTATTAGGTATTTATATTAAGCCTAACTCTTTCTTACAAAAACCGGATTCTAATTCTAAGTGAGAGTTGTTTCTCATTGTAAATATTTTCAGCCTTATCTTTTTTTGTGGTGGTACTTATACTTTTCCCAATAAACATAAAAAATAAAGTGTCTAGTACTTCTACGTAAGCAATTTGAACCAAACCAAGTACAGTAGTTGTCGAATTAAAACCCCAAACCACGACAAAAGAAGTGAATAAAGTGGTCATGGATGCTAAGAGAGAAAAAAAAAGGATCTAACATGAAAAAACGAATAAAATAAAAATACCCATAAATCTGGAAATCATCATCATATAAGAATTTTTAAAGCGAGAAATAAAATAAAAAAAAGAAACATTTATGAATTAAATCTGAGCAATGATCATAAAAAGTTCGTTTAAAAGTTAAAACCTCACATGGCAAAAGACTCGTCATAATTGCTAGAACTGAAAAGCGAATATCCAAATTAGAGATTCTTCAATCAAATCAGAATCAATTCAACACAAATCAAAACCAACCAAACAGAGAATAACCAAAAAAAAGTAAATAACCTGCAATTGGAAGCAATGGCAGCAAGTCCATCAGTAGAGAAACCCTCACACGAAATAAGAACCAAAACTTTAAAATTCTTAAACGATTTAGCAATAAGTTCCAAACACTCATCCGTTAAAATCATCCTCTTGAGTCGAATCTCTTCAAGCAAAGGAAAACTTTGAGCCATAGCTTCGATCCAAGGACAAACGTAACCACCCCAACCTTCAGGTACCAAATTGAAATCCGCAAAGTGCGGTTTCCCTTTCAACGCAATGGATCTCAGCTCCGGAAACCGTTTAATCACCGTCGTTGGATTCACAGCGTAGCAGTTTCCGATGAAAATCTTCTTCCTGCACCACCGTTCAATCTCGTACCATGATTTGCATACCAGAGAGATTGAGTTTCGGTCTTTATCGCATTGAATGAAGGAAAATACATACTCTAGAACTTCTTCAGGGAACGAGTACACCATTTTCGACATGTGAAGAAGAAACGGTGTCGTTTAAGTGGTGTAGTTTGAGTGTTAGATCTGAGCTAGCATTAACGAGTTTAAATTGTTTGTGTTTATGTGTGTGTGAGAGAGAGAGAGAAGAGGATAAGAGTTTTTCTTTAGTTGAATGAACTCGGTAAGGTTAGAAATTAACTATGGTTAAATAAGTGTGATGGATTGGATTGATGATTGATGGAGAAGAGAGATTATTGGCAATAATTATGGAGGAGACACGTGGTTAGAGATGTGAATGATGGCCGTTTGATTGGGGATGTAAGAAGTTGATCTTATCCGTTGAGAGGGATCAAGAGCAGCCGCAGAAAACATGTGCGTGGACTAAAGAGACGTATGTATGAGTAAAACCTAACGGAACCGGTGACCCTAATATACAGGTGGAAGTGTCGTAAGACCATCTACGGGGGAGTCCTTCCCCTATTCCATATTCAACTGTCACACCAATTAATATAGTGTTGATAGAGATAGATGTTTTTATAGCATCATATTTCTCCTATTACTTATGGGTCTTGTGTAATTTATTTTATTTTATTTTTCTCTATTCAATTGTTATATTATTTTAATATTAAAAAATAAATTATATATTAGTTGCAAGAGTAATATTTAATCAATCAACATTAAATTTTCAACCAATTTTTTTTTAAAACAACAAATAATTTACCCATCTGAATGAAAAAAAACAAAAAAAACATACAGTGATTGGATTTAAGCAAAACAACAAATAATTTACCATCATTTATTTTATATTGTTTTTTCAAGTTTTAACCTTTTTTTATAATTTATAATTATTTCAATATTTTAAAATTATATAATTATGAATGAATATATAAATTATTGTTAAAATTTAATGATATAGAGTTATTGCATGGACTTAATTAATAATTATTTTGAGGTGTTGGGTTGGAGAAATTAGGTGTTTATTAAGTATTAATTATAAAACGAATGACGTGTACAGTCGGGACCTGTTTAGCACCCAAATGGAGTGTTGCATTGTGGATGGTCTAAAACATTATTTAAGACATTCATCTAAAAAAAAATTGTCTTAAAAATATAAATTAAACACCAAAAAAATGATAATTAAACAATTTCTAATATAGTTTTGTATGTCTGAACAATATTTTAAAGATAGTTAACATTTTTTATTTTTTCTTAACAAAAAACAAATCCTTTTTTTTTTGTAAATAAAATAAATGTTTGAACTTGAGTGCAAGCTTGTAAAAATAAAAAAATGTGTGCAAGAAAGTCGTAGGAGTTATTTGAATAATAAGTTGTTTTTAATCTTTAACAAATGGGTCGTATATTTCATCTCAATCTAGATGAGATCATAACAAAAAAATACTAACTAAAAAAATTTATAGACGAGATCAATGGTTACGATTTGTAAGAACGTTACAATATATTTATTAGAGTGGGGATTCAAACTCTAGATTTTCAATTATTTACCATAAATGTGAATTTTTAGTCACTTGATAGATTACTTGACAAAAAAAAAATAAGAATATAAAAAAAATAGTATAGACTATTTCGAATTAATTTGTGTATAAATTAAAAGATGATATTCACTGTCACAAAAAAAAAATGACATTCAATAACTTAAATATTCACTCTTAGAGAATTAACATATTAAAAAGTCACGGATTTTTAAAAAAATATGTCTCAAAAATGTTTGTCATGAGAAGACATTCAAAATCACTTCTCACTTTAGATATTTTTTAAAATTTTATTATCAAATAAAAGCTCTAGAAAAAATATGAAGTACATGAAATGATTTTCCATGAGAACCTGTTTAAACTAATTTTTCATTTAAAGTTTTCCTTAAAAAAATCTTTGTTGATAAAGCTATAATGTAAAAAGGTAATATTATAAAAATTATTTGCAAAAGAAGTCGTAATAAACTAACCCGTGTTCGAGTCTTCTTCTTCTTAAAAAAAAACATGTTCGAGTCTACAAAATGATTGGATGTTGGACTAGGGTCGTTCGCGACAATTTAGAGGTCCAGTTGTAATTTTGACAATTTTAGTTAAAAGAAATTGAAAAAAAAACATCGTTTATAGTGATAAATAATTAAGTCTCAGTTATATATATGAGTATTGCCTCAAACCTGACTTTTGCACTTTTACCTACACACAAATAGGCATTTACCTGCAAAAAAAATGACATTTAGTAACAAATTTTGTCGTAAGTAAAAGTGTTGTTATTTTTATCCTACACCCCAACAATCGTATCCTTATCCCTACGAATATTTAAAGCTCCTTGTACATTAGAGGCCTGGCTCCATATAACTCGTTGCTTTTGCCAAAGACGATCATCTATTGGACCACATTATGTGTGGTACGTGAAGTAATTGATGGTATTGTTATAGTTATCGCAAAAAGGAAAATCATTTGTTATACTACTTGTAAGCCTTGGGACAACGGACAAATTCTATATGTGACTCTCAATTCTCTACTCTAGCAAACCACCAATACCTCCCACAAAATTAAAAAATGAAAGATTTCTGCTCTTCCCCCTGCACTTTTCGCTCGCACCCAGTCAAACTGACCAAAATACTCATGCGTTAGTTAACTAACGCAAGTGTAAATCTATGCGTTAGTTAACTAACGCGACGTAGCTTAAGTCATGCTTGTGTTAAATACAGTGTGAGCTGATTACAGAAGCAATCGGTTATGCGATTCAGCCTCTTCTTCATCGTCGGGTCCCAAAACGGTTTGCTTCTTTTGCTATTGTTTTTCTTGTGCAATTATGAAATAGTGTGTGTTGATTGAATTTGAATTAGGTGGGAGTTGCAGCTCCAGAGAGTGAATACAAGCCAGGGGTTATTGATGATTTGTTCCTCAATTTGTTCCGCACCGGATTGGTTCAGGTAACCAAACAAACAAAGAACCCCTTCTAGTTGTTATTTATAGCTTTGATAAAAAAAAGAGGGATGTATGATTAATGTGGTGGGTGAGTATGAAAATTCTATAACAGGAGGTGGGATGAGAATCGAAAAAACCTGGATATGATGGACTAATTGAAGTTGCTAACCGTCTAATGATGAAAGGCGCTACCAATTCTCATACCATAGAAGCTACGTAATTTTCTCTGAGAATCTCGATAACATGTAATAGCATTTCACTTCAGAACCGTTCTTGACAAAAAAGAAGAAATAAATTCAGCACAACGTGAAAGCGTGAGTTAAGTCACGCTAGGTTATAACTTGTGTGAGTCAACTCATGTGGCGTGACTTAAGTCACGCAGGGGTATTTTCGTCATGGCTGCAGGGCGCGAGCGAAAAGTGTAGCGGGAAGAGCATAAATCAAAATGAAAAGGAAGTATGTTATAAGTTACTCCAAGCTTTAGCTTCGACCCATCTACTTCATATATGGATTTTGTGTAAGCGTTTATTATGGTATTGAGAACCATTTTTCTTCATCGAAGGTCAGTGTGGTCCATATGATCAAAACCTTTGGTCTTGATCATGGACTACATTACCTTTGGTCTTTAATGGACCACTCCAATCGATCGGTTGCTCAATATGCCATTTAAAGTTGTTTATTTTATCGAGTTGTAACTTTTTGTGGACATTTTGTAGCTTAATAAGTGATCGGATCTTAACCCTCGATACTTGTTTTTACAAAAACAAAATTAGCAATTCAAAGGACCTTTTGAGCAATCATTGTCCAATTGTTCAAGGACCTGAATCTAATAGCAATCTTATTTCGAGATGAATTTCTAGTGACATTGACTAGCTTGTAATCCCTTCATCATAAATTCATATGTAAAAGCCCCGACCCCTTTCTAAAATCTTGTTTTTGTGCGTATCTGACTCAATTAAAGTATCATTTTTTCTTATTGGCCAGTTTTAACGAGAAGAGCAAAATCATCATTCATGATTTAAATAATATGATCCTATTGTGATATGTTTTGACCTTTAGTTTTATTTTCAGGTTATACCTAGTCCAACATGTTGATGAGTTCAAGCAGATAAAAAAAATCACAAATATTACAATAGATAAATTGGAAACATGTGATGTATAAGTTTTCTTGGTCACATTAAGAACCGTCGATCTCCTATTTTCAACCCGATTCTCTTTTTAAATCCAAGTGGGTTATTGCATTAGTTATGTTTTATTTGGTCTTTACACGTTTTTTTTTTATGTCCCTCAATTTTTTCTTTTTATTTACTTGTTTCTCATATGAAGTGGTGAAAGCGACAAAAAGTTTATAATTGTCCACTATATGAAACACATCTAAGAAAATTCAACAAGCGTTGAAAGGCCATAATTCATAAACATGCATGTAACCAAAATCACTCCACGAACAACTAAATTAGGAGGAAGTGATACCAACATTATATTGGAATAATCAATAATGTCTCTCTTAAAAAAAAAAAATCTTGAGTTTGATTTCTAAGTCATCTGACTGAGGAGCTCTCCAACCCATGTAAAAAAAAGAAACAAATGACTCACTAGCAACTTGTTGATTAGTCTTATAACAGACTAAATTGACTTATGATGCGAGGATACCACGAGGTTCCTACTAGGGGTCAAAATTGTGATTACAATTAGTTAACAAAAAAATGACCAAGGTAAAAATCAACTAGCAATTTAATTGACTTAAGTTACTAATCTCCTTACTTGATTGTACAACTCATTAAAAAGAAAGAAAAAATAACTCAGTATGCTTTTGTTTAGTGTTTACTAAAATTTTACTCCCTCTGTCTCAAATTATGACACTTTGGTCATTTCACACAGATTAAAAAATGTAATTAATGTTGTATGGAAAGGAAAAAAAAGGAGAATGTTAATGGTGCCTCCGAGGCATTGGTTAAGTATCTAAAAGAGGTAAGATTTTATTAAAAAGTATTGTAATAATTAGTTAGTCAAAAGTAACGGTTTATATTTCAAAGTCAATTTTTCTACTTTTGGATTCCTTAACCAGTGTCCTGGGAGCAAGACCAAAAAAAAATTATAAGTAATTTTACAAAATTATCCTTCATTAATAGCATAAAAAAGATAAATTAAAGAATTAAAAGAAATGAGAGTAATAAATAGTCGAGGGTATAATAGGAAAAATAGTAATATTTCATTAATATCATGAATCGACTTATAATTTGGGATAATTTTTTTCGCAAAAGATTTATTTACGACAAATTTTTGTCTTCACAACAATTTATAATTTTTGAGGCAAATGCTAACTTGTGTCCTCAAGAGCACATGTTAAGAAACTCATTATAGAAATATACTAATGAGTGTCATGGCTTATGTTGCTTGATTGTGGTTAGATGTTTGCATGTTAATGTTGTAATTTTGAGTTTTAGGGTTTATGTATAATTTGAAGTAGCAATAAACGTCACGAGAAACGGGGGGTTTGAATTGTGACCATTTTTTAAAAAATTATTCCTGAAAGTTAAGTTTATACTCAAGAATGTTCTTGGTGTATGTTAGTCTAACAAGATAATAATTAATATTATATATTAGAACAAAATGTTCTAAAGAATGTATATAAGCAAAATGAGAAAAATGATGTTAAGTTAAAATATAAGATTATTTTAACAAGGACCAGAATGTTCTGGAGAACAATTAATATAAGATAAAATGATAAAAAAATATTATATATTGATTTTAAACTTTAGTCAAATATTTAAGCAATTGTTTTATCTTGGACCAGAATGTTCTGGAGACAGTTTAATATAAAATAAAACAACACTATTAATGTTTGATTAGGGACCAGAACACTCTCGATTAATTTGATAGTAATTAATTAGAACCAGAATATTCTGGAGATTATTATAAGTGTGATAACGTATGTGTGTTGTGTAACTTAAAATAAAAAGAGAGATAGAGAGAGAGAGAAGAATAACACAGGAGAGTTATCCTGGTTCACCAAACCCGGCTACTTCCAGTCCCCACACCTCGTGTGAGATTATCCACTATAGTTGTCTTGCTAACAGAAACTTCTGACTAGCACTATAAG
>Ga0228710_1003764_pt1 | contig 24053 bp, 9 predicted proteins | sample MedpolnodulmetaG_FD_177995 | JGI IMG/M metagenome (GOLD analysis project Ga0228710, IMG submission 177995) | Root nodule microbial communities from Medicago polymorpha collected in Santa Monica, California, United States - pink nodules | ecosystem: Host-associated > Plants > Roots > Nodule...
ATTATCATATGGATGAGTCAAATTATCTACAATTTTAAAGATGCAACTTTAATATCGTAACACGTCGTTAGCGTACACAAAAAAAAATATAATAATAATAAAAAAGAACTACTATCAATAAAGGTACCGCTAATAATAAAAAATAACTGTTATGAGAGAGGAAACCGTTAGGGCGGTTGGGGCTTTAAAAAAAATGTTTTAGTCATATATTTCATTTTTGGAAGCAACGATATTTCAACAAAAATAGAAGTGGCATAGTGGTTATAGTTGTAAATTGTAAGCATATGGTACCTGGTTCGATTCCTTACAAACTCTTTTTTTCATAAAAATTACTTAGAACCGCTAAAAAGGCAGGATCAGATTAGGGCAAACTTTTCAGAACTGTTTTAACATTTATATAAGAAAATGTGTGTTGAACAAGTGTAAGGAAATATAAGATGGTGTGTACACATCTTTTGTCAAAAAATAAACATCTTTGATAAGAAAAAGTTATTATTTCATATACATTGTCAATATATTTTTGACATTGTTGATCAATCGTAACTTTTTCTTTTTGAGAGGTGATTTATCATAACTATTTATTCATAAAATGACATTTCCATAAACAAATATGTTTGGTTCATGGTTGATGAATATTGTCATGGGTTGCAACTCATTAACCATCTATTTATCACGTGTTTATTTGAACACAAATCATTGTTAATAGATCCTATTATATAATTTTATCTATAATGCTATCATCCAAAATTTGGACCGTTTAAGATTATATAAACGGAAGAGTTGTGTTATTTAAATAACCATTTGGATGATAACTTTTGTGACAACCATAAACTTAGAAAAAAAAATGAAGCATTGACACAAAAACCAAAGCAATAGAGAGAGAAGGTAAAAACATAATCTGAGTACGAGAGATAAAGTTGTCATAAAGGTTGTCAAAAAATGGTTATACAAATATCATTTATCTAATTCGAATGCATGCCCAATATTAATTTAGATTAAATAATCTAAAATGTCGCAAATTACCATTAAAATTGTGATTTGCGAGGTTTGACACATTTAATATTATATAATTTGAATTGTGTTGAGAACACAGAGAATAGAGAATCTGCCATTAAATCAAATTCTCCAATAACATAAATTAAACATAATAATTTTAACAACATAATTTCAACAAGATAAATCAACAACAAAATACAAAAATGTAAAACAACATAAATAAACACAAGTAAGATCACGGGTCAGTCAAACAAAATTATTCATATGGTATATCCACACAAACCCTGGTTTCTTCGTAAGTCTCGTCCCGAATCAAAATTTTCTGAATGTTTTGTAACAATATGTCTAAGAAAACGTCTAACTCGATCACCCTATTTGAACTATATTAACTAAATAGAGACCATGTTTCTCACATGGTCGTTAGTCCAGAGCTTCATTTGGTTGAATCTAATGCTTCTGTTTGAGTCGATTGAAGAATAATGACATTCAAGACTATCCACGTTTGTTGTGTCTTTGTGGATGAGACGATCGTTAAGTTGGTCTAATTGATCCTTCAAGACAGATAGGTTGCCATCAACACAGAAAAGTGTTCACATCTAGTGGATAAGTGTTCATGGTTTAATGTTGTAGATTTGCAAATGAACCAAAAACCAATTTATAAAAGGACTTGTGTCGTGGACCATAGAAAAGTCATGTATTTGATTGATTCATATTACATAATCTGAAGTGTGTCAAACCCTTTAATGCTTTAGTTTTTCAATTGTATGGACATGTTTCAGATTATATAATCCGAACTAGCCAACTATTGTATTGAGATTATATAATCCCAAACATGGTCAATACGTGGACGACATTGTTGCATACGAGATTTAGACGGCCAACAAAGTTCGAATCAAAATTTCCTGAATATTTTAATGTAAATATATGATGAAATCCTGTACAATTAATAAAATGGTCAGAGTAGAGGGCACGCGAGAAGGATATAGGGTGGGAGAAGAAATTCCCTATGTATACAATGAAAACAAGTTCTGATGGGCCTATTCTTAAAGCCCAGAAGAGGCGAAAACCCGAAGAGAAATGGGACTATATAAACATATAACTCACAAGGTTTTCTGGGGTTTCTGGCACCAAAAACAGGGCAGAAAGAGGAGGAGCGAAGAAATCAAAATTCAACAACAACATGGTTCTCAAGTATGTTTTCTCTGATCGGATCTGTCGTGTTTAGATTCTATTTCTCTTTCTTTGTTCCTATTGCAGCGTTGTTTACCATTTAGAATATATAGTTTGAGATTATTGGTAGAAATGTGACTAAAAAAAAGCTTAAATCAAAATTTGTTTTTTTGTAATTGAAATGTAATTAGTTATAATGTTACTTTCTGATTGCAAGTAATGGATGCATTTAACAAATGTGCTAATGGGTTTGTGATATTTGGTGTGTTAGGACCGAACTGTGCCGATTCAGTGGTGCCAAGATCTACCCTGGGAGGGGGATCAGATTTATCCGTAGTGATTCTCAGGTAATATAAAATTGGTAAAGATTGAAGTTTATTTTTGGGTTTTGAATTTGATGTGTGCTATGATGTTTTTCGTGATTGGTTGCTTATGTGATGGTTTGTGTTTATTTATTTTTCAGGTTTTCCTGTTTGTCAACTCGAAATGTAAGAGGTATTTCCACAACAAGTTGAAGCCCTCAAAGCTTACATGGACTGCCATGTATAGGAAACAACACAAGAAGGTGAATAGTTTTACTTAAAATCACTTTTGCATAATTTTATGTCATAGCAACTAGATATTCCGTTGCAAATCTGTTGTTATTTAGGGCAGTTCGGATTGGCTTAATTCCGAGCTTACGTAAAAATAGCTTACGCTAATAATTAAGTGTTTATGTTATTTCAAAAGCTCTCACTAATGAAAATTGTATCTTCATATGCTGTTTGTCTCAAACTACTTTGACAAGTTTATGAATACAAGTCATAAAAGCTTATTTATACACATAAGCTGTTTTGCATAAGCTAAAAAATAAGCCAATCCAAACATGCTCTAGTATTGCTATCTAATAAACTTTGAATTTATTATCTTATGACGGGCTATTACATGTCTAATACTTTGAAGCAACATAAGAAGATGAATATTGGTATTTAAGATTGCTTTTCACAATTGTATGTGACAAACCATCATCAATTGCAAATCATTTGTACTTGTAGCTTGTGTAACCAGAAATATCATCAAATGATCTTTTATTGTGCGACAAACTTTTTTTGTACTTGTTAGTTCATCTTTAAGCTGTAAATTTATACTTCTGATATTTACCTCAGGATTATGATGAAAGTTATAGTGTCTGTGATTAAACAGTATGTGATTAAGCCTCTGTTTTGATTGCTGCATGCTTATTTTTGTGTACCTGTGATTGACAGGATATTGCCCAAGAAGCTGTGAAAAAGAGGCGTAGAGCTACCAAAAAGCCTTACTCAAGGTCTATTGTTGGTGCTACTTTGGAAGTTATTCAGAAGAAAAGATCAGAAAAGCCAGAGGTTCGGGATGCTGCCAGAGAAGCTGCCCTACGGTGTGTTTTCTCTCTTATTTCTTACATGGAGTAGATACAATTGTTATTAACTACATCATCTCTGTTCTTAGTCTATATGTACTATTGGTTTTTACATATGAATAATTGCTATTGCTATCATTTCTCACCATCTGAAGTCATTATGTTTTTTTTGCAGTGAAATTAAGGAGAGGGTGAAGAAAACAAAGGATGAGAAGAAGGCGAAGAAGGCAGAAAGTCAAGCCAAGGCACAAAAATCTGTTGGAAAAGGCAATGTTTCCAAGGGTGCATCAAAAGGTCCTAAGCTTGGTGGTGGAGGAGGGAAGCGCTGAACCCTTAGTGTTGTTTCCAATTTTGGTTAGCACTTGAATAGAGTTTTGAGACTTTTGAATCTATATTTTTTTGTTGGATCAATTTTGTATTTTACTATCTTGTCAAACTTTTGTTGGAAGATTTTCTAGTTACTGTTTAGATTTTTCCGTTGAGCAAATTTGAGTTCATGTCAATCCTCTTCAATACTTGCAGTTTCTTTTTAACAGTGCATGCTTGACAATCATTTGTCTTTGGTTGTGCCACACATTGGGGATTTTTTTATGACTAAAGCCCCTGAATATTGGCGAAAATTGATCATGGGTTTTTTGCTTTACCTAATGTTTTAATATCATATAACTACTCATTATGAAATATTAGTTTCAAATCATTCTGAATATCGTAAAAGTGTTCCAAAACTGTCGTGAAATTACTAGTTTGAAAACTAACCTATATATTTCTGGTAAGAAATAATTATTCACTCTGATGTGTGAAATTTGGATGTAAAAACTGATGTGATAGCTCATTCTTTTTTTGAAGTAATGATTGGTTCTTTTTACGATGATAGGATACCCCCACTGGATGTGATTTTTGTTATGACCTGGACTGGAACTAAGGAACTCGAAAAGGGTTCTCCAACCTTAGTTATTCTTATCATCACTGTATGATACGTGTTGATTTGCGTAACAACCCTTATTTGAAAGTAGAAGGATGAACCAGTGCAAAGTATTTTAGGGAGAGTCCATGCTATTTGTGATAGGAATGTGCTATTGTCAAATATAAGTTGTGTTTGCTTAGGATTTTTTTCAGAAAATTTTATCATTTTGAAGTGTTTGTTTTGGATCTTAAAAAAATCATTTTTTACTCTAAATGAAAAGCTGGTAGGATTAGTTTTATCCAAAACATTTTTTTACATTAACAAGGAGGTAATACGGAGTAGTTAAAAATCGTTTTTTTTTAAGTGATATTTTCGAATAGTTTAACAAACAAAAATAATCAGATTTTTTTAAAAAATCTCTAGTTTTTTTAACACAAGTCTCTCTTATTTTTAACCGAAACAAACACATCCATAATCACAACACCCAAAATCACAGTTTGCACAGGAATTCCAATAGAGTGGGGGAGTTTGGGGGCGAGGGAAGTCTCGAAGTGGAACTCTCAAGTTCAATATGTAGATGCTACATTTCCCAAAGGTTCTAGGATAACCATTTTGGATTACTTTGCTTAAGAGATTATGGGGATCATTTTGTTATGGCTTATACTTAGGGGTTAAACGTAAGAAATAGTGAAGTTGTCACTCTTCTGCTTGCATTGATAATTCAAATTTTTCGTGTAGCTTGAGAAAATTGGTGCAAAATGAAGCAATCTCTTAAATTTCCATTAATCAGTGACTATTGATAGAGTTCACCCAGAAAAACGTGAAATTGTGTATAACTGTATATGATGCAAGGGTCATTAGAAATAGTAGCACCAAACAATGATATATATAGTTATAATAGTACGCAAGAATTAAAGATTTCATGCAATATGGAAGTGACTAATATAGTGATTGATGTCTGCCCTGGCAGCCATTTTATTTACCAGCAATAATTTATCCTACTCCTAATGTCAGTTCCTAAATGCTTTTCCATCTACTACTACACAACCAGTAAAATTAAATAATCTCAGACCCACATAAAGCCGTTGTTCAAACTTCAAACAAAGATTACTTAATAATATAACTAAGGGTGATAGTTATAAGGTACAGCAGCAGGCCAGTAGGGCAATAGTGGAACATTGTTATTAATATTATAGTCCTCTAAATTGAAACAACAGTTTCCTTCATCAATGTTCAACTGTTGATGAATCTTTCCCTTCACCTCTCTGTTGGAGCAACGTAGAGCTGCCTCTGATGTGCTTTCTACTGTTTCTGCTTCTTCCACTGACATTTCTGTATAGTAACCTTGCATTCTACCACAAGAGTTACCTTGTTCTTTCAACATAGCCTTCAACTTCATAACCTGGCCACAACAAATTTTTATATATAATATACATGAATTTTTTAAATAGACATACACATATTGGTAAACTGTGTCTACAAAAGAGACAGGGGAGAGAGGCATACAATCACTTTGAAAGTTTACTTAACACCGATAGTATAAATAAGAGAAACCTAATCAATTTTATGAGTATTTGGATTCACGGTGAGTTTGCAGAATCACATATCATAGTGTGCAACCATGATTTTAGTTACACTTTCGAGTTTTAACAAAATTACAGTGCATAGTGTGCAACCAGGATTTTAGTTACACTTTCGAGTTTTAACAAAATTACAGTGTCACCGTGATTTCATTAAGTTCACAGTAAATAAAAACATATAATTAATTGTTGAAATATTAGTCAAACTTTACTTCCCTTCTCATTGAAATTTGGATTGCCATAACCTCTTCCTTTTGAGAGGATTATGACAAAAAAAAAAAAATAAACTTGATCATTTGAGAATTTTTTTTTACATAAAAACCCGACATCAACGTCATATATTTATGCGTTTTTCGGTTTTTTTTTAATTATTTTTCTCTCTCACTTTGTATACTGTATCAATTATTATGTGTTTAAATAGATAAATACTTATATGGACACAACCACAAATAAAATGCATTTAGGTGCACACACGTAGAAATACTTATCATTTAATTATTTAAAATAATATATTATTTAAGTGTTTTTTCTTTTACCTTTTTCCCATTTGTGTGTATGCATCCAAATAAAATTATTTTTACTTGTGACCAAGTAAGTGTTCACAGCCATGACCATTTAGGTATTGTTCATTAACTTATTTATCATGTTTTCAATAGATAAAGTATTCACTATACATGCATAGTATATAGTATACATATTTACATATGTTAACGTACCTCATCCTGAAGCTGCTGTTTTTCCTTAGACACAACCTCAAATTGGTGTCTAAGTGAATCATATAAGTGTTCAAGTTGCTTGGTCTTCCACCTAGCACGCCTATTTTGGAACCAAATAGCAATTTGACGAGGCTGTAACCCTAACTCCTTGGAAAGCTTCATCTTCCTTTGAGGGTCTAGTTTGATCTCCTCTTGAAAACTACTCTCCAGTGATTCCATCTGTTCACTCGTTAATCGCTTTTTCTTTTCTTGCAAGTTCCCATACTTCATCATTTTTTCCATTTCTGGGAACATTGTCTCTGTCCAGTCTTGTTGTTTCACTTCCATCATTCCTTAACAAACACACAAAATATTGTTTTAAAGTTTAGAACACTGGTACATAGACACCGCCATTGTATGTAATTACATGTGTCGATATCACGTTGGACATCAGCACGCGCCAAACATAAGTAAATTTTGAATGAATGTTGACCAAGCTATATATATGCCATATATAGAAAAACAACTATATATACATGGTTGGACAGAAAATATATATAAATTTAGTCCATAAGTTTAAATATAGGGTTACTAAATTACACTCTAGAAGTTATTACTATCAGGTGCAATGTTATGATGATAAAAAGATGAATGCATTAGAGTAGCTAGTGTTGTGACTTGTGATGATAATTTTTACCTTGATATGAGCATTGGTTGTAGTTGTAGAGAAAGCTTAAGGAAGACTCTGGTTGAGGAACAAAGCTTCTTGTGTTTCCATTCCATTCCATAATTATCTAACTGTTTCACTCCCCTTCAACTGGAACTAGTCTGGCCTATAAGTATAACTTATCTGTGTTTTTGGTCATGGGAAGGACCACTAAGAAGATAGTGAGAGGTCAGAGCTTCCTGTAGCATGTTTAAGTAGCTAGGTTTAAGGGAATTTGATTACAAAGTAGGGTACTCTGTACTCTAAAGAGAAAAAGGACAAAAAATTATTAATATATATAATGAATAATTGAAATTGTAAATATATATTTACTTCTTGATTTGTGAATGATTGAATATATTGTTGAGTTATGACCTTCATTTGAAACTCAATTATATATGTTGGCGATTAGGTTCTCAGAAATTATGATGAATCGTGAGATATGTTATAAGTGCGTGTTTGGATTTTTGGTGAGTTTGACAGAAGCACGATGAGCCACCGTGATTTATAGAATGTTTGGTTGTGCCGCGTAATTGTGTTTTGTTGCGTCTCAAGACAATTCAACGTTACAAAGTGTAGTTTTTATAAAATCAGAATGATTCACCGTGATCATGACAAAGACATCGATCGTGATACCAAACATGTGCTATAACATCCCATTTTATGTTTTGTGAATAGTGTGTGACTGTGAACCATAATATGTCATGTATCTCTTAAAAAATTTATTTACTTCCTAGTTATTGTTTTGAGTGATAGTGTATTTAGTGTGGCGTGGCAGTAGAGTTCTGAAAGGGGAGTGAAGAGTAAGAGTGAGAGTGAATTGGTGAGCAATGGTTCCTCCATATACTTCACTTTTGGGAAGCAACAAAGTTTTTGTGTTTAATGCTGAGACCGTATACTAGCTAGGGAAGACAGTAAGGACAAGGCGTGAAAAAGGGGAAGGCTTATGTCAGTTTGGCCCCCCAAACAACCTTCAAAGGGGACCATATTTGATCACACTCCTATGAATTCCACTCCTTTTGTTTTCCTTTTTTATGGAACCTACAATCCATGTTTTACCTTATTTCCCTTGGACAAAAACAGTAGCAATACTATGTTAATATGTGAGCCCATTTGCAAAATGGGTAAAATTAAGAATAAATTTTCATTATGGTCCTTAAATGTTTGTGTCACTGTAATCTCTTGTATTGAAATGTCAGCAGGATTTAACCATACTCACAATATCGATATTGTTAGGTTAAACATCTTTATCCGAGTTCAAATCTGGAACCTCGCATTGGTGTGTGTGAGTTTCGGTTATGTTTGTTATTTCATATAGAAACTAAAAAATATGTATTGAAAGTATTAAAAAATGTATATCCGTGTGCCTTTTGTTGTAATTTTATGAATTAATTAACATAACTAACATAAAATGTATTTGAAGACCAAACTAACCGATGAAAAATGCATTTAAAGACCAAATTCAATATAAAAAATGACATATTCAAGACCAAAACGACCATTTACTCGTAAAATTAATTAAAATGATTTCCAAACGTGAATTGAAAACCAACCAACATAGTAAAAGTTATTTGGGTTGAAAAGAGAGTGTGTAACTAGAGCAGTACACAAAACCTGCTACTACTGATGTCTTCACATGAGACAAATAAAGTAAGGTAAATTAACTTAGGGATCATCTCTCTGTTGTTTTAACCTCTCCTATCCCTTTCACCGTAATTATAACTTGCCAGTGTTACAGCCAAGAAAAGGCTGATAAAATCTAACTTTCACTTCTCTTGTCTGTCTCTATATAAATCTGTTTCCTGCATGAAATTGGGATCTGGGTAGGGCTTTATTTTATTTTTAATTTTCTTTTGAGATGATGCAAATGCAATTGATTGTGTTTGTTGTAGTAGGACTGATTAGACTGTGTTTGGTTGTACCTTTTCCAGAAATAAAAGCAATGGTTGGTTGGAGCTACAAGAAAGGCTTTTGAGCCTCAAATGTGACAAAGATAGATAAGATAAAGTTCAATTAAGAATCAAAATTCTACTTGTGCATCTTTTAAAATACAATTAAAGTGTTAAATGTTTGGAAAACAATTTCAAGCAGAATAATATAACAAGATATAAATGCAAGGAAGGAAAATTGTAACTAAGCTGCCAGAAATTTAAATATGATAGCAGCTTCAATTGTAAAAGTAGCCTCCTAGTAATTAAAACAATTTAAACCAATGCTGCTGGATTGAAATTGAAATAAATATGAAATATGTAATACCACACTTTAATTACTATGAAAAGACTGATTACCACCGCAACCACAATTTTAGAGTGTAACTTTTGTCAAAATCACGAATGACGACTGTCCTTAATTCAATTAATCTTATTGTCAATCTAACATGCACCAGAGTAACAACTAAATTCTATCATCATTACTCTTTTCCTCCTGCTAATTTTCTAGCTACGAAAATATCAACAATATGAGTCATTTAGTTGGAAATAATACATTTTCTTATTTAACAATTATTACGATTTTTGATAGAACTCATAAGCGAGAGAAAGATATAGAAAAGTGAATTGAAAATAACGTCTATCGACTGAAAAATAGTACATTAAGGCTTATATAATAATGCATTAAGGCTTATATAACCAATTCGACCAACTAACTTTTAACTAATCTAACCCACAAGGCCCAGCTTGGGAAATACAAAAAAGAAATGTCATAAAAACATCGATAAAAAAAATGAAATACCTAAATCTATCGACTGAAAAATGGTTAATCAATTTTTTTTTATGGAGATAAACAAAATTGTCAAGTAAGCTAAGCCTATGTTTAGTGAGGCGGTACAGTTTTCAAGATTGGACAAAAGCTACGCTTCTCAAAACCGCGGTAAAAAGAGCTTCAAACGTGTTGTAAGGTGGCAAAACGCAAAAGCAAACATATACTAAAAAGAATGAATTTTGAATGTTTAACTATCCATTTTCTCTATGGTTAAAAGCTAAGATGTTAATTAGGCTAAAAAATGATTTTTGTTGCATGAATATCCAAGAGTTAAAAGTCAATGAGGTTAAAAAAATAAATTTTGTTTGACTATCAATTTTTTTTAATTAATGAATAGAAGTTAAAATGTCAATTAAGCTAAAAAGAATAATTTTTGCTTAACAATTGTGAGCATCACTCATACCTCTTCATTTCTCCTCTCCTATCAATCAATCAATTACAACATCACATTTAACATAGGCAAAGAACTGACCATTTACTTTATAGGGATCTTCACCTGCAATATTAGAGGTTTGAATTTCAGTTTGTCCCTTTGACAAAGGTTTACTTTAATTAAGCATTGACTATCCCTGACCTGGGGATTTGTTAGATTATTTTACTCTAACTCACATAATAGGAGTGTAAAATTAGTGGGCTCTTAAAGTGATTTTAGACAGAAGAGATATTCTCTCCTTTTATTATAAGTGCTGTTTAAGATTAATGTGTAGCACTTTATTAAGGAAAAAATTTAATTCTAATGATTTTGATAGTAAAATAATGTGCTAAGATTAAAATATCCACATTAATTAAAGTACTTAGGTGGATTATTAGAATATTATCGGAAAAATTTATAAATGTTGTAATGGTATTCAAAAGTAATAAGTAAATTTGTCAAAAAAAAAAGTAGTAAGCAAATGTAGGGCTAAAAACTATCCAACGAAAAATTTATAAAATGATTGCCCTATCTGGCTTGGGACAGTGTCCGAAAAACAATAAGCAACTTCTTAGAATCCATTTTTCAACATTTATATTGTCTAAAAGCTATCCTAATAAGTAGTGCGGACGAACTAAACCGTTTTCAAGAAGATTAATCGTATTTATTGTTCTTCTAAACTTAACTCAATTAATAAAGACAATACATAATATATGCAAGGTTTAGGGTTCAAATCCCGAACACCATAAAAAGAATCGCACTTACTTATTTGCTGTGAGGAATTTTGATCTAAAAATCAAAAGAACAAAAAATTCATGGGATAGAAACAATTTCACCGTCACAAACATTATGATGACTTCTAAGGTAGTACACAAAAATTATGTGGTGTATAGTATTAAATATGGTACACCCTAAATCACAAATACCAATATTTAACTGTTTCACATAACACCAAATGGTCAAATAGCACACTCGGCTCAATTTCCATGTTTAAAATTAAGGAAAATGTTAATGAGTGTCATAAGGATACTTTTTACCGATTTTAAATAGTAAATATTTACGAAATGTAATTATTTAATATATCGAAAATTATAGCATTAGACTCTCTCAATGAATAGTTTCTTGATTGAAAATTCTCATGACACTAGTTAGCGAGACCCTAAACCTAAATATCTCTACACCACACACAAACTAATCAAACTTATGAAAATAGTGGAATAATCAATTTGGGACACAGAAAATAGTGGAATACTATCTACCTTTTTTTCTGTCACACTGATAGAAAATTAATGGCATGGTAAATAAGGGAGTAGAAATTATTGAACAATTCTAAAAATATGAAAACCTTGAGCATTTAATTATAGTTTAACCATATTAGGGGGCAAAAATGGTCAAAGTTTTTACTGAAAACAGTGCAGTAAACTATTTCATCAAGACTGAAGGTGTGTAAGCAATTCCTCTGCGGTTCCATACTATTTTTGTGGTCACTTTTGTTCTATATGCTTATGAAAGATAAATATGGCACAGTAAAGGTGATAAAATTTATCTATAGGGTAAAAGTTCAAGGGTGAAGACTTCACAGTGAAGTAGTTTACAAAGAGATTAAATATTGTTGTCATGTGTAATATGTCAGAGAGAATAGTTTAATTTATATAAGAACAAGCAAATCTATTGGTCCATTTTTACCCCGATGTTCAAACATTTTAGGTCAAATAGTGTTAAATTAAATAAAGGAAAATGTTGTCCACGTGAATTTAGCTCAGTTGGTATAGATAATGCATTAATATATGCAAGGTCCGGGGTTCAAACCCCAGACACCACCAAAACCAATAAAGGAAAATGCTAACAAAGGAAAATGTTAATAAGTGTCTTAAACACACTTGTTAAAAAGTCTAAAAAAAATTGTTTTGAAAATAATGCATTCAATGTTAATAAGTGTCTTAAACACACTTGTTAATAAGTGTCTTAAGCACACTTATTAAATTTTCATAATTTTTTTAGTAGAGAATTAAAGATATTAAAGATAAAACATATGCATTGCTATGTGTGTCGGAGTCAACTAGATCATCTAACATGGGATAGAGAGAGTAGTAGATTAACCCCTTGAAAATGATAATAGTTGTGATTCGTTGGTCCGAATCTGATCTGCTATAACCAAATGGAAATATATATATATATATATATATATAATTAAGGAATGGAAGCATGAAAGAAAGAATGTTTAGTGACAAGAATGTCCGGTGAAATGTATTGTCCAACCGAAAAGGGAAGGTGGAGTGTCTAGTCCAACCGAAATAAAAGACTTTGAACGATTGTTACTCAATATATAGAGTTTGGAAAATAATCAAGCATAAATATTGATGATTGAATCATTTGATGTAAGGTCGGTATTTTTGAATTTGAATGCCTTGAGCAAATCATGAGATAGTGTTTCTATAAAAAAAAAAATAACAAAAAAATATATAAAGATAAAAGAAATGAACCAGAAGATTATGCACACTTTTATTTGACATTGTGAAAAAAGAACACAAGTATAAATCTTTGAAATTTGAATCACGTGACTTTAAACTAAAATTCATGCTCCAAAGTCTACACTTAACACTTTTAGTAACCGAAGAGGTAAGTTTTACACAATAATAACACACATGGATCACAATTCAATGTTTATATTCATAAACCACTATAAAAGACTTCTGCTTCCTCCTCCTCCTTCTCCAAGCAATCATTTGATTTTTTACTATTATATCTATAAAAAAGGAATTGTATGACTATTTAATAAATAAAAAGATCGTTTGCAACCTACTCTTAAGAGGCTATTATATCTATATGATACTAACGCTTATGCTTTTGCATGTTATCGAAAGTCAATGACTTGTGTTGTTGTGTTAACAAAATTGAGATGAAGAGATTAAAGATTAAGAATTAGAAAGAATACACATAAACTCGGATAAAATAATATTACAATAATGTTAATATATAAGAGATAAAAATTTGTCTCTTAAGTTATTCATACTCTATATCATTATCCTAATTTTGGTGCCTTAATTACGGATGTAATTAATTGATTATATTCAATATTTATTTAATCACATGGATATATTAATTTTGATTTTGTAATACCCTATAACGTTTAAGATATAGCCAAAAAAAATAATTGGTGCCCCTAGAAATATGGTGCCCTGGGCTGCCGCCTCTTTTGTCCATACTTAGGGCCACCGCTGCATTGATGATATTAATGATTCCATTTAAAACCATGGTCGTGCTAACAATTGTCCTAAAGCGGAAGAATCATCCCTTGGTGATTCTTTGCTTATGTTTGTTTATTCATATGTATTAATATGTGTTTAGAAACCAATTTCCTTAAAACTTGGGGAAATTAGCATCTAAAAATACTAGACTCTCTCTCTCTCTCTCTCTCTCTCTCTCTCTCTCTCTATCTCTTTCTCTCTCTCTCTCTCTCTCTCTCTCTCTCTCTCTCTCTCTCTCTCTCTCGATAGAGCTTAACTCAATTAATAGAGATATTACATTATTATTGTCTATGCAAAGTCCGTGATTTAAACCCTAGACATTTCACTTATTTATCATAAAAATGAATTTTTAGTCATTATGCTACTTGAAAGAAAAAAACTTCTTATACTTTTAATTACTTTATTTTTCCACAAATCTTTTAGCCAAATAGGAGGACGGATCATTTTTTTTAAAAAATGATTTTTATTTGTTAAAAGTGTATTTCGGAAATATGTTTGGAGGTATATGTATATATGGGGGTATAAAAGCTTTCCAAAACTTAATGTTCAAATCCAATGTTTTTGTTGGGCCTATTTTGACATCTCTAGGTCTTAATAAGGAGAAGATTTCTTTTAAGACCCCTCGTATCTCTTTAGGCTACCCAAAACTACAAAATTGCTCTTGATAACATGTCCAGGATGTTCATTTAAAAAAAAAAATCATTTTGTATATCCGGTAGATGACTACAGGATATTCATTTTAAAAATTATATTTTGTACATCCGATGGATAACAAACTATCGAATGTTCATTTTAAAAATTTCTATTTTCTATCTCCGATAGCTAACTATGAGATTATTGCTCATTTAACCTTTTGTTTACATAACAAATAGACATCAACCAAATTTTCTCTCTTATCTACCAGAGGGATAAAATTGAAATTTTTAAAATGAACATCCGGTAGCTATTTATCGGTTGTATAAAATTGAAATTTTTAGAATGTACATCCAATAAATATCTACCGAATAAAAAAATGAAAATCTTTAAAATAAACATTGCCGAATTTATAAAATGGAAATTTTTAAAATTATTTAGTTATAGGAGGAACGTCTTATTAAAGACAATTTAATGATTTTAGGGGCTAAAAAAAAACTTGTAATAAGGACATACTAGTTGGGTTATTGAATCATTTGATTAGAGATGCAACACGTATATTAGAGTATAAAGAAACCAAAACAAACGAAACCAGCGTCTGAGTTGTTGGCGTTACAACTTACAACAGTAGCTCCCCAGTTTTGCACAAAACCTGTGGGTTCTCTCTCTTTTTCCAACTCTGTCCTCTCTCTCTCTCTCACACCCAAATACCATGGGCAGTTTTTCTCTCACCACTCACAAAACCAGTTGCTTCAAAATATCACATACACAAACAATATTATACCTTTTTTTTTTCTCTTTACCCTTTTCTCTCTATTATATACCTTTCTCTAATGTCTCCCCCTTAACACCAACACCAACACCAACAAACAACATCTTTTTCTATGTAATGTAATCCCAATTTCTGTACTTTCTTTCACCAAACCAACCCAGTAACCTATTTTTCTTTCTATTCCACTATTCAATTCAAGGGTCATTCCATTTTCTTCAAAGTTTCTTCCTTTTTTTTTCTTCAATTCTTGAATGATGGAAGCTAATGGCATGTTTTCCACCATCACTCCTTCTGGTTTGTTAGGAGTAGTTGATAATATCCCTTTACAACAACAACAACAAAAACAACAGAATCTTCCTAATCAACAACAACAACAACAAAATCCTCATCATTTGCACCATTCCAAAGTTGTTTCCTATGCTCCCCAACATCATGACACTGACATAAATCAACAACATCATCACCATTCAATGAAACATGGGTTTCCTCCATTTTCTTCATCCAAGAACAAACAACAGCAGCAACAAAGTTCTCAGATGAGTGATGAAGATGAACCAAATTTTCCAGCTGAAGAAAGCTCTGGTGGTGACCCAAAGAGGAAGATTTCACCATGGCAAAGAATGAAATGGACTGATACAATGGTAAGGCTATTGATAATGGCTGTTTATTACATTGGTGATGAAGCTGGTTCTGAAGGGACTGATCCAAATAAGAAAAAGTCTAGTGGTTTGTTACAGAAGAAGGGAAAGTGGAAATCTGTTTCAAGGGCTATGATGGAAAAAGGGTTTTATGTGTCACCTCAACAATGTGAAGATAAGTTTAATGATTTGAATAAAAGGTATAAGAGAGTGAATGATATACTTGGTAAAGGAACAGCTTGTAGAGTTGTTGAGAATCAAGGATTGTTGGATTCAATGGATTTGTCACCTAAGATGAAAGATGAAGTTAGGAAATTGCTTAATTCTAAGCATCTTTTCTTTAGGGAAATGTGTGCTTATCATAATAGTTGTGGTCATGGTGCTGTTGGTACTTCTAATGTTCAACATCAAGTAGAGGGTGGAAGTGGAACAACACCACCTCATAATCAACCTCAACAGCAGCATCAACAACACCAGCAGCAGCAGCAGCAGCAGCAACATTGTTTTCATTCATCAGAGAATGGTGTAGGGAGTTTAGGTGTTTCAAGAGGAGAAGGATTGAGGATGTTGAAAATTGGAAGTGGAGATGTTGAAGAAGAGGATGATGAAGATGAAGATGATGAATCAGAGGACTTTTCTGATGAGGGTGAAGATGAATCAGGAGAAGGTTGTTCAAAGGGTCATATAAATGATCAAGATGAAGAAGAGAATGATGGAAAATCATCAAGGAAAAGAGCAAGAAAAGGAGGATTTTCATTTTCTAGGTCATCATCATCAACACAATTGGTGAATCAAATGAACAATGAAATAAGTGGTGTGTTTCAAGATGGAGGGAAGAGTCCATGGGAGAAAAAACAATGGATAAGGAATAGAATAATGCAGTTGGAGGAACAGAAAATAGGATATGAATCACAAGCATTTCAGCTTGAAAAGCAAAGGTTGAAATGGGCAAGGTATAGTAGCAAGAAAGAGAGGGAAATGGAGAGAGCTAAACTTGAGAATGAAAGGAGAAGATTAGAAAATGAGAGAATGGTTTTGCTTATTAGGAAGAAGGAGATTGAATTGATGCATATTCAACAACAACAACAGCAGCAGCAGCAACACTCTTCCACCTAGATGAATTGTATGATAGAATTTAGATTAGATCAGAATAGGTGAAATTTTTGTGGTTGTTCTATTTTTGAGGTTAATTATTCTTCAACTTGTTTCTAATTGAATATTTATATAAAATAAATAGTATGTCTGCAATGTGAAGCAACCATTTAGGTTTGATTTGAATCAATCAGCTCACATTACATTTGTGGAATAAAAACAAAATATAAGGTGCTAAAGTGTTGCCGTGACATTTGCTAAATGCAGACTATTTTCCTGTATAAAAATGAGACTAATATTTGAGAGATTGTATTTAAGGAACAAATCCAATTTCGACCTAAAAACAGTAAAAGGATTAGGGAGTATTATTTTTTTGTGTTCAACGAAAAGGAGTCTGCCAAATATGTTGTTGTAGCATAAGAATTCATTAACAAAAAAGAATTTTCATAATAAATAATAGTGTAAATAACATTAGAAAAATCTATCAAGAAAATAGATTAAAAAAAATAAAAAAAATAGAAGTAGAAGCACACCCGGTGGGACTCGAACCCACAATCGCTTGATTAGAAGTCAAACGCCTTATCCATTAGGCCACGGGTGCTTCTTGTTTTCTATTAGTAGTTAAACTTTATTTTATTGTTTTGTTTGATACAAATGAACCTTTACCCCACAGTCCGGTTAGATATTTAATTTCATTACGGGAAAAATAAGTTATTTCTTTTGTACTAATAAATTCCTTTTAATTATGAGCAGGTCAATTGTATAACATTGAGTGGCATTGCACAATTTCCCTCCAGAGTCATGATTAGCATTTTGTTAAACTTATATTCAAAGACTAATTGTTCAAAGAAATCAAAAAGACATCAAACGTTTCGTAAGAATTTTACCGTTGTAACTTCAATTAAATTAAAAAAGACTTATATAATCTTAGTAAAAGAAAAACTTGTATATCTTAAAAATATTTGCGTTTGAAAATAAAATGAATATTTGTCCAATACCTTTTCTAAAGCTTTAGAGGTTATTATTGATCCAACCATAACTATGTCATGATGTAAAATATATACTTTCAAATATTATTTTTTTAAATAACATTACTTTCATCCTATGAAGCATTTTGCTGTGCATTTCAAAGACAATAACTCATTTCTATAATGTAGTGATATATTATAGTATTATATAATGCAACACCAAATACTATATAGAATATCACTTATCAAACACTACTAATCAAACCTTATTTCAACATTTGGTCAAAGCAAGTTTTATTTTATTGGAGAATGCTAACCAATGTTCTAAAATGTTCTAAGGATATTGATTAAGTTTAGGACATTGGTTAAGCATCTAAAACAAGTAAGATTTTAAGAAAAAGATGTGTAATCATTATTTGATAAAAAGTAACATCTAATATTTTTCAAGACAAAATTTCTATTTGTAGATTTCTTAACCAATGTCCTGAGGGCACTGGTTAGCAAGACCTATTTTATTTTATTGCGGATAAGTTTTAATTCAACACGTACACGAAGAGTCATGAAGGAGTAATGCATATTTAATACTTAATACTTTTCAACATTATAAAGCTAAGGAGGGTAGAATAACATAATGTTTAGCAAAATCATCTGAAAATTTACCCCTAATAAATTAAAACTAGACTTTTCCCAAACAAGAATGAATCATGGTAGTTTTAGCACTTTAGCAACTCATCTTGATCCCATCACGTTTTCCAGCATCAAGCATACTTCATGTTCATGATCACAAAGACTGGAAAATATAATAGGACATATATGCATGGTTGGCAATTGAAAATACAAGCTATTAGCAATCATTAGTTTGTCAACAGTATCCAACAAACATATTTTCAAGTTGTGTTCTTATATATAAATACTAAACCGAAAATATTGGAAAAAATTGGTATCGAGGGTAGGGTGCATTCCCTTGATTTTATGAGTTACAGCCAGTAATAATTCATTATTTCCAATACATGGAACATAATTTAGTGATCAAAATCAAGATAACCTTGACTCGTCGCAGAATTATCTGCAACTTTCAAAAACTTGGGAAATAATCTAACCCAAAAAAAAATACTAGAACTAGAACTGTTGGATTAATGCACTTTAATCTTCAAGCTCAATAATCTTAACCACTGATGCATCGCCAAGTTTCTGACAAACAACAACACGATCGTGTGACTTTATAACTCCCAATGCTTTTCCATGATCAAGGGCAACCTTAAGAATAGATTCATTTGATGCAGTTGTTGTCTCAGACTCAGCCTGCAGACACAGAGTATATGACATTAACATCTAGTAAATCTGAGATAATTATGTGATGCAGTGCGTGTAAAGTAGCAGTCATTTATATGAACGATAGCACAAAGTGGTCATGCAGAATAAAGATTATGTACCAACAGTGTTCCTGAATTTAGTATTATAAGAGAGAGCCATGAATCATGATAATACTTTTTTCAGAGATTACAAATATTTCTACCTCCAAAGAACAATCTCAACAGAACACTGGCGAGTAACTGAGGAAAGAACTAAGACTGTGAATTGCGGAAAAAGAAACTTACAGGATGACGAGGATCAGCAAGCATGGGAAAGAGACCTCTTACAATAAGTGATTGCCTTGCCTGTGTCACAAATTTAATTTCTTTATTAGTTTGATACAGAAAGGTGGTGGTGTCAATATATTTTATGTTCATTAGATGGAATTTACTATTAAAGATGTAAACAACAGCGAGGGATAATTAACAGATAGAAAAATGAACCAATCTCAAGCTAAGATCCAACCTCAAAAGCTCCACTGAAGCTCCACTTTAGCTGATTTGTCTTAAGTCGGGGGATCACTACAGAGAGAACAGGCATTGTCGGCCTATACTTTGCAATCAATCTGACAGATGCACATGACATGTTTAGATAGAAAATCTTAAGGACATAAGTGGTGATGCAGGTCAATAGAGAATAGTATGGGTCTCGTAACTGAAGAATAGTGTTAGTTTGCCCAAGTTGAGAACGATTGATTCACAATAAATTAAATATGAACACGTTAATATTTTATTACTTAAAGATATTACCTTGCAGCCCTTCCAGATGAAGTGAAGCAAATTATAATAGAAGCCTTCACCTTAATAGCAGCCCGTACCTAACAAGTAAAGATTTGAACGTAAGAATCCCGCTTTCAAAGATATAAAGGCAGGTTAGATTGACTCATTTGAAGTTATCTACTGACATAAGACAGAAGCACTAGTGAGACTGTTTGGGAGAGCTTACGGGAACAGCTTATGACATTTCCATATGTTGTTTCCAGCTTATTTCCATAAGCTCTCCAGGATAGCTTATGAAACTTGTAATTTATAATTTGAAAAATTGAATTTTTTTAAGAAATAGCTTATGGATAAGCACTTAAAAGATAAGAGCTTATACTATAAACAATCAAGTTGTTTATCCCAACAGGACCAGAATCATCCATGAAGCAAATAACAAAAAAGCAATAGGCATAAGCCTGTGTCTCTCTCACTCTCACACACAATAAAATAAAGGTACACAAATAAGGAAATGTTCAGATGAAAGTACCGCAGAGGATGCAATAGATTCCAAGTGGGTCATGGGTTCTCCGACATATTTGACTGTCCTCTTAAAATAAAGGTCTTGATTGAAAACTTTCTCAGCCTACAAGGACATGGAACGGAAGGCAGAAATATTAATCAGCAAGATTCAAGATTCATTCAAGCAACAGAGCCCATAGAGCAACAAAAAAAAATACGTGATCAGAAACCATATAATCAGAATAATGAAATCGGAATAAATCCGTGTTAAACAAAATGAATGAGCTAATGAACTTACCTCTGAACAAATTCTACCAACAGTAGAAATAGTCTCAACAGGGTACAATCCACGTAAAGTCTCGGCACCCAGAAGAATTGCATCACTTCCTGTTTATTTATTAACAGTTGTACAAACATATATCCATCAAGTGGTCCTAACTAAAACACAGTACACACGCATTGGCAAAAGAAGCAACAAAAAAAATGCCGAGAAGTGCAAATAGCCCGTTTTCATCACTTAGAGAAGGTCGTATAAATTAACAGGCAAACCAAATATCACCCAGATTGCCCAGGATTCACCAACCAAAAAAGTTGCATCAGATAACCAGAAACTTACCATCTAAAACAGCATTAGCAACATCAGTGGCTTCAGCACGAGTTGGTCTTAAGTTATCGGTCATGCTGTCCACAACACGTGTAAGCACAGCAGGTTTCCCAGCCATGTTACACTTGTGTAGGGCAGATTTCTGAAATAGAAAAACCTACAAAACAAATGGAAGTTTGAAATATTATATTAACATCTATGCAACAGTAGGTCTTATAACTATTCAGCATTGCACTCAATGGAGGAGACAGTCTCAAGAACACAGTTATCATGAAGGGCAATTACACAGGTGTCTTTTTTGTCAGCTGATTTGACTCAAACAATTAAACAATCCCATTACAATTTACAAGTATGTAGCATAGGTATAGGAAAATCCCCTCTTCTTTTTGTGAGCTTTTGGGATTATACCTCTAGACCTCCAACATATATGTCCGGAATACATTTTTTAAAAGTGGAGTACTAGTTAGATCAAAATAAACTTATTTATTGTTATGAGAATGAAAGACAACAAACAAGCACGTCAAACAACAAAATTATTTTAATTAAAAAAAAACTGACCTTCTCTGGTGGAAGATCAATTCCCAAGTTTCCACGGGAAAGGATAATACCATCAGCTTCTTGCAGAATCTCATCAAAATGGGTCAATCCCTAAGAAACAACACAGATGTAAAATGTATTATATACAATTGACTAAGCATAGCCAACAAGAATATAATAAACTGAAATGAAGATATGTAACTCACCTCAACATTTTCAATCTTAGCAAAAATTTGTGTCTGGCTAAGATCGCCTAATTTTGAAAGGAAGTCCCGGGCCTGCATTAAAATAACATATGAAGGCCTATTAATACTTGATATAAATTGAGTATGAGGTAACCAATCTGGAGCTCAAATTACCTCGCGGACATCTTTAGCATGCCTAGTATATGACAATGACAGAAAATCAATTTTGTTTTTAACTCCCCAGGTGCTTATAACCTGAAAAGATAATAAATAAATAAATAAATAAATATAATCACCCCAAAACTTCTAGACACAGCGAACACATTTGTCGTGAAATGTTATTATTTCACACATCCGAATGAAAAATGGAACTTACCTCCTTGTCTTTCTCTGTAAGGGTAGGTAAATCAATGTGAATTTGAGAGGCATGCAAAGTGAACAATGACCCGGTCAATGTAGCTGAATTCTTTATAATACATACAACATCATTCCCTTTGACTTCAGATACCTGCACAGCATCAGGTAGAACTCCTCAGTCATCATGCATGTAAAAGATCAAATATTATTTTAATTATGCTTTTGGACCTACTTATGTTTTTCATTTCAACTACAAGAAATAAAATATAAACATTAAATAAACGGTTGTTGTAAAAAAAAAATGCAAATTCATAACCCAAGTTGAAAGGACTAAGACAAATTATGTGAGGAAGATACTGAAGAACGGGGAAAAAAAATTGACCTATTGGAATAAATTTTACATTTTATTTTACCTCTAGCCATACAGAAGTAGTTTCACTTCCTGTGAACAAGTATTGACCAATAAAAATAGTGTCTCCCGTCTCGACTGCCTGTAAACAGTTAAAAAATTGAAAATTAGGCAAGCAATAAATTACATTGCAAGCAAGCAGAAGACATCTAAAGATATATCTCAAAGTCATGAAGAACAAATTTCATGTGAAATTCAACTAAACATTTTACATTAATGCTTATATATATATACACAATTTATAGCTACTTTGAGCCATGCAACCCTGAGAGGAAAGAAAAATTTACTCAAAGCATGCACTACATAGGTAACAAAATTGAGTCAAAGCATGCACTCCATAGGCAACAAAATTGAAATCCTTCATATTAATATTTGGTGGAAGCAAATGATGTAAGGGTAGTTTTTTTGTGTAGCAGTTGTGGTGACCAATTTATGATGGCTAGTTTTGAGATTGTGTAAAATGTGTAACTTATATATATATATATAGCAATGAACAAGCAAGAAAGGCACATCATATAATGATGATAAGGTGAAAAGTGTCAATGAACCTGGGCCAGTCCATCAAAGTTGATTGGCAATATCTCTGAAGAAGCTTCTTGTCCCTGGTTGGGGGTTAGAACAACCTGAGCATCTATTTCAAGTGAGATAGTTGTCTCGCTTTTGTTAACAACTTGCATCTCTGCACCCACTGTATCCAGCATGACCTGTCAAAGGCAATCAGAGTAACAAACTTTCAACTCCTTTCCCATTATTGATCCTCAACATAAAACCTTTGTGAAGCAGAAAAGTGAGAATATAGAAATTGGATATTCTTGAAATAGCTGCTAAAAAAACTCTGCCTTGAGAAAATTGACAGTAAACATACAAAAACAACGGTTTATTATACATAAAAACCATTCATATGCTTTCACTTAACACCAACTGCGTAAGATTTCGGAATAGTTGGTATGTGACATAATATCACATACTCTGTGAATCAATGACCATGCGGTCAAGAGTTGATCCTTGTTGCACATTCTTCTAAACAAAAATGTAAAACTTCAGATAAAGGAACACGGACTTCAGGGCTTGTGTATAGTTCACATTTCAAAAGCCCCAAACAGGGGCCCTTGAATGATGGGGCATGTTAGACATAACGACACATCTGTGCTCCCTAATGAAGTTTATCGGGTTCTTGGTTTGTGACACAACCTTCATTTTATTTTATTTCTCTTTTGTTTGCTTATAACCAGTGTTGTTAAATAAAGTAGCGGAATCCAAACAAATAATTATTGTTCTGCGATCCGCTATTTAGCCCAGAATATTGCCAAATAGTGACGTTGTAGCACTGCTGCGCGGCGTATTTGATCAAGCTGTCAACGATTGACATCACTGCTTATAACCAATGTAACCAACATTAAAAAGCCAAAAAAAAAAAAAAGGGAAAAAAAAGATATGAT
>Ga0228710_1003765_pt1 | contig 24042 bp, 12 predicted proteins | sample MedpolnodulmetaG_FD_177995 | JGI IMG/M metagenome (GOLD analysis project Ga0228710, IMG submission 177995) | Root nodule microbial communities from Medicago polymorpha collected in Santa Monica, California, United States - pink nodules | ecosystem: Host-associated > Plants > Roots > Nodule...
TTCGAAACTGTGAGTATTCTTTCCTTTTCGTTGTACTGTATAATATTTATAATGTTGTTTCTAAAATTGAATAGTGTTGTTTCGAAAGTTGTACAGACATAGGAAAAATCAAACAACATTATAATTTTTTAGGCAGCGATACGTTTTTCATCCACTAACTCTATAGGGATTTTTCAACAACTATTCTTGCCAAATTTCTGTTATTCCTATCACGAACGTTTGCTGTTTGCTATATGTATAGTGTTGTTTGCTGTTTGCTATATGTATAAGGCTGTTTGAAAAAACTTTCGAAACTATTCATCAACTTTTGAAAAAACTTCGTAGTGCTGTTTGAAAAAACTATTCAACAACTTTCGAAACAACACATTTACAATAATGTTTTTTGCTGTTTCCATAACTTAGTAATTTCTCAAGAGTAATTTGCTTAGCACATTTGCTGTTTGTTGTCTTGCTTTTATTGCACTGCTATTTTTTTTTCCACAATGTTAAAACTGCTATTTAGAAAGTTGTTGTAGCAATGGTTGTTTTAAGCATGATTTTTGTGTACTCTGCAACTTAGTGTTGTTCAAGTAGTCTTGACAAGAAACAATTAGAAAAGTGCATCCTTTGGTCAAAAAGAAAAAGAAAAAGGCATCCTTTTGGCAGTTTCTGTTGTCTGTCTCATTTGCAATGACTATTAACAAGAGTCAGGCTCAGTCTTTAAAAAATGTTGGTGTCTATCTACACTCCTGTTTTTTCACATGGACAATTGTACGTCGCAATATCGAGGGTTACTTCAAGGGATGGTTTAAAGATATTGATCAATGATGAAGACGGTCAAGATACTGATGTGACATCTAATGTGGTCTACAGAGAAGTTTTCCGTAACGTGTAGCACTTTGTTTTGTAGTATTGTTTTTATTTCATATCGGTACTTTTTCTATTTCGACAATCGTTGGATTTTCTTTTCGTCAATAAATTATGCCATCAAATTTATATGCCATGTTACTGTAATAGGGTTGATGTCATGGAAATTGTTTAATATTGTACATTAAAAACGTTTGCGGCAATTAATTTTATGAATTGAATCATACTATTTTTTCGATTGAAGTAAAGTTTTTACTTTCTTATTTCCGCTGTATTTGTTCTCTTATATGACCCGGACGTCAGCATGGGTCAATGGTCTAGTGAGTAATAAAAGTTGTTACAGGATAATATAACCTATAACCTAATAATAGTAAAAGTTGTTTCAAGATAATATAACATAATAATAATAAATGTTGTTACAAGTATAATATTGAGATTTTAAATTAATATAAGGATAATTTTGACAGTGCAATAAAATTTGCTCCCCTCCCCTTCCTTTCTAAAAATTTCCCCTCCTCTCCCCTCCAAATCTCCCTTAGTAACTCAATTCTTTTCAAATTCAAATGAAGTATAATTAAATAGAATTTGAAAACTACGCATCTGGGTCGAGGTACTTCATGAACCAACCTGCCACTTCAAGTATAGAGCCATTTTAGGCTTCATGCTAAGGGCGGATGTTGACCATTGTGGAGATAAGCATTCCAATAACAGAGATATAAGCACGTATTCGAACATTGATTGATCCATATACACGAGTCAAACATGATTGATCCATATACACGAGTTTTGGAGGAGATTAGATTAGACCAACTATAAATACATGTGATTTATACACGATCATTATAGGCCACGATCTAGGAATAAGAAAGGTGAATAAAAGTTGCAACTTCTAAGGTTATGTGCGCGTTGGTATTAAGATGGCCACCTCCTTAGACATATCATTCCTCGCCCTATCATTTCTTTGTTTTGTGATTTATTTGACGAGTCGAATCGACACATTTTTGTTAGATGCGAGCACGTCTAATATGCGTGACAAACTACAATTTTTTGTCATGGTTATATGATTTACATAGCAGAGGAGGAAGGAAAATGTATAGGACCAAGTTTATGGTGTCCACACACACAATTATAAAAATAATTTTTATAATAATTTTATAGTATACATTTTTTTTTTAAGGGATGTGTCATGGACGGGGATATCATCATCTAAGTTGGAAGTTTGAGTAAAGTCAAAAACCGTCGAAAGAGAAGAAGAGAGTGAAAGTAAGTCTAGTTATGCTTCGATCATCTTCATTGTTTCGATTAAGCAGCACAATCACCATGTTATCTTCTACTTCTTCTTCTCTCAGAAACCCTAACAACTTTCTCTTCCATTCAACTCCTTCATCACCTTCACTCTTCCTTCATTCTTCTCCGAACTCTCTTTCCTTCGATAATCACAATCGCAATCGCTTTATCTCCCTTCGATGCTTCGCTTCTTCTTCTCCCATTCATGTCGCTAATCCCATCGTTGAAATGGACGGTAATAATATTCCATCTCACACTCTTCGTAGTTTTTATTTATTTATTTATTTATCATTGTTGTTTTGTTTTCTTAGGTGATGAAATGACAAGGATTATATGGAAGATGATCAAGGATAAAGTATGAATCAATCAATTCTCATTATTCTCTATCCTTTTTATTGTGGTTTTCTATATGCTAAGGAAACACTATATCGAGATAGATACTCATAATAATTTAAGAGAGTAGAAGTAATTTAATGTAACTAACATGTTTCAATGTAGTATTAGTGCCAACGATAAACATGCCTTCAGTTTGAGGTGTCATTGTGTCAGTGCTACATAGGCCCTGTCTGGATGAACAGCTTATAATTATATCACAAGCGTTTAACACGATAAGTGCTTCTGTATGTATAAGCTATTTTACTAACAAAAGATAAAATAAAGTTAAATGGTTTTTATATAAGCTATGGGTTGTTTTTCATAAGATATATTCTAGAACTAGCACTGACACTTGACGTGTAGACACCTATAATGATTTGAGAAAATGAAAGTGATGAATGTAATTAAACACGTCATTGTCGTGGCAGTGTCGGACAGTTTGGATAAACAACTTAATTTGCAGCTTATAGAAAACGTACGAGTTATTTCTATAACAAAAGCTAAAATAAAGTTAATTTTTTTGTATAAGCTATAAACTGTTTTCATAAGCTAACTTGGAGGACTTAAAAAAGTAAGTTGAAAACAGCTTATGAATATGTCATAAGTTCATCCAAACAGTCTTACAAGTTTATGCCCATAGATATGCTCAACTAAGCCAATCTAAATAGACCAGTAGAATATTTGCAATTTGCTTATGAAATTAACAGGTGTTTTTTTTTGTTTGTTATGCGAGTGCAGCTTATATTTCCTTACTTGGATTTGAACATAAAATATTTTGATTTGGGGGTTCTGAATCGTGATGCTACTGATGACAGAGTGACTGTCGAAAGTGCAGAAGCCACTCTCAAGTGAGTGATTCTTTTTTCAATGAATGGAAACATCAACACTTGCATAACATAGCATATTGGAATTTTAATTACCTTTCTTTTACTATTAGTGATTCGCGTCTTTGCTGAGAATGTTAGATTGGAAGGTGCAACTAGGTCTGTTAATTAGAAGAGTATAAATAAATAATGCAAGTATATAGAGTTTCTGGATACAGTGAAAATTGATAGCCAAGTAATGCCACTTAGTTAGTTTCATTAAAGTTGTTTGAGGCACAAACTAATGGCTTACTGGGGGAACCTGTTAGGGTTTTTCACCTTATTAGATTTTCTTCAGGTTCAGGGCGATTTATGTCACATATCTTTCTGGAAGATTTCAGTTTGTTTAGGCCTTTAGGCTTTGTTTGGAAGGGAGGGGAAGCGAAGGCTTTGAAGGGTTGGAAATATAGAGGAAAATGGTAAAATCTTTCACATTTTTTGAAAGACTAATTTTTTAGAGAATGATAAATTACTGCTAATGATTAATATATTTTTAATTTTAAGAATATTATAACTATATAAATTAAATTTGAAGAATTCATGTAAACCCTCCAAAACCCTCCCTCCAATACAATTTTTGAGTTCCCCCAAATGAGGAGGATTTTGTATTATGAAGAAAAATGAACCCCCAAAGCCTTCCTCTCTCAACATCATCTATTTCTTCCACTTGCTCCTTCCTTTTTTTCCAAACCCCTCCCCACCCTTCCCCTCCCTTCCCCTCCAAACTCGCAAATAGAGCCTTAGGGTCCTTGACAAGCTTTGTGCCTGTTCTCCTACTTAAGCTGCATTTTTGTGGTTAGTTTTAATGGTTTTGTTTTACTTTTACCATTTACGAAAAGAGGGGACCAAAAAAAAATGTGGCGGTGTTTGTTTCGTGTAATCCGTTGGCACATTTTGTTGTAGTGGAGAACTTCATGCTTAATGTCTTTTCCCTGCTTGTAGTTTACTTTGGCATATATGTTTTTGTCCTCTTAAGTATTTGATGCTCTACCAATGTTTGTTTCATGGGATTTGTCTTACATGCTTGTATTGGGATTGTGTAGCTTTACCGCAATTTTACCTTGTTTTCACATAATGCATTTTTTATTTTTTTACCTTGGAGAGTTTCTTATCCTGCCCCCTTTGCTGTCATTCCCCCGTTCTGTTTTTATAAACAAATTTGAACAACATTCCCATTTATTAATTGAAACTTCTATTTGCTTCAGGTACAATGTTGCTGTGAAATGTGCAACCATAACTCCTGGTAAGTTGTTCTGGGCTTTAAATTAGTGTTGTCAAATAGTGGTGCTATATAACACTAGCATAGCGGAATTTGAACAAATTGGTACTGTTCCGTGATACTCTGGCGCTATAGACTGTAGCATGGCATAATAATTTGAACAAACCGCTGTTTTCCGCGGTCCGCTATTGGCAACATTTAAAGACATAATGTTCTGAATTATGAGTCATTTGACCTTGTGACATACTCACAAATTTAGCTCATACTATAAAACATTCTACATAGTGCATGGCAAGTGGGCCCGAGCTCATGATCTTAATTTGTTTATAATTTTTTTACAAAATAAAATTATCTGAACTCTATTCTGAATTTTCAGATGAGACCCGAGTCAAAGAATTTGGACTGAAGTCTATGTGGAGAAGCCCCAATGGAACAATAAGGAACATTTTAAATGGTTTGTAGTATGCAATCATCAAATCTAGCGTTGTTAGCTATCAATGTCAGTTCCCACAAGTGTTTTTTTGTGGGTGCATTTATGTACATATATACAGGTGGAAGAGATATTAATCTGCATATAGAAAAGTACCGGTGTGTGTAGTTTTGTTTATTTTTCTCGCGGGATTTTCACACTTGATTACTTATTTTTAGATCATATACAAATGTATGCTAAATTTATCATACTATCTGAAATAAAATTCGTATTACTGAGTGTAATGATAGAATACAAGAAAATAAGAGTCAAGCCCCCCAGCTAATTGATAGCCAAGCCACTTAGTTAATTTCATTAAAAGTTGTTTGGGGCACAAACTAATTGCTTACCGGGGTAACCTGTTAGTGTTTTTTATATTTGATTGTAACTGTAAATGCTGTTTTTTTGTTCTGTTTTATATACATCAATTTCCCTCACTTTAAATAAACTGTTATTGTTTGTGACTTGCTATAAATATTATCGGTTTACAATTTCAGTTAAGGGCAAAAAGGGAAATCCTAGTAGGTCTGTGAAAGTAAACGGCAGAGTCAGGGTTTTAGTCGTTTTAAACAAGACATTAATGTTCAAAAAATCGATTTGAATGGCACATTAATACGTTATATAAAATAGATGACAGAAGATGGAGTTCAATATCTGAAAATAACAGAATATGGGCCTTTTGACTTATTGCCAACTTTGCAGGCCATTTAAAATTAATTTTCATTGCTTCTTGTCATACATTATGTGGACCCACGCTATCTCAATATACTACACTAAAAGATAATTAGAATACACGTTTTGAACCTGAATTAATTGAGCTTTGGTTTTCTGTTTGTTTGTTGAAAACATCACTTCTATTAAGCATTTCTAAATTTCTCTTGGTGGTATTTTTCATTTCCTTCCAGGTACTGTATTTCGTGAACCCATAATATGCCGCAACATACCAAGAATTATTCCTGGTAATGTCTTAACTGTAGTTTGATTCTTCATTCTTAATTCTTAATGGAGTTGAAATACCAAAGAGTACCATTTGGAACTAATTTTCTAGTTTACAGGATGGAAGAAACCAATTTGTATTGGTAGGCATGCTTTTGGTGATCAGTATCGTGCCACTGATACAGTAATCAATGGACCAGGGAAGCTTAAGCTGGTATTTGGTATGTTAGTTTCCGAAGACCTGCTTTCTGATGTAGTTGAAACCTTTTTTTTTTCCGTCAATTTTTCATTTTAAACATCATATATTTAGTTTACAAACTTCTGTCTATCTCTAATTCAGTCCCAGAAGATGGTGACACTCCAGTGGAGCTTGATGTTCATAATTTCAAAGGCCCTGGTGTAGCTCTTGCTATGTATAATGTTGACGAGGTTTGTTCATTTTATATTCGCAGTGTGTGGGCTAACTAAATGTTCAACATTTGCTTTTGTTGCTTTTTTATTGTATTCAAACACTTGTTTTCCTAATATGCCAGTCAATTCGAGCATTTGCTGAATCATCCATGTCACTGGCATTTACAAAGAAGTGGCCACTTTACTTGAGCACCAAAAACACAATTCTCAAGAAATATGATGGCAGGTGGTTATTGCTATATCTCTGTGTTGGTTCATATTTTCAATTGTTGCCTTCGTATGCAAAACTTCTCTTTAATTCAGACTTTTTATTTGTTGCTATTGGAGATGATTTACAGTTTGAGTTTATTACAGATTTAAAGACATATTTCAGGAGGTTTACGAAGAAAGGTGGCGGCAAAAGTTTGAAGAACACTCAATATGGTTTGTTTTGATGTTTATGGGCCAAATTGTTTTCAATCTTTTGATGCATTACATATACACATCGATGGTTGACACATGAGTCACTTCAGGTACGAACATAGGCTAATTGATGACATGGTGGCATATGCACTCAAAAGTGAAGGTGGATATGTCTGGGCTTGCAAGAATTATGATGGAGACGTTCAAAGTGATTTACTTGCTCAAGGTAATATAGAGAAGTCATCGTTTATATTGAAGCATGATGATTGTATAATATTAGTTAGTAACTTAGTAGTAACCCTCACCAATGTTTTGATGGCTCGTAAAATCAATTCTTGAGACCCAAGCCATGGAAAGTGGTCAATTTTTTCCAATACAGAGAAAGGCATTATATCCTTGTCCAAGCCTTTTGGCTCAGCTGGTGTGTACATAAGGTTACTGGGAGCATACCAGCTGAGTGAGCTCTGTTTATTATAGAGGACAATAAACTATTTATAGAGACCATACTGTCGTTATTTTCTTTGTTTGAATCTTCTAATTTATTGACATCTGATTATCAAATAATTTAACTTACACGTTTTTTGTTAATATGGGTATGTTTTATTAATTTGTAAAAGACGTGAACGATTTCCTTAAGAAAAACATTTGTGAGGAAAATATGCAATTACCCAAGTGTTTCAAGTGTCATACTTAACAAACAAGCGACACTACTTCCCTTTGCATTACATTTACCTTAGCATATTTTTGTGCATAAAGAAAGGTATTGCTTTTCTCTTCAAAGTGAATGAACAACATTATTACACTTAGCAGAAAGTTGCAAGGCAACGGAAGCATTTCTGATTGGTTGTTACTTAAATCTTGAAATTTCTGTCTTTAATTGCCAACTCATGTAGTCGATTACCCCTGTGAATGTGTGTTTTCTGGTGTGGTTGTCAATTTCATTTTCATTAGTTTAATGTATTTGTGAAATGCAAAAGAGAGCGTTTGAATTTTTTGTGCAATGAATAATTCTGAAATCTGAATGTTTGCAGGATTCGGCTCATTGGGTCTCATGACTTCTGTGCTGGTATGTATTAGATTCTTACTACAGAATTTTTTGCAGCAGCACTGTTATCTCTATTTTTTGTTATTGGGTGTTATAAGTTATGCCTGCAACAAAAACTTGCAGTTATCTTCCGACGGCAAGACATTAGAAGCCGAGGCAGCTCATGGAACTGTAACTCGGCATTTTCGGTTTCATCAAAAGGGACAAGAAACCAGTACAAACAGTATTGCTTCAATATTTGCATGGACACGAGGACTGGAACATAGGTACTTTGTTGCTTGTTTCAAATAACAAGTTCTTGTGCATTTTGATGTTCTTTTGAACTTTTCCTTTGTCAATTGAGGATATTATTACTTTGAAACTTTGTTAAAGTTGATGTAGATGAATATAATTGGATAGATTTTAATATGTAATCTGCGCGTGTAAATAATCATGAAAGCAAGTTTAGTCTTTTGATATCCATAGATTAAGAAGTGATCTTCTATAATTGCACCTTTTTTTTTAAAAAAAACTTCTCTACCTTTCTTCTTCTCCCATTTTCTGAATCTGTTATTGACATGAGTTTGTTATGTACCAGAGCCAAGCTGGATAATAATGAAAAATTACTGGATTTTGCTAATAAGTTGGAGGCTGCATGTGTTGAGACAGTGGAGTCGGGAAAGATGACCAAAGATCTCGCCCTTCTGATTCATGGGCCTAAGTAAGTGAATCACCTTCCTTACCATGTTTAATCATTTCAATATTTTGATATTGCAAACTTCTTCTGAACTTTGTATTTTAAATTTTAATTTAACTTCCTAATTCTTGTATCTTGCTTCAAAGCAATTATTCGTTCTAAGATTTTACTATTTGATGATGTGTCTGGATCTTGAAACAAAATATTCCGTTCATTTTTGTCCGGAAATTCTAATAAAACATCATTTATGTTACTATTTTACTAAAGCCTTTTTTGCTTATTGTTTGATTACAATATTATTTTCCTTTATACTAACATTAATTTCACATGATATGTCTGTTTGTAGTTTAAGGCGTATTAACCAATATATATATATAATTGTATCAATCTTTTTAGCCTGTTATTAAGCTTGGGCAGAGGGTTTTCTTTAGTCAATTATGTAGTTAAAATATTTGTAAGTTAATTGCATGTCTAATTGTTTTGACATTGGATTGTGTGCAGGGTGTCAAGGGAATTTTACTTGAACACCGAGGAATTTATTGATGCTGTGGCGAGTAATCTTGAGAGAAAGCTCCAAGAGCCTGCAACAGTCTAACATATATGGTTTGATAGATGCATCGAGCTCGGTTGAAATCCTAGCCCTAGAATGTTAGGAAAGCATTGAACAGAGGGGATTATTGATAAATTGTACAATTATTCTTTGGGACTTTGGCATACCACTGGCTTCCCAATTCTTAGTGTCTGTCTTTGTGGTGCGTCACTTATGATAAATCACAGCCAACATATATCGGGACGATTTTTAGAAGTTTATCCAAACATAGGCTAACACTACTGCGGTAGAGGTTTTTGTTGCGAGAAACACAACTGTAATAGTTGAACAATAATTTTTATGCGAACAAATGCAAATTGCACACGTGGGAATATGATTTGTGTAGATTCAGTGGCTTTCAAGCTTTGTGCGTGAACCTTATTTTTTTAAAAGTAATTTGTGGATAAAAAACTGAAGTGGCAGCTGGGATGGAAATAGATTCCATGCAGTATTGATTTTGATTTGATGATTTAGTGCATGTTTGGTTAGAATCACTGCCACCATAATTTTGCAGAAGCTATGTGAACAGGTCTGTTATCGCCGGCCATGGTGCCACGCCTGCAGATGATTTAAATCCATAAGTTTAGGGAACAATATTAGGATAGCTCCATCTGTTTCACCCAATTTTGTCAAAACTCATGATTGAATTGGAAGTATGAGAATTGTGTAAGGAACCATTTCCAAATCAGAAACTATCTTGGTTTGATTTTCGTTTTACACAATTAAATACCTCATTTCTAAATATAAGTCACTCTTGAAGGATTTTTTTATCTCTTTATACAGGACTGTCTTTGATTTTTTGTGAATTAATAAAAGGGAGATACATATAAATAGATTATTAAATACTTTTTGATCTTTAAGCTACTATCTGTCTTCAATTAGAGCACTATTCCCCCACCTTAAATATGTTAAAAAAAAAAAAAAACACATCAGAGTGTGTCATGCCATTTCGATTAAGAAATTTCCCCACTTGAAAATTCAAATTAAGGTCAAATTAGAAATCCCCTTTTCTTTATCAAGTCAAATAAATGTCATTTTTCATCACACTTAATTTACACCATTATCCCTCTTAGGCAAGACCTAGCAAATCAAAATGAAGCTAGGAAATACCCACGTCCTTTTATTGGTAGGTCCTATACTCCAACGTTAAACTTATACAAATCACATAAAATAACTTAGCTATTTGTATCTCTAATTTATGTATTTCAAAATGATTTTCAACCAATCACCTCTACAAGACAACAACATTATTATTGGATATACAAATATGTATAAGCCACAAATATTTGCAACAACAATTTGAAATTACAGGTAGCCTAGTTTACTTGTCATGGTCCCATGGTAATATCAACCTCAAAATTAAAGCATGCTTCTAAATTCAGACAGAGTGACATAAGAGCGAGGGCAACGTGGTCCATTTCATAATACTATTTAATTCAATTTCTTTTGTCTATTATATTAAGTTAGTAGTTTCTTTCATGTTTTTTCCTTCTTCTTTTAACAAGTTAGCTTTGGCTTGTAATATGACATTCTTTCCATTAGGAGAACTATTTATGATACTATCTCAGTCATTCAAATTTTTGTTTGAGTTGTTATGGAAGCAAAATATATAAATAATGTGTTAGAAAACGATGTTTTTTTTTGTTTTCACTTAAGAATTTATTTCTTCTTTGATTCTTCGTGAAGTTTTCAAATGCTTCTTAAGATCACAATGATTCTTTATCGGCGCAAGGTGGTGTATCTACAAAGACACTTCGACGCTTAAGTTTGTAAGGTCTCATAGTGTTGAGAGATATCTTGAAATGAGAATTGTGCATCTAATTTTGAGGTGGGATGGGGGTGCTCGATTTATGTAGATTCCAATGCGCATTTGATGGTAATACATTTATGGCTCAAAACTAGGTATCCATTTAATTTCATGAACGAATTAGATTGGTAATAAACGTCTTATTCAAAACTTTGCGATCTTTTACCGGTGCACATAATCTTTATATTTTTTTGTCACCTTATTAGATATTTGTTTCGTTAACCACTTTGAATTTGAGGATTAGACCTCTACTCAATCAGAAACACTAACCGTAAAAAAGAACGGTGAGTTCAAATAACAAAATATTAGAATAATATATACACTTAATTAAATTTTGGAAAACAAAGTGGGCTTTGCCCTCTTTTGAACCAAAAATATAAATAAAACATTTGGAAAATAATCACAAAAAATTAAATCAGGAAGATAATCAGAAAAAAAAATCTAAATTAGGAATATATTCAATTCCTTAAATAAATTTGAAAACAAAATTTACCTACTTTTCTTTTCTACAATGGTAATTAATTCACTTCAAAAAATTCAATATTTATTACCATTTTGATTGTCACATGTGAGAATAAGACAACATAAAAAAACAACCTTTTTCTGTATCTTTCACTTCACTTCATGCAACAAACAGCTATGTCTCCTTATTTTCTCTCTTCAAACCTCAAAATGCATAATCTCTATGTCTCACCTTCTTCTTCAACCTTACACCTTTCAAACCACATAACCAAACCAAAGTTTCACCCTTTTCAAAATTCTCATTCTCACAATTTTTCTTCTTCACCACTTAGACTCACCATTGATGGATTTTCATGCCCATCTTCTTCTTTTTTCCAAACTGTTAGAAAATCTTCATCTTTTCTCATTTCAAATCCAAAAATGGATTCTTTTAGAGTCTTTGCTGCTTCTTCTGTCCCTGAGGCACAGAGTGATGAAGGGAAACAAACTTCTGGGCTTGTTCAGTCTCTTCAGCTTGGTTTCATGTTTGCTACTTGGTATCTCTTGAATATTTACTTCAACATTTACAACAAACAGGTATTTTTTTTTTAAGGATTTTATTAGTTTACACTGTCAGTCAACAATAACCATAACCGCCATATGACTAATAATGTTTGACTTTATTCATAATTACTTATTAAGTCATTCGTTTGTTTTGTTAACCCTTTCTTAAGGTTTAATTCGTATACACCGTCAGTGTAAAAATTCTTTACACTGTCAGTGTTTGACCCTTTCTTCATAAAGTTATTCATTTGATTGGTTGTGATTTGTTGAAGGTGTAAAACTTTTAACATTTTTTTATCATTTATTTTGAGAGAAAAAGTTTTCATTTTTTTTTGTGGCATTTATTTGGATGATTAGCAGTGAAATAGATTCTGGGGTGGGAAGGGAAAAGGGTCAAGGTCAAATGGATTTTTCTTTTGATAATGAAATTTTGAAAATTTCAAATATAGACTTGCATTCTCTTTAACACAAGAAGGCATTTTTGTTGTCTGACACGTGTCAGTGTCCAACACGACTCTAATTACATTTAATTATGCCATTTTTCCAAATTATTGCCTTGTCGACGTTTCAGTGTCGTGTCCGGTGGCATGCAAAAAAATTGGTCATGGTTATCGGCATCTTACCATACATGTTAGCGGTGTCTAGATTCGATACCAAATTCGATACCAAACTGAACAAATCTCTAATGTATGTATATTTTGGACATGAATTTCATATTGAATTATGATACACTATGATGATAAGGTCTGATTCATTCTAAGGAATCACTAAGTTAGGATATGGAATAATGGCTATATAGAGTAGTTAATGTAGTTAAAATTAAGCTGTTCTAGTTAGTTAGTATAACAACTTAGTGATTTGGATTAGTTAGAGAGTTAGTGTATTTTGGACAAGAATCCAGTATTGAATTATGATACTCTATGATAAAATCTGATTCATTCAAATGAATCACTACCTAAACTTACTGTAGCGATTCACTTTTTTATTGGTGCTAGCAAATTTTCTATTGTCGTTTGATTTATGACTTGAATCGTGAATTATTTTGAGCTTCGTATATGATATATGAGCTTATAAGTTTGCTGTGTCACTTATTATTGCTTAAAAATGTCATACTTTTATCGGTAATTTATCTTACGGCTCATAGTTAGATTTTACTCATGATTCGAAAAATAGGTCTTCTAATTCATAATTTGAATCTCGATTTGATAACCATGTTGTATGTGTCTATGCATCTTTGTATTGTTTTGTTTTTCTTTCTTTTTAATCCTCTTTTGATTGTTCTCAATTGCAATGCATTGGTTGTTTATTATTAGGTTCTAAAAGTCTATCCATTTCCAGCAACAGTTACAACATTCCAATTCGGCTTTGCTTCATTGGTGATCAATTTGATCTGGACTTTGAATCTTCATCCCAGACCAAAAATTAGTAGATCACAGGTAATTTTGATTTTTGATGAAAATTGACTAGTCCAGTTATTTCGTGAATGTCTTGTATCATCACTTTAATGTTGAAACTGTTTTGCTTACTGATTGATTGATTGAGTTGTTTGTGTTTCACAGCTTATGACAATCCTTCCACTTGCCGTGGCTCATACATTGGGGAACCTTTTGACGAACATTAGTCTTGGCAAGGTTGCTGTTTCTTTCACTCACACCATCAAATCCATGGAACCTTTCTTCACTGTTGTTCTTTCATCCCTTCTTTTGGGTGAGGTAATGTTGAATTGAAATCTGATTTTTTGTTTTAGTTCCTGTATCCGTCGAAAAACATTGATTTTGGTCATTGTATGTGTCAAGCGTTGTCACTGTAGTTCTTGAATGTATAGAAATTACAAAGATATCCATGAATGTGTCCTTTAATTAGTTTGGTCCTCAAATTATCTATTTTGTCAGTTAGTTTGGTCCCTGGATGTGTTTTCCGTTCATCGGTTTGGTCCGTCAAATTACTAACAAAAGACACACTCAGGGATGTTTTTTGTAATTTACCGGTTTCCCTAGTGGATTGGTTGGTTTGATTCATGCAATCTACACCTTTCCTTCTTGGTTTAAAACCAGCAGAGACAAACCGAGGGATGTTTTTATAATTTCAATACATTTAGGGACTGTAATGACACCGCCTCATACATTCAGGGACCAAAATAACTATTACTCAACTAAAAACATGCAGTTTAGTAATTTGTAGAACTCAAAATCGAGTAAAGGTACTAAAAACCAAATTCAAATGATTACATGGACTAGAAACATATTTAACCCTAATAAAATGTCCTTGTTACATATATGGCATCATTCGTTACATGTAGGTTGTATAGTGGAAAATGACTTGGTTATTATTGGTGCTCATAAATGGGAAAATGACGGATATCTATTTGTTTTGGTTTCCTGACATTCAGTTTTGATTCCTAAATGAACAGATGCCTACTTTATGGGTGGTTTCTTCTCTTCTACCTATAGTTGGGGGAGTGGCATTGGCATCAATGACTGAAGTCTCTTTCAATTGGTAATTCATCAAACTAAAGCTGCTACATGCAAGAATAACTTCGTGGACAATATCTAATAAGACCTTGTTTGGCTATATTGTTTAATTTAGCACCTGTGCACACAAGTACTAATGTATAAGCTATTTCTGTAAGCTATAAGCTTTGTTCATAAGCTATCTTAGAGAGCTTATAGAATAAGCTGAAAACAGTTGACGGACATGTCATAATTTGTTTTCATAAGCTCTGCCAAATAGTATGTAGTTCTGCTACTCTGAGGTAAGATTGATTCTGGAGTTTAACATGTTCTCGTCTCAAAACAGGATTGGATTCAGCACTGCAATGGCATCCAACCTTACGAATCAATCACGGAATGTTTTGAGCAAAAAACTAATGGCTAACGAAGAGGTAACAACATTACTTATTGAAACTCTTGCAATGTATTCTGTTAAAAATATGACTTATCACTTGAAGCATGTTTCTGACAGGAAGCTTTGGACAATATCAATCTCTACTCAGTTATAACCATCATTTCGTTTTTTTTGTTGGTACCGTATGCTATATTTTCGGAGGGTGTCAAGTTTACTCCTTCGTACCTGCAATCTGCCGTATGTAACTGAGCTTTACATTTTTCTATTAGATTTTGAACATGTTTAAATATGTTTAGTCCTTATAATATCACGGCTTCTGAAGTTTAGTCCCTACGTAAACTTTACTCAATAGTCCCCACAAAAGCAAAACAAGGACTAAAATTGAATAAAATTCATGCAGGGGCTTAACTTAAAATGTCGTGAATTTTATAGTATGTTATGTGCCACTATATATCCATATTTAAATAATTGAGGAAGAGAAAAATGTGGCTAAGATATAGTATGTTACTTCCTATATAGGCAAGCCAAGGATTGAATGTCCGAGAGCTATGTATAAGATCCGTTTTGGCTGCCTTCTGCTTCCATGCATACCAGCAGGTGAGGTTTTTCACATATTGTATTTTGCATTGATTTTGTGAATTAAATGATTTTCTATTTAGAAAATTTTCATATTAATTATAATCTGCATGGAAAATACAAGCTATACCTGCACAAAAGATACTTATTACGACATTTGGGATGACTTGTCAAATAATAAAAATTTACTTGCTCATTCTAAAAATCTCAATCAATTTTATCCGGGTTTTTTTATATGGACGTGGATTGATTATGTGATATCCTATCCATATTTCATGTAAAACAGAAGATATTTTTTGTTTGGTTATTGTTGATATTTAAATAAAAAGTATTTTAGTGTGTTGATTTGTTCTTCTTAGAAATCTTGGTTGGGCCTAACACAACCCCACAAAACCAGCTTATGAGGTGAGGATTGCTCCTACTTATAAACACATTGTCAGGCCATGTCCTGTCCGATGTGGGACTCTTAACGGTTATCATAGTTATTATGTAATTAATGTTGTGATTGTGGCATCAATAATTCATGTTATGCATTCGGTGGCAGGTTTCATATGGGATATTAGAGAAAGTGTCGCCCGTGACACACTCAGTCGGAAATTGTGTTAAGCGTGTCGTTGTCATCGTCTCTTCTGTTATCTTCTTCCAAACTCCTGTCTCACCTATCAATGCTCTTGGTAAGTCTCTCCCATGGTCCACATGTTTCCAAGTGCTTACATATTTTTGGTGTCTTTGAGGTTACAAAAATTTCTACACATAAGGTCCCGTTTACTTTCCATGACAGAATATATATTCGATATTTTCCTCGTCATTTTCTTTTACAACATGAGTCTTCCTTCTTGTTTGCAATTTAAAATGATTACATATGTTAGAAAATGAAAATTGAAAATGTTTTTTTTGTAACTAAACAGGTCCTAAGTTTTTCATTTCCTTTTTTGGGTCTTAATTTGGCTGCAGGAACTGCTATTGCACTTGTTGGAGTTTTCTTGTATTCAAGGGCAAAGAGGATTAAGCCAACGCCGAAAACAAAGGAAGCATAATTAACTCTTTCAAAAGAGTAACAAAAAGAGAGAGCTAGAGAGAGGGAAAAGTAAATACTTCAGAAATAAAATAACCACTCATCAATTTTTTTTATTTTTATTTTTTTTGTTGGGTGAGGGTCATGAACAAATCTTGGTAACTAATTACTTAGAATAGTTAATAAGATATTAAAATTTGCCAAGAAATATCTTTTTAAGTTGGTTTTTCTTGTATAGAATATATGCTTTTCCATGCCAAGTCTCAATTTTTTATGCATTTGATGTTATTGATCACTTATTAAATTTGTTTGGAATGAGGCTGAACTGATAAACATATGCAACCAATTGGATAAACAGCTTTGGTAATATTTGATTAATATGTATTAATCATGTAAAAGGTACCAAAATCTTTGACCCAATTGGCAGATAAATGTTCTAATTGAAAGAACATCAGCTCAGATGTCAACCTTTTAAATTGATATTTTTTACCATACGAATTTTGGATGATATAATTTGAAAAGTCTTCAAGTTAATAGCACCCTCCTTTTTTCGGATTTCATAATCCAAAATAGGTTTACAAAGTAGGAAAAGAAATTCACTTAACTTTTTGTATCGTATTAAGATTAAGATGGTGTTTTGCCTCCTCCATTTTGTTTTTATTTATGAGAGAGATAGACACATGTGATATCTTAGTGATTAAGTGGATCCTAGAAAACCATCACGCATCTATCTCTCTTCTAAATAGACGCTAAATGGAGGAAAGCCATACTCGATCATGACACAACCTAAAACCACCAATAGCACCCAAACTTTTGACATATGCAATCCTCAACCGATTACCGATCTAACTAGCGATCCTCTTCATTTCTCAAAAAATATAAGTTCCCAGATTTTAAAGTGATGACATAAGCAATGAAACTCTTCATTTCTTTGAGAAAATGTAGAGGATAAAATTGGTAAAAGGCAAAAAGGAATTCAACTGGAAAATACCGATAAAAATATGCTTTTGACTGCTAGCTAAGAGATCCTAGATCACAATCTATTGTTCTTGTAGCGTGTGGGTAACCATAGTAGCTAGTGACACTCCCACAAAAACTCAACTAAAATCCTAGTCACAAGTGTAATATATTGGTTTATTTAAGTTGGAACACCAATGGAAATAAATCATTAGTATTACACGCATGAAAGCAAGAAAATAGAGTCATCAACATCTAAGTTGTTTGAACAAAACCCTTTTTAAATACTTCATCCGAAATAAAATATACATCAAAATGGATTAAATTACGCATATTAAAAAAAGTTATTGACCGCATTTAATCTATACACTCAATAGAAAAATAAGTTTGTTATCTAAATCATCCTCAATAACTAATAAATTTGGTCTTAAATGAGGGATAATATAGAGAGACTATCATTAAATACGAGAGAAGTTAGATTTTGCTTGTATAATAATTCTTCAAAACGATGGATTAGTCATTTTCTTAAAAAATGAACAATGAGTTTTGCCTATTTTGAGAAAGAAAGAGCTAGAAGAACTAAACAACAATGTAATAAACTACCAAGAAATTTATGAAATGAAACAGACTAACATATTAGAAAGTGGAATATTAATTGAAAACAGTAGTTTTGTGAAATTGATGATTTCCTACTTTCTCTAGGTTGTTCTCGATATGCCTCCTTGCCTCTTCTCTTCATAACCCTAATTTTTCTTTTGCAACTTTGTTTCTCTCTTTCTCAGTAACTTTTCTATTCTAATTCTCTTTCTATTTATAAGCTCTAATTGAGTTTGTTACAAATATTTTTAGATTACTATATGTTCTCTAGGTTTGTTACTAATCTTTTCACTATTTGCACCTCTATATGTTGTTACTATTCTTTCTGTAACTACACCACCTTGCTATTCACTGTAACACCATATTTCTATTAAAACGATAAAACACACGAATAAAACATTTATTCAAGAAATAGACGTCACGTCATCAACAAATAACAAAATGAAAGCATGCATATATAATTCTCAACAGTCGCAGTGGATATAAAATTATACATCTCCAAGTATACATGCCATGAGATCAATATACATCATCATATAAAATCTCTAAATCCCGACATATGGGTCAAATCTCAAAAACAACAAAATCCAACAAACATAAAGACCGACGTCCTAAATCAAAGCCTAATCTAAGACTCCAAGAAACGATAACGGAGATTAGCTCCCGCTATCCAAGCACTCACCAAAAGCAAACTACTCCTGCACTCCGTCTACCCATTCATACAAACAGGTAGGCGGTCAAAACCACTGGGGGTAAGTTTCATATCAATCATAATCAAACATAAACAAACGTAAGCATTCAAGGATTCATACATAACACAAATACATAACCATCCCCAGTACACTCGTTTTCGTGACAATTGAATAAGTTATGAAATTGTTTTAAAAGCTTTTTCCTCAAAACACAAGTTTTCAACACCAACAAATCAATTCTTCTCAACAACTCAATCCAATTACAACAACTTCAACCATAACTCATACCCAAATCAAGATATGAGATTATCAACAACAACCACAACTTATAATCATGTATTCAATCACAATTCAACAACATCATGTCATGATTCCTCAATTGAGCACAATTCATCAATTATCCATATACATATATCATGAACATGTAAATTTATCATCAACCATTCAATTATCAACAAATCAACATACCCAAACATCTTACTAACATTAGAGCACAAATTTCAACAAGTAGGTTCATGATGATCACTTATTCAATTAAGCACTTAATCACATAACTAGAGAAGAAGCTACAACTAACCCCCTTACCTCAATGAGTAACAAACCTAGCACAAGCTTCAATTGAGCTCCTATGGGTTCTTCAATCTTTCTCTCTAACCCTTCTTTCTTCCTCTTGCCCCCTTTCTCTTTCTTCCTCTTCTCAAACTTGTAAAATGATTATATATCCCTATTTTCTTTAATGACCACTACTTATATAGTCTCTACACTTTGGGTCTAACCCTCTTAGTGTTCTAATGGGCTCACAACATTTATAAATCAACCCCCAAAGTTTCTCTCTACTAATGGTTAAAAATAATAGTTCTCAGTCGAAACGCTAAAAATAGTCCTCATCATAATTACTAATTTACCCTTACTCACAAAATGACCCAAATACCCTTCTAATACCGAAATCCTATTAAAATACACACATAGGCAATTTAATCACATATAAGCATAATTAATCGCACACAAAACAACTAAAATTAAATCTAGAGAAAATCGGGCTGTTACATTCACACCTCCCTCTGCTTAGATCATTAAAACACTACTCAGCTCACTAATTACATCTCTTTTCTATCCAATTTTACTAATCCACCTCCGTTCGCACTCTACTTTCTTATTCTCTCTAAAAAGTCTATTTTCTTCCTTAACATTATTTTCTCTCACTCCTTAACCGACTAACCAATCCATTTACATTCTCCTTACCTATTCTTTCAATAAATACGAATATTTAAATTAATACTACCTAACAACCAATACTACTAATAACAGTAATACTAATATTATCTAATAATAATATTAATAAACTAATATTAAAAATCGGGCTGTTACATGTTACCTATATTTAATCAAGGAAATCACGGTCGAAAACATGGTTGAAGTGGGAGTGCATCCCATCTTCTTCTTCTCCTTCGTCTGAGGTGGCTGTGCATAGCATCTTCTTATTACTCTTCTTCTATTTGAAATCCAGTAAAACTAAGATGATGATTGAAGATGGAGGGATATTTGTGTTACTGGTTTTGAAATTCAGTGCTACGTACCACAACCTTTGAACCACTCTCTTCCTTTACTACATTTTTCTACTCAATGCCTTTGATTTTGGTTTCTAATATATAGACACTACTAGTAAACCTTTGTGACCGTAGGATATGTTTATGATTGATTTCTTTGAGGCTTTGGCAAAAGTTTTGGATTTGGTAGAGATGCAAAAGGAATGGGTTGGCTTCACTTTTGGTTTGTGTATGCATTTGGGCAAAGATTTAGCCACTTTTGACAAAACAAAGTAGAGTGCAAGCATGGCTAAAGAAAAGTGATGATTTTACTAAAAGATCAGCAAAGGGGGGCCCATCAATATCATTTATAAAAAGTTGATTGAAAAAGTTATTTATTTGTGAGAGGTTAATAACTATGGCTGATGTGGCATTGTGTTAAGTAATTCGCAAAAGGGACTAAGCTCGAACAAAAAAGAAAAGAAATCCTCTAAGAAAAAAAATACAAGCAAAACATGCCAACAAAACAATCGCATTCAAAGAAGGAACTACTTCGAAAATCATGAGATTGGTCTCAAGATTTAGGCCATGTTTTGGTAATAAATCAGTAATTTGGTTGGCCTCTCAAGACATGAGTCCACACAATATCATCATAGATATTATGGACAGCATATACAAACTCACATAATTTCATTTTTGACCTAGAAAAAGCATGGTGTTCTATGGAAAGTTAGAACACTTGATAAGTTAGCACCAAATCATTTAACATTGTACCAAATTTAGTATGTAACAAGAAAGGCATTCAAAAATACGATAATCAATTATGGTTTATGACTTTTTTATTGATAAAAGAGGGTCAATGACTCAATTTTAAACTTAGTTTTTTGTCGAAAGTATGACTAAGGTAGCCCAAACTCTTGACATATGCAATCCTCAACCGATTACTGATTTGAGTAGCGATCCTCTTCATTTCTCAAAAAAAATGTTACTCCTTTCATTTTTTATCTTTTGATGTTTTAGTTCTTGGCACAAGTCTTAAGAAATAATTAAAGTATAGAAATATTAATATGTTTTGGACTAAAATGTCTTTATTTATGATTAAATTCACACGTGATAAGTCAAATGTCACAACTCCTTTAATTATAGCGTGTTTCTCAACAAGGGTAAATTTAGAAAAAATATTAAATATACTAAAACATCAAACATCAAATAATTGAAGTCCTAAAACATCAAAAGAAAAAAAACAAAAAGAATAGTTCACATATTCTAAAGAGATGACATAATTGACTCTTTATGGTTATTTATATACCCAAAATATTAGCAATGAAGCTCTTAATTTCTCTCAGTAGAGGACCCTTACTCAATAAAATTTGTACAAGGCAAAAAGGAATTCAACTAGAAAATACCGATAAAGATATGATTTTGACTGCTAGCTAAGAGATCCTAGATCACAATCTATTGTTCTGGGTAACACTTCGGTGCCTTTAGCTTCGGTGTTTTTGGGTGCCTTTGTCTCTATCTCTCTCATAACCAATAATTTTCTCTTATCAAAATAATTTATTTTAATCATTCAATTATCACTTTCTTTCATCTAAAATACACTAAAATCACCAAAGTCGTCCAACACAAAGTCACTGAAGTGCCACCCGCTTGTAGTGTGTGGGTCAATCATAGTAGCTAGTGACACTCCCACAAGATCTCAACCTAAATCCTAGTTCATAAGTGTAAATATATTGGTTAATTTAAGTTGGAATACCAAGAAAATAGAGACATCAACGTCCAAAGTGTTAGAACAAAACCCTTATCAAATTCGAAATGTGAAATGAAATATAAGCCAAGATTGATTAAATTACGCATATTAGGAAAAGTTATTGACCACATTTAATTTATACACTGAATGAAAAATTAAGTTTGTTATCTAAATCACCCTCGATGACTAATAAATTTGTTCATTAGAAATATATAAAATTAAATGAGGGATAGTATAGACTATAGAGAGACTATAATTTATTACGAGATAAGTAAATTTTTTATTATATTATATTAGCGTCATGTTCCCGTCTGTCCGCTTTTTCTACTGCACTAATGTATGTATATATTTTTTCTATGTTTCTTTGTTATTACTACTTGAACATTTTATTAAGCTATATTGAGCTATTAAATAACATCAATGAACAGAACCAAAAAAATAACATGAACTAATTGATAGTATAAAGAGGAAAGAGATACTAAAGATATAATATCTACATTTCTTTCTCTATAAGGATGAACCATATAACCATATAACTCTTTCTTTTGGTTCTTGAGGCTTCTTTATTTGATAATTTTCAATGCAATGCTTTCCTAGAGAAACCATTTGATGCATGGCATTAGATATAGGTACTTTTTTGCTGGTGGTCTCAAATCTTGACATCCTCTAATATCTCAAATCCTTCTCTTTCTTAGTTGCCTTCAAAGAAATTTAAAGTTTACTCTAAATTTCAAAAATGTTGTGGAAAAAATATAAAAGAATGAAAAATGTAAACATAATAATATCTAATCAAAAGGGGAAAATAACTTTGATAAAACAATGGGCATGAAAATAGTTTGATCCTATAGATTGTAGTAATCTTTTAACAAAATGAGGGATAGTATAGAGAAGTTAGATTTTGCTTATATAATCATTCTATACAAAATGAGGGATTAGTCATTTTCTTGAAAAATGAACAATGAGTTTTGCCTATTTTGAGAAAGAAAGAGCTAGAAGAACTAAACAACAAATGTAATAAACTATCAAGAAATTTATGAAATGAAACACACTAACATCTTAGAAAGTGGAATATTAATTGAAAAAGTAACATAGTCACCTTCTCTCAAAAAAAGAGTAACATAGTCACCATGATGGGAAGAATGTTACAACCCTTTCAGCTCAAAAGAGGTAAACCAAATTCAAGTTAGTAGTTCATTAAGATATGACATAAAAACTGCAAATTTTTTGAAGATACACCATTCATTTTTGAGGTTTGTAAAGAATAAGTCAGAAAAATAACTAGTACTAAAGCGCCACTTGAAATCCTTTGTCCTTTTTGAGGTTACTGCATGATCAAAGGTTGGTAACTAATTACTTAGAATATGCTATTACAGTTATTATAAGATAACAAAAGATAACAAGGAATGTCATTTTTATGCTGGTTTCTCTTATATATGCTTCTCCATTCAAAGTCTATTTTTTCTTTCTTTCTATGATTTGATGTCGTTGATCACTTATTAAATTTGTTTAAAATGAGGCTGAATTGATAAACTCATGCATCCAATAAGCAAAAACAACTATGGTGTTTTGGCTCCTCTATTTTATATCATTTGCTCTCCTTTCTAACTAAAGATTAACATTTTATGTATTATTAAGATGGTGTTTTGGAAAGTTGTTCTAAAAAGTTATTTATTTGGAAGAGTTTAATAATTATGTATCACTGTAGAATAATTCATAAAGATGTTTGAACAAAAGGGACTAATGCTCCAAAAAAATCTATACATTTATGAGAGAATTCCAAATTCCAAATAAAATTAACAACAACACAAGGTATAAACAAAACATCCAATAATATATTTCAAATAAAATTGAGAACAACACAATCTTAATCGCTTTTAAAAATTACGAATCTATGAATTTCAATGGCAAGATGACAACGCTTTTTCTTACGGTAACTTCATCAAGCAAGCACAGTTACTCTTTGTAACAACCCGCTATCCCATACTTAAATATTACATAAATAATCAGAGTTCAATCGACAAAACGGGTATGTCACACTACTTTTCAAAATTCTTAAATAGAAATGAATACTATTTAATAAACACCAACAAATTGCAGCGGAATATTTTTCAAATAATTAACATCATCGTCCAACAATAATCCTGGCACAAGGGCC
>Ga0228710_1003771_pt1 | contig 24023 bp, 11 predicted proteins | sample MedpolnodulmetaG_FD_177995 | JGI IMG/M metagenome (GOLD analysis project Ga0228710, IMG submission 177995) | Root nodule microbial communities from Medicago polymorpha collected in Santa Monica, California, United States - pink nodules | ecosystem: Host-associated > Plants > Roots > Nodule...
TTTTTTTTTTTTTTTTTACAATTAAAGGCTATCTTTTTGGACCTCAAATTTACCTTCTCTTTTTGTGGGAAAGGGAGATCACAAATTAAGACAGTTGGGGAGCAGCATGTAATTTATTGAAGTGTATTCTATTCGATTCGGTCTTTAAGGACACAAGTTAGCATTTTTCTAAATATTTACCATTTAAAAAATTCTTAACTTGTGCCCTAAATATGCAAGTTAGCATGACTTTATTTATTATTTAAAAGACTTCTTTAACCTTCGTTTAAAGTTCTAAAACGACTTATAATTTGAGACGAATGAAGTAATTAGTAGTGGAGTTTCATTTTTAAAAACAAGCCAAAATATTTGGAACATGTCTCTTTTAACAGATAGTTGAACTTAATTGCATTTTAATATTATTCTATTCCGTTTTTTATTTGGTAACTTTATGAGATGTAGGCAGGGTTGTATTCTATTCCGTTTTCAGCATGCGTTAAAATTAAGTATTTCATTGTACCAAAAAATAAATAAAAAATTAAGCATTTCATGGCATTACTCTAGCCACAAGACATATCCAAAGTTTTCAATTGGTTGGTTTGTTTATAAGGTTCAAATTGTACCAAAATTAATGTGCACTTAAGAGAGCAGAACATTGTCTAGTCCGGCAACGTATTTAGAGTTCTGATAGGGGTGATGGTACATTGATAGTAGCCTTGTTTATGTATCAATAATTAATGTGTTTGATTACAGGGTTAAAAAGTTTTTTTTTCTTCTTCTTATAAATATAGCGAATTATAATTTTAACTTTAAAGAATTAAACTGAATGTTTTCATCTTCACATATATTGACCTATATTTTTAAAACAATTTTTTTTTTAATTCTTTAAACGATGCTCATAAGACATTTGGTAGGAGGGCCTTTAAAAAAGTACTCCTCATACACATACATTACCACAAAAAGATGACCCAGCAACCATTCTTTCCAGCATCCAACCATTGGTTATAAATGAGAATTAATGTTGGTAGGTAGCATATCACATGCCCCACATTTCTTCATTCAAGGCATGCAGGAACATCAGTCTCTTTGTTAAATCTGTGCCTGCAATTAGCCCAACCTTTTACTCTATTCACCTTGACAACTATATCTAGATATCCATTTCAAACTAAAACAATTGATAAGGTTTGTACAAATAATAAGCATTTATTGAAAAAAAGTAATTATCAAAATATTGATAAATAAATTGGTACAATTTTGTATACATAGATTTCATCTTTAGTACCGTAACATGTGTTCTTAAATTTTTCATATTTATTTTAGGTCTTACTAACCAGTGCTCTACGATTACGATTATTACAGTAAAATGGTTGTTTACTCTTATTTCTTTCTTTGTTTGTTTAGTTTGTTTAGTTAACTTAACAAATGTTCAATTATTGACTTTTTTTTTCTGAAAAATCTTATCTTTGACAGCTATGGTAGTGGAATACAATCTGCTGTGGGATTCTATGGCACTGACACAATAACAATAAACCTAAGCAATAAAAGGATAGGAAAACTTCAAAATCAAACAATTGGATGTACACAATCAGTGCTAAATAGTCCAGGTTTCCCATATGAAAATGTAGGTGGAATATTAGCCTTAGGGTTTAGACACCATTCATTTGTTGACAATGCTGGTCTAAAATTTGGTTCAAAATTTTCCTATTGTCTTGTTGACCATTTGAGCCACAAAAATGTTTCAAGCTACCTAACATTTGGAACAACTCCTAAAGTCAAATTGTTGAGTGAAATCAAAAGAACAGATATGTTTCTGTATCAACCATTTTATGGTGTGAATGTAACCGGCATCTCCATCGACGATCAAATGCTGAAAATCCCACCAAAGGTTTGGGATTTTGAAGCTGGAGAAGGGATGATAATTGACTCAGGTTTTACCTTAACAGCACTTGTTCTTGAAGCCTATAATCCTGTTGTAGAGGCATTGAAAAAATCTTTGCACCATGTGAAAACGATTAATGATCCAAATAATGGTGGTTTGGAAGTTTGCTTTGATGCAGAAGGTTTTGATGAGAGTCTTGTGCCAAGGTTAACGTTTCATTTTGGTGGAGGAATAAGGTTTGAACCACCAGTGAAGAATTACATCATTGATGCTGCACCAAAAACTAAGTGTCTTGGATTTTTGCCAGTAAATGGAACACGTAATTCTATTCTTGGTAATATTATGCAACAAAATCATCTTTGGGAGTTTGATATTTATAAGAACACTATTGGTTTTGCTCCTTCTCCATGCAACTAGAGAGTTCTTCTTGTATTGAATGTTTTTTCTTATTCTCATGGAGAGAGATTACATTTTGTGTATTTGATTGAATTGGATTATTATTCTTTAGATTTGTTTTTTTGTTTTTCAAATGTTGTGTAATATATTCCATGTAAACATGTATCATAAATCTAATTAGAGTTTTTGTGATGTTAATGATTCAATGGTATGGGTATGTTGCATCCATACAATAAAAAATTGGTTATTCGCGCATAGTAAGTGCGATTACGGGTGGAAACATGTCCGGTCAAGTCAGACTCTGAAAGGCCGGAGCTTGATCTATGGAAAATTTGTACGTCTGGGTCTATGGCCTATCATAAATCTAACTAGAGTTTTTGTGATGTTAATGATTCAATGGTATAGGTATGTTGCATCCATACAATGAAAAAGTGGTTATTCGCGCATAGTAAGTGTAATTGGGTGAGAATATATGTCAGGTCAGATCAAGCTTTGAAAGGTTAGAGTCTGACCTACAGAAAATTTGCAAGTGTGAGTCTGGTGTATGGCCTATAGTAGGTCTTTTTTCTTGGACTGTTCTAACTTATTTAAAAGTCTGACCTAACTTGAAAGTCTATTTGAAGACTTATTTCATGTTAAGACCATTAAACAATCCATTTTACCTATTTTGAATTAGACTAAACATATCTTAAAGTCTATTTAAAAACCTATTTCACTGTAGGGTGCGACTATCATTATAAGGATTTAAAAACCTATTTCATTATAAGGCTTTAAAGCCTATTTAAATAGTGCATTGCTTGTATTGTTTTATCTAGAGGCCATTGTGAGAGTTTGTTAATTTTTGTGTTTTATATAAATAAATAAATAACAAGTTTTAATAGATATGCATAAATTGACCAATCTATTAGGTTTCAAGGCTATTTAAAAAGCCTAAATTTAGACTTTTCAATGAACCAGCCAGACCATGTCAGACCTAAATAGGTCAAGACATAGACAGCTGTAGAGAGGGACTGATGCATGTTGTAGGATTTGTGGGCTTGTGCCCACACAAAATTTTTAGAAACAATTTGTTTGGTAGTATAATGTATCAATAGTTGACATTTTGACCACATGGATCACACTTATCATAAATCATTTCTATCTTGGCCCACAAAACATTTCTATCTTGGTACTATAATTAAGAATTAGATGCAAAATCAAGTAGGGAATGACTAATTAAATGATTGTTTAGTTATTTTTATAGAGACATATCATTCAAAGTTTTCATAATATGAATAATCTTAGAGGATAATTATTAATGCTACAAATTTTTATATATAATGCCCCCACTATTTAAAAATCATGGATCCGTCACTGGTTGTAGTTCAGCTTGACCTATTCTCATTCCAGTTAAGTGCAATGTCCAACTGTCTGATTTCGGTTGCAACAGATTATACTATTTGCACAAAAATTATTTTTCTATCTTTATTTTCTTTATATCATATATTCAGAGGATAGATATATTTCAAAGAGAGATGAACAATTATGCATGCTAGGTTTTCAAAAAATAGAATTGTACATACTAGGTGTCAAAAAAATATCACAATCAAATGCTAATTAGTTTCCGTGAAAGGAATGAAGGTATTTAACTAGCGTCTACATCATATATTAATTTCATTATTATGTCATGACAAAATGTATGTTTATGTTTTTTGTAGTTTTCTATTCCTAGAAGCAATGATATTATTTAGTAGAGTATATATCTTCTGAATAATAAAAACATATATTTATTTTACAAATGTCAGTTGCAGTAATTTTGAAATCCTGGCCGACATCAGATGTTTTCCAGCTTTCTTTTGAGTAATGTTATATTATGGGTAATCACACAACATGACAAAAACGACTTTTTTTTTTATTAAAGCATATCGTCTTTTATATTTAATTTTTATTTATTTATTATTCATAATTCTAAAACGGTGTGTTTAATTGGAGCATCTAAGGTTTGTTAATTTTTTTTTGGGTGGAGCATCTAAGATCTTGATTTGTTGAAGTAAAATAGCTAAGAAAGTAAGAGAGGAGAGACAAATAATAAAAATATAAAATTTCACCGGATTGGTAGAAGTAGCCAAATTTGGTGTGTTTCATTTCTATGCATTTTTCTTATGTATCCTAACACTTTTTTTCTTAAGTGCAGTTTTAGTCTCTCAATTTTACTAAATCTGCAATTTTGATTCTTATATTTTTTTCCCAAAATTTCGGTTCCCTGTTGTCAAACTTGAGACATTTGGTTCCCATATTATTCTCACCTTCAATTTTTATGATATGACTTGAACCTATCTACTATGATGACATGACAACCACCATTATATATAAATTTAAGGGGAAGAAATTCAAGTCATTTTATTAGATAATATGTTGTTAATATATGGTGGTACATTAATAAACAATTAGGGCTAACTTTTAATAAGGTTGACTGTACTAATTTAAGAGCGATCTCATTTACTTGCCTCTTGTTGAACTTTAGTTTAAATTTTGTTAAAAGAGTATTAAACAGCTGCCTACAAGAAACAATAATGCTACCAACGTCATTATTACTGTTATTGTTACCATTGAAAGCAACAACGACAATCTTCGAATCCAAAGAAAAATTTGTGTTATTAAAGCCTAACCTTCCACCGCAACATTTGACGAAGTCCTAACGCCTCACCAATATTCACCGAACATAATGGGGTGAACCAAGTGGTTTTTGCTAGAACAAAACACCCGTCAATATCGTGAATGTACATACTAATACCAACTTTATTATGAGGAGAAGAGAGAAAAATATCAACGTTATATTTAAATCTACTTGGGACAAAACTTATTCTTTTTTTTGAGAGAAAAAAAATATATATATTGATTGATAGTGTTTTATTTGAATCGTGCATATAAATTAAATCCAATTTAATTTTAATAAGTAGGTCAGCAAAAGTTATATATACATTAGTTCCAAGATAAATTTATCATTTTAAATTTTTTAACATGTGCAAATTTACACATGATAGAAAAACCCTAATTAATAACGTAATCATTCCTCATCAGAAACACGAGGCCCTTTGTTGGAAGATTAAATGTGTCTGATCCAAAAACTTCTTTGCTTTTGGTTTTAGCAAAGTCGATCATATCTTGAAACTTCAGTATTCTGTAGATTGAGGTCGAAGAATATTCATCACTAGTGTGTTATGTGTACAACACAAAGATATATCCAACTTTGCCTCTCCAATTATTGAAGTGTACCGTATACGCCTATCAAAAGAAGAGAATCCCATGTTTAAAAGAGAGATAAAGATTGAAAAGATGGTTGGTGTTCTCCATAGTATGAACAAAGTTCTTTTAACTGTTGAAAACGTTCCTTCAAGAGTTTAGCCATCATGTTTTTTTTTTTTAACAAAACTAAATTAGTTCACCTAAATTGACATCAGAGAAAATCAAACCTAAAACCTTAAGAAAGAGCAAGTCTCAAACCAATAACATCAGGCATCTCAGGTGTTTATGTTTGGTAACACTAATAAAATAGCTTAATATAACTTATTGGATAAGCTTATAAGACTCCTTGATCAAATTAATTAAATGTGTTTGAATAGCTTATAGGTTCTTTTAAGATATACCATTATAAATAGGCGAATGGATGAATGTGTGCTAAAGATACATGTAATTCAATAAAGAAATATCAATGTTCAAAGTTGTGTATTTTATTTTTTTTTAAAAGTCAAAATATGTATTATTTTTTTATTGCAAAATTGCTACTTTTATGTTCCATGTATTCTTATGACACAAAAAAAGACTCTTATAAATAGCGTTTGAGCAAACTATCAATTAAAGTAGAAAAGCTTGTCATCTGATCTAAATATATATAGATTATGATATGATGATCCATGTCAATCAAATGTCAAACATTATTAAGAAAAATAAGAAAAGAAGCATTTGAACATTGGGAACTTTTACGATACACTCACAAATTTTAGTGTACTGATACTTTTGTTTAACAAAATTTATAAATTAATGATCATTTTTATGAAATAAAAAGTTATTTGTCAATATTTATATTTTAGAAAACATCATATCATAAGAAAAAACATCATTTCATTGTTTATAAGGATCATATTAAAAAATAATCTATATTCATTGTTAAGAGTAATAAAAATTCGCAAAAATTAAATTTTATTTCGTCAAAGATTTTGGCAAATAAAATTTAATTATTATAGTTGTTAATGATAGAAAATAATTATTTTTCTTCAAAAAAAAAAACAACTTATTTATTATTAATTTAACGACTTGGTGTACCGATACATTCAAATTTATTGGATGAACCATAGAATTTGCCTTTAATATACTCAAAATGAAAACTTAACTAACTAACACGTACCATTCATCATGTTTGACAACTAAGCCAATTTAGATTTGTCATTTATGCAAATGATTAATTAAAATATCTTTCGTAGACCCTACTAATCAATTGACAATAAGACAAAATTATCCGTAGCAGTTAACAGTTTGGAGTTTTTTGCGTGCTATAGATGACAAGACGGAACGGACAAATTTTAAGGCATCTTTTATTTGTTTTTAATTGTGTGATTACAGAAAATTCATTGTAAACTTATTTTGTTTTCTAGCTTTAAACTTAAGGGACGATTTTGTAGTTTTTTTTTAGGGGGTCAAAATCGCAACTTTGTGAAAGTTAGGGGGCGAAAACTGTTATTAAGCCTTTTATTTTCTTCAATTTATTGTCAATTGATATTGCATTGAGTTTTTTCATAAATGTTTATATAATAGGTAAATTTTTCTTTGTATTATTTCTTTTTTTTTATCAATTTTAGCAACATAGAGAATACTTGCAATGCAATAGTTTCTCCATCACATTTGAAAGAAAAAAAAACGAAGGTAGTTTGAAAGAAAAATAAATAGTAGAAACCCCCTAAAATAACAATTTCTAACTTCACACCAACTAAGTTGTTATCTACCTAGGCCTATCAAGAACGTAAATCAACACTTACATTTAAGGACTTCTAATGCAACTAACAAACAATGTGAAAAGGGGGTTTGCATATTAATTTCTTCAAAGATGTCAAAATAAAGACATACTACATGTCATAACAAGTTCCATTTCTTTCATTCCATACAATTGTTCAACTCATGCAATTTCCAAAACTTGTATATATTAACTTTGATTCTATAAATTTTTCAATAAAAAATTAGCCTATGGTAATTATAATTTCTAAACAAATGTGTCGCCATATTATTTTATGCATGACTTATACAACTTGATTTTTAAATCATTTTTAACTATTATTTCTATTTGGAAATGTTTCTATTCACTAAAATGAAAGGTTAAAATAGAAATAAAAAATATATATTTAAATTTTAACAAATAAAGAAAAATGGAATTTGATGATCATCAAGATTCATAAGAGATATCTTTACTAAAGTTAAGTGGTGATCGGAGTAAGCGAAAGAGAAAAGCACGACAAATTTATGTACCTTAGAGTCATTCAAAAATAATTTTAATTTTATGATTGGCTACTTATAAATCATAAAGGCCACCAACTCTTAATTTTTTTTGATAAGCTAACAACTGTTTAACTGAAGTTAATAAAGAATGAAATAGTTGCTTATAAATTGATAAATTTTCTTACTTGTTGCGTGGAAAGGAGGAATAATATGGCTCGAATCCCACATTATTTTTATGCTTTCATCATCTTTTTTTCTCTATTTCTTGTTGCAACCACTAACCGTAAGTATTTTTTACTCAATTTTCAATTCAAATTTATCTTATATACAATATTTTATCACCTTTTAGTAACTTTTATTTTTTCTTATTAGACTTCTTATATCGGATTGGTTGTGATACTAGCAATGATTGTCCAAGTTACATGTGCCCCCCTCCTCTATCTCCACGGTGCATTAAATTTTATTGTAAATGCACGTAAGAAAAACTAATCATATATTACTTTTATGCATGTAACTATATTTGGAAGTCATAATGTCGGTACTACTATAATTTCTCTGAAATCTTTATTTAGGCTTGTTTGAATTTTCAATTTATTTGAGAATACTAAAAGTGTATTGCATATTGCATAAGTATGTTAATTTTATTCACTCTTGTAAGAAGTGGATAATTGAATAAATAATTACAAACGATCAATTTATTCTAATTTTATATTTTGAATAAGATTTTTTTTATTGATATATGTAAATATTAGTGTGTATTTTAATCGAATTCATTGAGAACAAATTTGTGATAACACAATTATCCTTGCGTCAAAAGCACAATTAAGGGTAGTTGTGAGAACCCTTTAATATGAAAATGTTTAAATTTATTAAACATATGTATCAATAAATTAAAAAACATTAAGTAAAGGAGGCTGAGGCCGGTGTGATAATAGGAGGAGGAGGACGGCGCAGCTGATGCAGGAGCAGCCAAAGTGGGAAACTCTGCATGTCAGTCGAACATGGCAGTAGCTGAACCGAGAACAATGAAAAAAGGTCAGTCAGTAGTTAACAAAATTATGAGGATAAACGTTACTCAATCTTTGTAATGCCCTTGGGCATTAGCGCGACTGCGTTCCCCCAATCGAATTGAAATCTACAGACAACACGAAGAAATTGAAGAAGAAAGAGATCAACAAAGGTGAAAATCTGATCGAAATTAAGCAAACCCTAGCAGGATCACCATGTCAAAACCTTCTACTTTTCACCTTTAGTGTATTTATTATATTCATATTTGAATTAAATTTGTTCTTATAATTTACAATAGGTTTCTAAAAAGTTTTTAATTCAACCTTCTTGAAAAAAAAACTTTATGTTACAAGTTTAAACTTTCTCAGAAGACATTTAACTTAAGAAACCTTTTGTTGTCACCTTCCAATTTGAAAAGGGGGATTCCAATTTAGAGGGTTCAAACTCAAAGTAATTCATCATAACTTGAGAAACCTTTTTGTCAGGTCTTAGGTAGGAATATTCTCAAGGGTTAATAGTGTTTTACCCCTTGTAATATAGGTCATTTTCGGGTTTAACCCTTGGAAAAGTTTTGTTTAGGTTTTCGTCTTTATGAAATTATTTTTTTCTAGAATACCCTTCTAATAGGCCATTCAAAAACCAAAAATTCCGAAAATGGCTTATTATGGGAGTATTCTGGAAAAATTAATTTTACAATGACGAAAACCAAAACAAATTTTTACAGGAGATAAACTCAGAAATGACCTATATTACAGGGGGTAAATCACTATTAACCATATTCTCAATGTTACTATGAATTACTTTGAATTTGACAAGTTTAAATTGGAATCAATAACGAGTAATCATTTAAACCATATTTCATACAACTCATTAACATTTAATATTTTACGATGAATTTACATAATCGATATATGTATTACTAATCAATTAAACGACTTTGTTAAACATAATGGTTTAGTTTAAGTGTGATTATTTGTGAGAATTTTATAAATCGTAAGTGCTTATACCATGTTGATCCATTAAGTCATCAATCCTCGGGAGCGGATACCGATTCTTAATCGTCACCTTGTTCAACTGTCGATAATCCACACACAACCTCATGCTGTCATCCTTCTTCTTAACCAACAACACTAGAGCACCCCACGAGAAACACTCGGCCTGATAAACTACTTATCGAGCAACTCTTCCAACTGCTTCTTCAAGTCACTCAACTCTGATGCAGACATCCGATATGGCGCAATCGAAATAGGACTCGTTCCTGGTACCAAATGAATTGCAAACTCCACTTGTCTCTCTGGCGGTAATTCGGTAATGTCGTCCGGAAAAAATTCTGGAAACTCTTGCACTACCGGCAAATCGCCAATTCCTTTCTCACTACTTTCCTTCAACGAAGCAAACATCATTAACACACTAGCTTCACCGTCCAAAGACTTCTTCACTTGCTCCGCAGTTAAGAACTTCTCACCTACCTCAGCTACTGGCTTAGAAAACGTTATACTCTTGGTTAAGCAGTTAATGCTAACACCAAAAGACAACATTCAGTCCATACCAAAAATCACATTCATATGCTTCAACGAAAGACACACTAGATCAAACTCAAAATCAACAGGAACTTTAACACCAACAACAACCAACTAAGCCTCTGCAGCCAAACATACATTCCCTTGCTAGACCAACACACTATAAGCAACCTACTACTCCCCTACTACGCTCAAACCCACCTAAAAGAACGAAACAACACAACAAGTACCGAGAGTACTCCCGTACATGTCGAATACAACAGGGAAAAACAACCGGTTTTGGTCTGGACAAGACCAACCAGGCTCTGATACCAACCTGTAACGCCCTATTTCTATTAAAGCGATAAAACACCCGAATAATACAAATATTCAAGAAATAGACGTCACGTCTCCAATAAACCTCAAAACATAAATATAAAAATGAATCAAAAATCGTAGCGGATATATAACATACATCTCCAAAATATACATGTCATAAACTCAAACATACATCACCATATAAAATCTCCAAATCCCGACATATGGGTAAAACCTCAACAACATGCTCAATCCAAGATAACATAAAGACTGACATCCTAATCAGAGCCTAATCTAAGACTCTAAACAGATAAACAGAGGAAGCTCCCGCTATCCTCAAGCAACTCACCAAGCATGCTAAAAGATCAATCCTGCACGTTGTCTACCCATTCATACAAATAGGTTGGTGGTCCACCACAGACCACTGGGGGTTAGCTTCGCATCATCATAATCAAACATAAACAAGCATAAGCATTCAAGGATTCATGCATAACATATATACATACTCAACATTCCTAAAATACTACCATCATATATATATTACCCCCGATGCAACATCCATAATACTATCATACTTCTATCATAACACACCAAGCATATTCATACCTTAATTCATTATCAAGATTCATCACTTAACAACATCAATCAATAAAAGAATTACTCCTTTATTCCTCATTTAGCATAATTAACTCAACAAACACAATTCAACATTTCAAAGTTACAAACTAGGAAATTATCGTCACCATAAAGATCACCCAATCACATACATATAATTCACACTTCATCATTTCACCAAAATAAACATCATCATTTAAAATCACCAAGTGCACAAGTGTAACAAAACATCAACAACTACACAATTCACCAAGTTCAACAATGCACATAAACATTTATGCACATATTCAACTAAATCGCATAATTCACCATTCACAACATCCACCAAAACACATAAGCAATTATGACTCATGACAAATTATGTAATGCACCTGGACACGACACCTATATGCATGCGGCACCGACACCAACAACGTCTAGGCTGTCACCCCGTGATGCCAACAACACATCACACCAACAACGTCTAGGCCGTCACCCCGTGATGCCAACAACACATCATAATCACCTCAACTGGATATAAATATCCCACAACTATGAATGCATGAACATATGACACATTATGCACATGTTCACAACAACAACTCACCATCATTGGATATAATATCCTATATCACCTTCATTTTGCATACATGCATTCACCAACAATATCATCATTATTTTTCATATATGTACTCACCAACAATATCACCATCATTTAGCATATATGCAATAATTAACAACAACTACATCAACACAACTAAACAACTTCATACAATTTCTCACAATTCAAGTAAAGAAGAAAGTACACCATACTATGATATCATCATACTCAACACCTAACAATCATTCACACAACTTCGTAAAACCATATCAAACTAATCACGAAAGATTTGCAAAGCATTCGGTCTTAAAGATCATTTTCGACAAATTTCGTATATCGTTTCACAACTTAACACAATTATGGAAATTGAACCAAAACTAGGCAAACAAAGCCTAATGCCTCAACTATGTATACCCTTAGACTACATATAAGTGCAGTTGCGTATACATGCACATTTCACCGGCCAAATACGACGAAATCATAAAAATCACAAAGTTCGTCTCTCTTTAATATTTTTCACAAAGAATGTCATTTTCAAAGCAACACAAGTTAAAATTCAATAAAATCAATCACCACCAGTTTTAGAAATCATAAAATCAGTATACAACCTTAACCCCACCCCCTTTCCTTAAGAAAAACAAGTTTCGGAAAAATCAATGTTCTTGACGTTTTCAAAAGTTTGAGGTATGATTTAGCAAACCAAGTTCAAATCAATTCAATTGATGTTTACAGAGGTTTAAAAAGCTTAATTACATTTAATTACATCAAAAGAATTAGTTTGGAATGGTCCGGATCAACCTTGAAACCCTAAAATGACAAAAACATGAGTTGATGTACTGAGCAACTCGCCATGGCCACCATTTACTCGCCATGGCGAGCTGGAGAGATTGATTCACTTGCCATGGCCACACTTACTCGCCATGGCGAGCTTGGACAGTTCAGCTCTCAGGAAAAACTCAATTTTCACTCCAAAATCCCAATTTTGATTCCCCAATACCCAAATTCGTCCTCAAAGTTTGTCTAAACGTTTATGAACATAAAAAGGCACTCAAATCCATATAAAACTTGAATCAAAACATCATTCCATCCCAAATCACCATTTCACCCATTTTTCATAAAACTTTCAAAAACAACTCAAATTCACACCACAACTCTATGATTATGAATACCCATGGCATCAATCATCAACAACAACATCTCATAACAACAACATCATCAATTAACCATGAATTCTTCAACAATCCAACAACAACAACAACAACACCATACTTCACTAATTTTCAGCAAAACACAAGTTTACATATATATATATATATCACTAGCATGTAAATTCAACATCAACAACTTAATTATCATCAAATTCACATACCCAAACATAGCACTAAAATAAGAGCACAAATTTCACAAATTAAATTCACAATAAATCACTTTTCACAAATAAGCACTTTTGAATATGAGTAGAAAAGAGATTATAACATAAAGATTATGATAGAACACTATCCCCTTTACCTCAAACCTTCAAGAATTAGAATCCTAGCCTCACTTTTGCTTCAAAGCTCCAATCCAAGCTTTCTCTCTCTAGATCTTCTTCTAACCCTTTTTCTCTTCCTCTAACTCTTTCTCTCTCTACCTCTCTCAAAAGTTATGTGTAATGAATGTTAGAACCCTAATTCCTCTTATGACATGAGTTTATAAAGGGAATTCTGCTCTTTACCCAAACCGTTTCGCTCATTCCCAAAGTAAATGTTCAAATTGCCCCTGCGTGAGTTAAGTTACGCTGGGTACTATTTTCGTTCAAAATCCAGCAGGCAACCACACAACTCCATTTTTTTCTTTCCATCCAACTCCAAAAACCCAAAAAGTGCGAATTTTTAGGTCAAAATCTTCATTCCAAATCATTGCAAATCGTCATGAAACAAGTTTCTACACTCATCAAACATCAATGAACATGTAATGTACCGTCAAAACTCTTTCATTTTTGCTAGTTTTGCTGATAGTTTCGTTATTTTTATTTCAGTAGGTGTAGGGCTCAGCGTGAGTTAACTCACGCTAGTTGTAAGGGTTGCGTGAGTTAACTCACACAGAAGGTTAAATCTAGCGTGTGTTAACTCATGCTACTGTGATGCCCAAATTTTGAAATTGTGTGCCACTTTTTTTACTTGCTTTGCTTGTCGCACAAGTTATTTACTTATTTTTTCTTTCTTATTTTTTTTATTGAATAGACATTGTGTGATATGGTTGAAAATGTGGGGGAGGATGGCGTTGAACCTAAACTGGCCAAAAGCAAAGCTTCCGGCGAAGCCTCCAGCGTAGGCGTAGGTTCCGGCGTAGAATCCGGCGATGTCAAACCAACCAAACAAGTGGAGTTTAAAGTGAAAATTCCTTTTCAAGCTAACATAGTTCACAACCAAGCAAAACTGGTACCTACCGGTAACTTTGAAGAGAAGCCTAAACCAGTACCTATCGATGTTCGTGTTATTAAAGTAAACACCGGGTCATTTTTTACAACAATTGAAAGATGGAGAGATCGTGAAGAATTAGTTGGTTGGGTTCGTCGACAAGCGGCAAGGGCCGGATTTACTCTTTCTATAGATAAATCTAACACAATAACGCCATACATGACGATGCAATGCCTAAGGTGATTGTCACCGATAGGGACTCGACTTTGATGAAAGCCGTTGCCGAAGTTCTCCCAAAAACGGACCATGTACTTTTCTATTTTCATATTGAGAAGAATGTCAAATCTAGGTGCATCACAGATTGTAGAGTCAAAGCCAAGATTTCGAAAGGAAAAGTTGTTGACAAAGATGCGAAGGAAGCGGATGATGACAAGCATTGTGAGCTTGTTAAGAAAATAGTGAGGGCTTGGAGAGATGTGGTTAACTCTCCTACGGAGGATTCATTTTCAATTGCATGGTTGACATTCAAAGATGAGGTATGCGGACCGTTTCCATTGTTTGTTAAATATGTTGAGGAAACCGTTTTGCCCCTTAAGAAGCATTTTGTGAGGGCATGGACAAATAAATACTTACATCTAGGGTGTAGAACCACCAACATTGTTGAATCGGCTCATGCAAAATTGAAAAGATACTTGAGGAGTAGTGTGGGAGATTTGGCATCATGTTGGGATGAAATTGACAAAATGTTAAAAAACCAATTCCGTGAGATACAAGGGAGTTTTGGAATGAGCATAACCTTCATGGTACACAAATACATAAAAAAACAAATTATTCTCAGAGTTGGAGGGGTATGTCTCTAAGGCCGCTTTGGGTTTCATCTATGAAGAATTTGAATGGTCTAGAAGATTCGGCTTTGCTAAAGAAGATTGTGGTTGTGTGCAAATGGAAACGTTCGGGTTGCCTTGTGCTTGTATTCTTGCCGAGAAGAGAAAGAAAAAATTGTCTATTCTTTTGGATGAAATACACCCTCATTGGCGAAGGTTATGTGTAATTGGAGAAGAGGATGATGCCAATTTTTCCGTTATGGAGGAATGGAACGCCATTCAAGAACGTGTCAAGAGGGCCCCTTACAAGATGAAACTTTTCATCAAAGAAAAGTTGCGTGACCTAGGATTTCCGGAGGACACAATGTTGAAGCCACCTCCGAGAAAAGTGGTCACCAAGGGAGCACCTAAAAGGGTGAAGTCTACACCGAAAACGAGGTCCACGGGTCGAATCCCCTCTAGGTGGGAGACTATTGATGCTCAAAATCCCAATAGTCAATGCTCCCATGCCAAGAATAATGTTTCAAAGAGTAAAGGTTCACGTCTTGGCACTTGCTCCCGCTCACAAGCTTCGACTCCTACTTCAAAACCAAAACCTTATTTGCAAATACCATACATTTCAAAAATTCCACATCTCATGAGACCTTACATTGAAGACATTGTGAATGTTAGAGGGGATGGTAATTGTGGTTTCCGGGTCGTAGCTAGGCACATGGGATTGAATGAGGAAGATCATGTTTTGGTTATTCATGCACTTATTAATGAGTTGAAAAACCACAAGAGTGACTACTTGCCGATATATGCTACCGAGAGGCGTTACAAACTTATCTTGGATGGTTTACACCCTCCAACAAGTAAAAGTGGTATTGTGCCTCAAGAGAAGTGGTTGACCACTCCGAATATGGGTTACATTATTGCTAATTTCTACAATAGAGTGGTTATTCTATTGACTTTGCCCGAAACGGGTGGTTCATGTGAGACATATTTTCCAATCCGGAGTGCTCCACCACTTATGCCACATTCCAACATAATGTGCCATTGCTTAATTCCGGACCACTTTCTTCATGTGAAGTTGAAAGAAAATTGTCCGCTACCACCTCTTTGAAAGGAGTGGATGACTCAGAAGATTGGTGAGGCGGAGCAATGACTTTTTAAGTTTTTGGATAGACAAGCCACCTTCGATGAGCTCATGTCTAAGGAGCCGATACCGCCAAAGAAACCAACAAATGAGCACAATCCTATTACTTGTGACACTCCAACTCCAAAAAAACCAAAGCAAGATTTTGAAGTCATGGATGAAGACGAAGATTATGCACTACCACTAGTCTAGTTAGATAGGTTATGACACTTTTGGGTCGGTCTGTGTTCGTCCTATTTTTTGGTAGTATTACACCCCGACATACTTTTTGGTGGCCGATTGTGTTATTTGGATATTTATGGCCAATATGTAACTAATATTATATATTATATAAATATATGAAATGAATTATTATTTTTTGTGGCCGGTGATGTCACACCAATTATTGCTCGCATTGCTTTGTCTCTAATTATTCACACCAATTATTTTTTAATGAATTTGTGTTTATGTAATTTAACGATGAATTTAGGTAATTTTGACCGTTTATGTGAGATTATGTAAATTTATAAATTTATGAACAAATTGGTGTAATTTGGATCATTTACGTGTCATTAAGTGTGTTTAAGTGATTACGGGTCATTACCGGCGAATTTGTGAAATTTGGACCGTTTGGATCATTATGCGTGATTGTGAGAAAAACGATGTTTTTGTGTAATTTTGTTTGATTATGTCGTATTATCCGATAACCTTGTTGAACTGGCGTAATTCGGTTAAGTTATAAATGTGGCGTGATTACGGGTCATTTTTGACTTTCCAATTACATGTTTCAGTACTGCACTGCACTAGTTGCAGGTTTTGCTTTCTGCTATGAACGTGAGTTAACTCACGCTAGTACAAATGGCAACGTGGGTTAACTCTCGCTGAAATTAACACTAGCGCATGTTAAGTCACGCAACGTGTGTTAACTTACGTTGCCATTTGTATTAGCTTGAGTTGTAACACCCCAATTTTTAATATTAGTTTATTATATAATATAGTATTATTATTTTCAGTAGTATTGTTGATTGTGTGACATTATTTTTATTTTTATTTGAATTAAATTAATTTTTGGCATGTTTGTGTGGGTATTTTTTAGTTATTTGGGATAGAGACATTGGACTAATAAGGGTAGTATATAAAATAGAGCTTTAATTAATTATAATAGTTTAATTAAAAAAGAGATTGAGAAAAAATAATTTTTAAGAAGAATTTAGAATTTTTTTTGAGAATAGGGAAGGGAGGGTGCAGATAGTTAATGTGTCTAAAGTTTATTGGTGAAAATAAAAATAAATAAAATCTGAATTTGTTAAAAAGATTAAGTGAGAAACAAACTAAATTGGTGGTTATAAATAGAGGAGAGCATTAGAGAATTAGGGTTGCAACAAACAAAGAAAAAGATTAAAGATCAAAGAAAAATAGGGTTGTGGAGAAAAGAGGCAAAGAGAGAAGAGCGTAGGGAGAGATTCAACCGTAGAAATTCATCTATTCAGCAAACCAGAGGTAAGGGGGAGTCTCTATTTTTGTTTTCTATTTTTTTTTTATGATCTTTTGATACATTCATGTTAAATTCGTGCTCTTATATGTTGCTATGATTGTGTGTTTGATTAGTTTTGTGATAGTCCTTCGTTAAATTGTGATGTGATAACTATGGTTTTTCATGCCTTAAATCCACAACCAGCAACTTCCTAATGACCCATTACTATTCCTATTTTTTTGTTTTGTTTTGGATTACTACTGTTACGCCACTATTTATGTTGTTTTGCCTGATTACCTTGTTTTAAATTATGATCTTATTGCTACTGTTTGTGCCGTATTTCATATATAAATATATATTGATTGTTGCTTCTGTTCAGTTTTCAATTGCCATTGCAATGGCATGAGAATGATCTTGCTTTTAATTTGAGCTATTGTGCTCTGTGCTGCTATATGTTAAATATGCGTTTATTAGAAAGCTTAAATGCTTATAATATCTAATAGGTGGTCTTTCAATAAAACAAGTGAAAATAAGATCCCAAACAAGTTTGGATATGATTCTAGTTCACAATTGGATTTAGATTTCAAATCAGAATATTGATTTTATTTTAATTTACAATGGTTTGAATCATTTAGTTAATTAAAATATTTGATAATGTGTAATGATGAATTATTTGATGATGTGTAATTGATGTGTTATTTGAAGATGTGTCGATATAAAGATGTGCTATATAAAAATGTGTTCTTTGAAGTTATGCGAATTAAATATGTGTTATATAAATATGTGTTATTTGAAGATGTGTGATTTAAAGATGTGTCATATAAAGATGTGTTATTTAACGATGATGCTATTCAAAGATGTGTATTTGTCTAGTCATTTAAAGATGTGCATTGTTGATTCGTTACTTTGTGTTCATGCATTCATGGTCAGTCCGATTTAAAGATGTGTTTAAAGATGGGGGATGAATCAGTAACATAACTCTAATATCCAAAACCGGTACCACATGCATATAGAGTCGAGTTAGGGACATTGCATACATAACTGCAAGTCTATTTTGAAGATGTGTAATTAAAAGGTGTGATATTTAAAAATGTGTAACTATTTAAAGATGTGATATTCAATAATTTGCTTCTTTATGATTATGTGTGAATGATCTGTATTCTTTCTAAATGTGTACTTGATATACTTAAATGGTTTTGATACTTGTATGTTATATAAGATGTTGATTGATGCCTATTGATTTTTATTAAACGGAGGTTTATATTTAAATGTGAATATTATCTGTCTATGATGTATACATGCCTAAATGTAAATGATGCATTCTTTGTCCTCGATCTATACATGTATTTATGCATTTCTTATGTTGAATATATTCTCACCCTCTAGTGGCGGGTTGGGCGCCTGCACCCTTGTGGTCAAGAACATAATCAAGAGACTTCTATTCAAACAGAATTACAAAGAAATTTGTTTGAGGATGAACACTTGATATACAATTAGTGGTGTTCACAATACAAATCAGATACAGACTCTTTAAGACTCTAGAATTTCTAAGATATGAAAGTTGTTAAGAAATTCTAAGTGAACTTTGATGTGAAACAATTTCAGTAGAGTTTTGGCTCTTGTAAATTGTTGTGTGAGTCTTACTATTCTCTATGTCTTCACTCCTTTATATAGAGGTGTGAAAGAGACGTTGTATAATGTCAGTACATCAAAAAGAGACTCTGAGCAACAGGTTGTGATCTCTTCAGAATCTTGATCTTTGAAGTTTTAGAATCAGAGTTTGTCATTGCCTTAGGCTTAGAGTTCTTTGGCTTTGAAGTATTCTTAGCCTTAGAACAAGAAGCTTCAGGTTCTGACTGAACCACAGTTTCAAACTTAGCACCTTCAGGTAGAAAGAAGGTTTTCAATCCTTCCTTGATGCATTCACAACATGCTTTGAGACTGATTTCATTATGTTTTCCTTCTGAAAATCCAATCTCTTAACCATTGTTTTTGTAAATGCTATAAATCTTAGAAGCCACTTTGCTTCTGTTAATACCAGGCATAATAAAATATTCAAGAGAAATTTCATGTTTACTTAAAGGTTTTCCATTACACTTTTCTTGTAGCTTCTGACAAAGAACCTTGAGCTTCTCTTCATAAGTTTTACAAATGAAGTCAAACCCTCTTAGTCCTTCTTCAGAAGCTTTTAGATCAAATAGAGTTGATTCTTGTTGTTTCATTATATCAACATATTTTTCTTTTAAATCTCTCAGCTCATTTGTTCTAAGTTCAAAATGTGTAAGGAGCTCTTTAAGAGACTCAACAAGTTCTTTTTTGGGAATTTTAGAGTATACCTCATTTTCATCTTCTGAGTCTGAGTCAGGATCAGCTTCTGATGTCATTGTAGCTACTAACCCCACAGCTACATTTGCTTCATTTCTAGCTTCTTCCTTTTCAGACCCAGAATCACTGTCTAGATCATCCCAGGTTGCCATTAAACTCTTCTTAATCTGCTTTCTGAATTTCCTTGAATTGAAACTCGATTTCTTTGACTTGTCCTTTGATTTCTCCTTCTGAAGATCAGTGCAATCAGCAATGAAATGTCCAGGCTTCTTTACAGTTGAAGCATCCCTTCTGATCTTCTTTTTGGAGCTTTTGTAGCCACCTCTCTTACTTAGAAACTTCCTATTCTTCCTTGCCAGATACTCAAACTTGTTGGAGGGCATAGCCATCTTCTCAGTAGGATCTTCATCAGAATCTTCATCAGGTGATTCATCTTCAGATTCAATAACTTTAAGAGATTTTGATGACTTCCCTTTAGATGGCTCATGTTCATTTAGACCTATTTTATTAACTTTGAGAGAGCTGACAAGATCTTCAACACTTAAAGTGTTTAAATCCTTAGCTTCCTCAATAGCAGTAACTTTAAGTTTCCATCTAGCAGGTAAGCTTCTTAGTATCTTGCTCACATGATCAGAAGCTACATAGCTTTTCTTCAGTATTTAAAGTCTAGAGACTAGAGTTTGAAATCTTGAGTATATTTGCTCAATACTTTCATCATCTTTCATCTTGAACAACTCATATTGATGAACAAGCATAAAAGCTTTTGCTTCTCTGACTTTCTTGCTACCTTCATAGTTTGCACAGAGAGAAGCAAACATTGCCTTTGCAGTGGATTTATCACTCATTTTCATATACTCTGCTTTAGGTATAGCGGTAACAAGTAATCCTCTGATCGTGTGATGCTTCTTGTAGAGTTTCTTCTGAGCAGGAGTATGTTTCTTTCTATCAATAGCATCTCCTTCTTCATCAAGGACCAAGTCACCAACACCATCTTCAAGAATATCCCACAGTTCTTCATCTAAACTCATGATATAACTATAGAAGTTGGTTTTCCACCAAGAGAATTCTTCAGGATCTCCATTAAACTTTAAAACTTTACTAGAGTCAGCTTTCTTATTACCATAATCATATGGCACAACATTGTTGTTGTTGTTCTGACCAGAAGAGGAGTCTTCACCAAATATGTTTTTCTCAGATCTTTTTCTGTTACACTGTTAAGTGTTAAGACAACAGACCAAGGCTCTAGATACCAATTGAAGGTGAGAAAAACACAAGAAGAGGGTTGCGTTGTGTTAGCTTTTTCTTTGTTTTCTCCTAATCTGAAATCACTATTCAGAAGCAGATAGAGTTCAGTTTCTGAAGTGATGTTCAGAATCTAGTTGCAGCGGATAAAACAGAGAAAGAGAGAAGAAAGACACAAAGCAATTATACAGGTTCCTTCCACAAACCGGAAGTAGTTCTGTCCCCCTTGGACTTCCAAAGAGAGTTCACTAAAATGTAATATCTGATTACAACTGCTCACTGCTAAAACTAGCAAGAGACTTCAAACTACTCAAGCATAACTGCAAGAGATTTCCTATGCTCAAGAACTTAATCAAGAGACTTCCTATGCTCAAGCACAACTGCAAGAGACTTCCTATGCTTGAGAACTTAATCAAGAGACTTCTATTCAAACAGAATTACAAAGAAATTTGTTTGAGGTTGAACACTTGATATACAATCAGTGGTGTTCACAATACAAATCAGATACAGACTCTTTAAGACTCTAGAATTTCTAAGATATGAAAGTTGTTAAGAAATTCTAAGTGAACTTTGATGTGAAACAATTTCAGAAGAGTTTTGACACTTGTAAATTGTTGTGAGTCTTACTATTCTCTATGTCTTCACTCCTTTATATATAGGTGTGAAAGAGACGTTGTGTAATGCCAGCACATCGAAAAGAGTCGTTTGAAGCTTGACCAAATCACCAATGATATGTTGCTTGATTTGGTTATTGTCCTATGAGGGAGCAATTTCAAATCCATTCCCAGTGGAGATAGTGGTTGTACACTTCGTACAAATGTCCTTTTTCAACGTTCTCCAAAGAATAAGCATCCAATGCCTTCAAATCCTTTTGAAATAGACGTTGCTACTTTCTTCTAGTCTTCTACAATGATAGGCGTGATTAAATCATCATTTGAACAACATTTGAAAAGCTTTAATCTTTCAGCTTCTGATTTTCTTCAGAACTTCTAATGACGTCAGCTTCTGGTGAACTAGCTTCTGATGAGGAGAGTGTTTTTGATGACGTCTGCTTCTTCTCGACCTCTTGTCTTTAGAACTTCTACTCTTTAGAACTTCAAGCTTCCTTCTGTTGATTCCATTGCTCTCATTTATTCTTCCAGAAACTATTCTTAAATAAGACATTGAAAATTTTTGTCTATGGTCATGCACGCTTGAACAAATATTACCATATCCAATTGACAATTTTTAATACCTTGTTATCATCAAAACTCAAAAAGTAATGTTAAACACATTTTGTTCCAACGAACATGACATTTAGCGCTATAAGTCCTCAGTTAAAACCTCATATAAGGGAAGGCATCACACTGCATAAGAACTACACACCTTATTGTCGTCGCTAGGAACTTCCAGTTCCCAATCACCCTCAAGAGTGATGTTAACACCCACCAGCGGAGATAGCCTCCATGTGGAAGTGTAGAAAGATCTGGATGTCAATATATTTGTGATCACCCGACGGTACTCGTCAGCGTCAAGAAGAGGCTCCAGAGGCACCGCCTTTCGCTTCAATGTCTCTATATGTCAGTCCATTTAAAGAAAATATGAATCGTGAATGCGGCACCTGGAATGTTCCATCAACCACCACTTAATGTAGTCATCGGTGGCAGGACGCTTAAACAGAGTCTTTATGCCCTAATTCACTAACTGTATTTTGGTTCTTTCTCAAGATCAGGGACATCAACAAGGTGTTCTAATGGGATCTCACTGAAATGGTGGCCAATCGCCACTTGCCACTTTTGTTATCGTTCATGGAGGGGAGGAAGTTGGGCCAACTCAGAAAATGGGTCATCATTAGGGTCAAAGAAACCATCACCCTCTTCTAAATTTATCACTTCAGGTTGTGTACCCCCACTCTCAATTAGGATGGGAGACCAGCGAGTTCCTAAGTTTTCTGGATTTCTAAGGTTCCTAGTTCTCTGCATTCTAAATCGATAAAGGTGAATAAACTGATGAAAGGAGAAGAATGAGGAGGAGAGAAGGACAATTACCTTTTTCTGAAGATTCCTTGAAATCTTGACGTTCGTTAACCACCAAGTGATGAATCAAAGTGAATGAGTAGCGAAAATCTCAGAAATTATGATGGTGAGAAAAACACAAGAAGGGCAGTTGAAATGTGTTGGATTTTTCAAAAACTTTTCTAAGTGTTTATAAAAAAAACAGTTCATAGTCTGATTAGAAGCAGAGTTCTTAATAGAGTCTGAAACTGAGATATGCAGCGAAAATTAATTAAACAACAAGAGAGAGAAGAGAGAAAGAGACGACACAAGTAAATTATACTGGTTCCTAGTAAAGTCCCCTTGCACTTATAAGAGATTTTCACTATAATATCACTAGATTACAATTTGCTCAAATACGCAAGTAAGATACTTCCTTTACTCAATCCCACAAGAAAAAGACTTTTACAATCAAAGCTTAATCAAATAAAAAAATTGTTGTTTTACACTTGATATATAGTAAGAGGTGTAAGAAATTTAAGTTCGAATGACTTCTGATACTTAAGAAATTCTAAGATATAAAAGCTTGTAGAATTTCCTAAGTGTTTGTCGGCTATATAATTTGATAGAGTAAAGGCACTTGTAAAATGATAGAAGTTTTGTTGTTTTTTTCAACTGCTTAAGTCCTTATATAGGATAAAATTTGAGAGCCGTTGTTAAAGACGTGTCAGCGCATCAAATTAGTCTTTGAGAAGCTTGATTAGACACATTGAGATGTTGCCTCAATTGGATAATGACGTTGAGTACTGATGAGTCAATAAATTAGTGTTTTTAATATATTATTTGAGTCTGTTTTATTTAGATTTGATTTCGTTTTATTTAATATTATTTCCTTTTTAGAATTATTTTACTTCAATTGCAAGTTATTA
>Ga0228710_1003772_pt1 | contig 24022 bp, 5 predicted proteins | sample MedpolnodulmetaG_FD_177995 | JGI IMG/M metagenome (GOLD analysis project Ga0228710, IMG submission 177995) | Root nodule microbial communities from Medicago polymorpha collected in Santa Monica, California, United States - pink nodules | ecosystem: Host-associated > Plants > Roots > Nodule...
CTGTTTTTGTAGAAATTCAGTGTGGAAGCTTACTTGCTTCACAAATATTATTGTTATTATTATAAAAATTATTATTATAAAGGTAAAGATTGAAAGATTAGCATGCTTTGGTTGGTGACTAGGTGGGATCTTGTATTTAACCGATTTAAGGCTATTTGGCTTCTATAAAGTATAGGTAGACTGTTGTCAAGTATAGGTGGACAATTAATTTTTTATCTTTTAAAGAAGGTGGACAATTATTTATTCATTACTTATATTTGTTTTTGCGTGTTTAACTAGACAAAAAAAATATATTACTTCAAAGAAATATAAATATATTGGCTCTAGCCTTCTACAAATGTACCGTCAAATTGTATTTGTTTTATGAAAATTGGTAATAAATGTTCTTAAAATATTTGTTAAAAATTAATTATAGTAAAATTATCTTCTTTTTTTTTAAGGATATAGTAAAATTATCTTAAAACTTATGTTTTAAAAAATTAAAATTATTTTTTCGTTGCATTTTTTCCTTAACAAATACTTGAGAAGATTATTTAACATCATCCTTGTTTTATGGGAAATGTTAACGAGTGTCCTAGAGACACTTGTTAAACACTTTTATAAAAAAATTGTCCATTGAATGTATTAGAAATTGTAATAGTTAACTTTTTAAAAGAATAATTATTAAATTTAGAATATTTAAAAGTGCTCTTAGGACACTTGACTTTAGTTTTATTTCTATGTTTTTCAAACTCTTGCATATGCATTATGACACTTTGAAAAGCCACACTTTTCCACTTAAAAAATCATGACATTAAGTGAAGCACACAATTGTATGAAAAAGCATCTTTTTTGTTGGACTTAAATAAAATTTATGCACGTTAGGGCTGTTTTCATTATTGTGGAGTTGTTAGATGCTTTGGTTTTTTTTTTCACGCATGTTAGTTCAACAAACAACAGCTACATTTCAAAAAAAAACATAGCTACATTTCAACCGCATAGATACTCCAACTAAATACACTAGTACAAATAAGATATTGTTACTTTTTAAGAAGCCAAATTAAGGTTTTTTTTTTTTGAGAACCATAGGGTTTTGTTTATGTAAACTTAAAGGTAAACATTTAAATTATGAATCGCATATACTTCTTTATATTATGTTTTATTTTTTTACAAATTCTTTATAAAGTAGAAACTCTTTAAATTAATACTCGCTAAATTAATAAACTCTCTAAAATAATAAATTTGTCCGGTCCCGACTTGGGCCAATGTAAAAAATTGAAAAACTCGATAAAATAATAAGATAATAATTTTTCGGGAGATCCCTTTATAATTTTCGGTCCCAAGAAAATCATAAATTAATAATTCATAGAAACTGAAAAAAAATAATATTACACTCTATTGAAATATGATTCAATAGTTGTATGTTTTCCTTTAAAGTTCAAGTCTGTTTGGAGCTCATCTCTAACTTTTCTTATTGCATCCAATAGCTCAGGTGCTGTATTTTTGTATTGTATTTTTCCAATGCATATGAACACAGTAGTTACTAATTTACGTTGAGTCCCAATGTTCGCTGCAATGTAATTCTAAGAGGCATAGACTAATTTGCCTTTTGGTATGTACTGTATAATTACTTAAAAACTCTTTAAATTAATAATTATTAATTTATCGATAAATTAATAACTCTCTAAATTAATAAATTGCTCCGGTCCTGACATTATTAATTTATAGAGTTTCTACTGTATTATTTTAATTACTTCAAAAAAAATTAAATTGGAGAATGCTGACTAATGATCAAGATTGTAAGTTGTTGAAAAAGCACATAGTCATACACAATTTTACATCTCAGTCGTTAATGGTTGATCATATGGTTTATAATATTTTTTTTATTGATAATTTTTTTTATTTTAATATGCGGAAATGGTAAAAAAAAAAACTTTCGTGGAAACATCACAAATAGAAAAAACAATACTATAGCTAACATTTTTCATTTACTTTTACCATCCATAAGAAGATCTAAGGTTCACTATTGATTTGCATTTTTCACTATAAATAACATTAATCTTTAATGAAAAATTCTAAAGAGTGTCCATTTGACATTTATCAAGGAAGCTAATATATAAATATTGTGTTAGGAAATGGTGAAAGTGATGTATTCAATTTTAAAAATAAAAAAATTATTTTCTATTTTTTACTTTTTAAACTAGAATATTTAGGATATTAGTTAACATGACTGCTTCAAAAATACATGCATTGTTAACAAAGGAAAAAAGATAATCCATAACTATATTTCCAATTCGGGGAATGAAAATAGAAACTAAACCAACATTAAAATACTACTACTAGTAATCAATCATTTAGAAGGCTTGATGTGGATAAAGAGGTTTAATAAAAGATGGTTTGGGGGCCGCCGGGGTATTGTCATGGAATTGGGTGTACTAATATACTTTTTGGGCATGAATTTGAGAGAAGACGAATTATTAACATCAATTAATTATCCTATTAATAATTGGATTAAGGGGGTAAGTAAGGATGGGTGTTAGTTGAAATTTGTAAAAAGGTAGTATGTAGATGATGGTGGGTCCCACATAGCCAAGTTAGTCAATAGGATGATGATGCTGTGCACGAAAGCCGCCCAGAACAGAAATGGTTGTGCACACGTGCAGCAGCATTGCCACTAACGTAGTTCTTTCGTTTTATTTGTACGACTAAACGGATGGATCTTTACACTTATTTTTCTCCTTCTTTATTCTCATTCAGACTCTTTCCTCATTTCTTCTCATAACCAATCACTACTTAAATATTTCGTAAACTCCAAAATCAAGGTAAATCTTTTTTTTTAGCCAAATGCTCACTTCAGAGTGCCTTATGTGTTTTTTTTTAGGGAAGAGTGCCTTATGTGTTGTTTACATAGTTATTTGAAATTTATATTGGAAGATGATGTATTAGCTTGTCTTGTTTGATTTCGCAATTAATTCTTTTTTACACAAAACAAATGTAACTTTCTTTTTTTAATACAAGAGGATGTAAGTTAATTAATTATGTTTATATCAATATTCAATCTACTCTCCAAAATGAAACATAAGCAAAAATTATGACTGAAAAGTTGATGTGTATGAACTAAATTTTTAATCAGATATATGGACCTTTCAACTATCAATTTTGCTTACATTTTATTTCAGATGAAGTACATTTTAGAAGCAAAATTAATTGAGTTCAAATGGTTAATGAACTTAACTAAATGACGAATTGTTACCTAATTCGATTTTTTAGTGGAATAATTATTGATCAGATTATACTTACTTTACGTCGAACTCCAAATTATTAGAGGTTTATTTCTCATCAGAACTAAAAGGTTATCACTGATAAATAAATTATGTTTATAACAGTTAAAAATGCTTAAATATAACGTTTTCATGTGTGATAAATAATAATAAATTTATTGAGTTGCAACCAGATTTGTTTACACATCAATCACAATCTTTATACTAGCAATTGAGAGTTTTTTCTAAATATACTATTTCAAGAATACTCTTCTCTCAGAGCATCCACATCATCAAAGCCATTTCTAAGCATGTCCACATCATCAAATACTTTCATGACAATTGTTCCAAAAAGTTATCCTCAATTTTAATTATGCTTAATAATAATTATTATGTAAAAGCCGTTTTTAACTTCAAATTAAATTTTTATAAAATACAATGTCGGTTACAGTCATATAATTATTAATATAATATACGTTTCGATTCATATTTATACGATACATTAAAAATTTGGTATGTTACAAAATTATAATAACATTTCAACCCTTATAATTATTATATAAAAGCCGGTTTTAACTTCAAATTAAATTTTTCTATAAAATTCAAAGTTGGTTATATTGATATAATGATTAATATAATAATAGATGTTTTGATTAAGATTTATACGGTACATTAAAAATTTGGTAGGTTACACAATTATACTAAATAACTTGAATAAATTATATTTTGAATTTTGGTCTGTTACACTGTTACAATAACCTACTAATTAAAAATTTAATTGTAGTAATTAAGTTTTAAGGTTATATAATTGTTTTTTATTCGTTTTTTTATAAGACAAACAAAAAACTAAAGCAGGAGAGGCTATAAAAATCTATTACTTAATAATTTCTAACATATTATTAAATTTCAAATGTTATGAAGCTAATTTTTTGTAGGTTACATGAAATATAATTTAATCATTTAATGCACATTTTATAAAATTAAAGACATTAATAATATTAATTTTAAAACGGACAAATTAATAGTTAATAGATATTAACCGTTACGGTACTATTTTTCTATATAAATAGTAGCGCTTTGGTTAACGAGTAAAAACAATCACAAAATATTGTTCTTCTTTATATATTCTCTGGTTCTCTGATATCTATATTCCGGTTGTTTTCTATTGTAAAGAAAAATGTCTATGAAACACGACTTCATCTATGATGTTTCGCCAAGAAAACAATCGTGTGGACATTGGTTATGAGGGTTGTTCGTATTTGGTTTGTTCACGACTACAAAAATAAAAAACTATCATTTTCCACGGAGTTGGTTCTAATGGATTGAAAGGTACTTTTTTTCATATCATTTTTTTGTTTTGTTTAATGTATAGTGTTTTAATCTTTGTTATATAGGGTGATCAAATTGGTGCGTCTATACGAAGAACATTGGTCTACAAGTTCAAGGAGCAGTTTCAAGAGGGAATTATGTTCACAATTTCCTCATTTGATGTTGCTTGCAACAATGGTTCATATAGACAATCACACAACGAATACAAAATGAATTTTACAATCAACACAAAAGTTAAAATATCTAAATCTACTTTGGTCCCTACAAACATGTATCTGTTTACACTGCATCTGATGTTTTCAACGATTCTTACGACATTAAATGTAATTTGAATCATATTTTTATCATCAAACTAATTCCGAACCCCCATCCCTTTCTAACAACATGAAAATTTTAGTTTTAAGTTACTTAACATTTAATATTATATATATTGATATTGTTGGTGTCTTGACTGTGGTGAATTTTGTTTGTATGAAGACGTCAAAATTATATTAAAAATCCTTCAAGCACAAGATGTGCCAAACAAAGGAAAATACAAAGTTCGAGATGCATAGATACAAAAGAACCAAATCATGAGGTAGAATAACCAAGATAAGTAGAAATATTATTCCACCAACATTTCAACTCAAAATACATACCTGATTTCTTAGCATTTTGCAACCGGTAAACGAGAATTGTAAATTTATCTAACAACATCATAAACTGGTTCTTGTGACAAAAATGTAAGAATTTATGCCTTTCCAAATAATCCAAATGCAAGTCAACAAAATCAACTGAAAACTAAAACAAACTTTTTTTGGAACAATTGAGAACCACTAAAATGAAGAGTAGTACCCTCACAATAATTAAAGGGAAGAAAAAAATAATTACCCAACCACTTTAGAATATTAGTCATATGCTACCAAAGAATTCACACGAAAAAAGAAGAAGATAATTTTCCTCTTTTTAACATGTGCTAGAACATAAAAATGAGTCCATATTTTAAATACTCCATCAAGCTATGTTGTCATTTGTTAGAATTCAGTTATTCAAGAGTCTCCACGAAAAGAGAGAGACATTTAGAGGAGCTGCTTTGTTCCTAATAAGATTTTTTAGATTCATAGGTTCATCATGCTCCACCTGCATCATTAGATGATATACCACTTTGTCAGGGTTACCTTTCACCATGATCAACTTTAAAGAAACTTATCAAAGATGGTAGCCTTAAAAATAATTTGTCCAACAAATAACAACAATATATCCCCTGCACCTCCTTCCAAGAAAAGTTATATGACATCGTCTCCAAACCTATGTATCTCCTTAAATGACATAGAGTTATTTTGATATAACTCAAAAATTCTTCTAAATATATCACACAAAGGACCACTCTACATCCACGAATCATGGCAAAAAAAATGAGTATTTTTCTCATTACTCTCCACTATCATCAAGTTGTCATCAAACCAAATTTTAATCCTCGTCTCCTCCCCTTTTTTAATCATCTGGATCATTATCATAGCGATCAAGGGAATTTGAAGGGCCAATGACCTTGCAAAGAATGAGAGCTAACGTTCAATTCAACCTTCCATTGAAACAACAAAAGCAGAGAAAACTATGTAAAACTAGAAGACATGTAAAAGGGTTGTGTTTCACAATTTTATGCGTAACAGGCACCCTTTTGACAAATCTTCTATTAACACACACATCTTAATATATATAAATGTTAAACAGTTCTGATAAGTTTGCCCTAATTAATCCTGCCTTTTTTTTGTGGATCGGAGTAATTTTTATGAAAAAAAAGAGTTTGCAAGGAATCAAACCAGATACCATATGCTTTCACTTTACAACTATAACTGCTATGCCACTTCTACTTTTGTTGAAATATTGTTGCTTCCAAAAATGAAATACATGACTAAAACATTTTTTTTAAATCCCCAACCGCCCTAGTGGTTTCCTCTCTCATAGCAGTTATTTTTTATTATTAGTGGTACATTTATTGATAGTGATTCTTTTTTCATTTTTTTTGGTGTACGCTTACTATGTTTTACAATATTAAAGTTGCATCTTTAAAATTGTAGATAATTTGACTGTTTAAGATGATAATTTTATCATTAGAAACTTCACTTTTTCTTGTAATTTTACCCGCCTCTTTGTTTCTCCTATATTATATTACTTGAAGTTGTTTATTCTGACTTTTTATTTGCAAAAATCGCTACAGTAGACTATAACATTACTTTGTTTTGGCAAAGTAATGACTTTGATTCCATATTTATTTTTGTTGATGCAATCTAAATGTTGTTAATTTGCTTATGAGATTGTGCATGTCGATCACTCTCAATTGTCACTTAGTTTGATTCTTTCTGAGTTTATATGCAACTCTACAAGTAATAATATAGCTAATTTGATATTTTATATATGAAACTCTACAAAACCCGTGCATCGCACGGGTTAGAGTCTAGTCTCTTTCTTTATTTTACTTCATATTCAATAAAACAACTTAAGAAAACAATTTACATTTCTTTCATTCCATTTTTAGCTCTATCAAACAATTGAAAAATCACTGTACTTGCTAGACTCATTACATGCATTTAACATTATTTTTTTCTGTAAACAAAAAACTAAACATTATTTTTCAGAAGGAATCAAATTCAGTCTCGTAATTTTTTATGATCAAAATGAGATTTTACTCTTTTTTTAATAAACTTTCTTATTTTAAAGAATAAGCTATGACAGAAATAGTACAATATTGCAAAATGATTTACATAAAATAGCCAAGACGAGTGAGTCTTAGAGAATTATAACTATAGTTTATAAAATTGGTTGCAAGGTCATGTTACAAAGTAAATGTTTTTTTTACGCACAGACTAAATATGTTAGAAAATTGAAATACGAAAATTTTAAAAACTGAAAAAAATACAAAATCCGTTTCTAATTCCATTTTTAAGTGTAAGAGAATTAAAAACTTGGTCGCCAATATTTTGTTTTCCGTCTCTAATTTCTATCAACTCTATTCTTTTGTCAAACGTCAAGTCTATCAACTCTTTATAGTAAGTAGTAGTATTAACATAACTGGCTTGTATGCAAACAAACAAATTTAATAATAATTCAACAAATACACTGACAAAATTGACTTGAATAGTTGGGTTCTATGCAAAACAAAAGTTAATGTCACATGCAAAAATATGGATCATAAATTTAAATTTGCTAAAGATGCTCAAGAAGTACTAATCAAAATATCTAGAGTTTCGACCCTAAAAATTAACATAATTCACTTATTTTTAATATACTAGTAATATTTACCTATAAGAGAATAGTAGATTATAAATTTATAGAAATAAAGGTTATTTTAGGTTATGAAACTAGTCAAAATGTCCTAAAAAACAAAAAAGACGGAGCATGAAGGCTAGGCTAGTTGTGTAAATGAGTGAAGGACATTGGTAACATGATGTGATAATTATTACATAAATAATGAAAGTGGGAAAGTCGTTGTTAAATCACACGAGTAGCAAAGTCTTTGTTAACTCACACACACGAGGAAGGAACAAGCTAAGTCATTGCCGTGTTTGACCTGAACTCAAACAGGAACACAACCTTTGGCTTATACTCTCTCACACGACACAAATAATCAATCTTAAATCTTAGATTTCATTTCATTTCTTGTCATTTTTCCTTGTCAAGCAATCTATCTATCACAACACTTATTTCTTCTATATGCTGATCGATCTACTTCTTCCTCTTTTTTCCTTATTGTGAAACAAAACACACAAAGATGAGAAGAGTTAACAGAAATGATGGAAGAGATTCCAACAACACTTTGGATACTATAAACGCTGCTGCTTTTGCTATAGCTTCTTCCCAGGATCGTGTTCAACCTTCTACTAATCAGGTATAATCCAATAACAAACATTTTTTGCTTCTTTATCTTCACACCACTTTTTTTGTAAATAATTTTTTTTTAAAAGAGGATATTTTTCTGTTCAAACTAGTTAGAAAGTGTTATTGATTTTCTGCTTATGAGGGTGAAGGTTGAGTTATTTATTTTATTTTTTGATTGTTTTTGATGCTATAGACTTTTAGCCTTTTTGGTTGGATTTCTATAATTGATCTCTTTTCCAAAAAGAAGAGATCTTCTCTCTTTTTCCTTGTATGTGTGCGGTGTGACATTATTAACAAATAAAGGAACAACCTTTTCATTTTCATGATATAGTAAATAAAAATGATTAAACAATGTTAGGATTTACCTGTTCTTGGTCTTTGGGTCATTTTCAATGTTCCTATGATACTAGTAATAGATCGGAAATAGATTTATTTAATTATTTTTTGAAAAAAATATGAAAGTAATATCTGCAGAGGCAGCAGAGTCATTGCAAAATGGAATTTAGTGAGATTAACAAAGGAAATTGTCAATTTTGTGTGCTCTCTCATTTTTTTCATAATTGAATTCTCAGTTTATGGTAATCAGGTTGATTAATACCAAGACTTTAACTTCAACATAAAAAGTGATTTACTCATACAATCAGAAACTCTTGCAAGAGTGAATGTTCTAGGAGTAACTACTGTTTATTTATTAACAATATTAAGGTCTTAGTTAATTTCATTTTGTGTATAATACAGTTGAGAGTAATTGTCACATTAACCCCTAAGAAAAATGTCACACTAATGTAACACATAACAATGTCTTCTATGACTGAAAATTAACTCAGCTACTTGTTTGCAGAAGAAAAAATGGGGAAACTGGTTGAACATAACCGGGTGTTTCGGCTATCAGAAAAACAACCGAAAACGGATCGGACATGCTGTTCTTGTTCCAGAAACAACACCTACTGGAGCAGATGCTGCTGCTAATGCTGTTAGTTCAACAGCTCAAGCACCACCTAGTATAACACTTCCCTTCATTGCTCCTCCTTCATCTCCTGCATCATTCTTTCAATCCGAACCTCCTTCAACTGCGCAATCACCAGTCGGTTTAGTATCAAAAACTTCTGTATCTGCAAGCATGTACTCACCTGGTGGCCCTAACTCAATCTTTGCCATCGGCCCTTACGCACACGAAACACAATTGGTTTCCCCGCCAGTTTTCTCGGCTTCTTCAACAGCTCCTTTCACTCCACCTCCCGAGTCTGTCCACTTGACCACGCCTTCTTCACCCGAGGTTCCGTTTGCTCAACTATTGGACTCCAACAGTAGAAATTCTGACACCTATCAGAGATTCCAAATATCTCACTATGACTTCCAAAACTATCAGTTTCAACCTGGAAGCCCGGTTGGTCCGCTGATATCACCAAGGTCCGCGATCTCGGGAACCTCTTCTCCTTTGCCTGATGAGTTTCAAAAAGTAGACACTGCTAAGCTTCTTCAATTGGATAAACTTTCAATTTATGGTAGACAGAAGTCAAGCCAAAGTTCAGGGTCTATAACCCCAGATGCTGTAAAGTCCACTAGTACTCAAGCTGGTTTTTTCCCAAATCATTGGGTTTCTGATATCAAAATTTCACCTAGTCCTAGCAATAATCGCCGGAATGAGATTAGTGTAAATCATAGAGTCTCATTTGAATTATCGGCTGAAAAAACATCGTCGTCTGTGGAAAACAAGCCAACAGTATCATCACAATGGACTAAAGTCCTGTCAAAATTTAAAAACGACGCAGCAGCAGCAAAAATGACAGACAAAGAAGAGAATCATTCAATAGAGAATGAGTGTGATGATAAACAAGTTGTCACAGAAACTCTTATTGATACAACGAAGCAAAGAAAGGCCGCTGAAGCAACAGTTGACGAGAAGGATCATCAGTCCTTAACCCTTTCTTCTTCTTCCACGAAAGAATTCAATTTTGCTAATGCAGAAGGAGGAGATTCTCCTGCACCAAATATAGTTGCTGATTGGTGGGCTAATGAGAAAGTTGCAGGGAATGAAAATGCTGCTTCAAAGGATTGGTCTTTCTTCCCAATTACTCAACCTCGTGTTAGCTAGCAAGTAAAGGACTAACATATTATACAGTGGCTTCTTGTTCACAGAATTTGACAATGGTTTTAAATTTTGTGCTGTGTTACTACCTGTCAGAACCCAACAGCAATACCTTCTAGGTGAATTATGATTGGGAAATCTAACACAGTGATGGCTTGGGGTTTGTATTTTGAACACAATGACCCCGGAAGCAATAGTGAGTTTGAATAATTTGTGTTTGGGAACTTCTTTTTCCACCCCACATGGGATAAAGTGTGGTTTTAAAGTTCCTTTTGTATTTCTGTAGTTCTTACAAAGTTTGGATTAGAATACCTGTATGTACATATTAGTGTTTGTACCTTATCTTCTGTTGATTTTATATGTAGTTTTATTTGCAATAGAAGGAGATTATAAGTCAACTAATGATGCCAATTAAAGTAAATTACTAGTGATTATGATTGCTTCTTATTATAATTAAATAAATACGTGCACACGTTCGATTTTGCAAGTGAGGTGGGTGATCAACCTTGTATCGGTATCAAGCACTGGAATACACCCAATGGTGACAGTACAAGATTATGTTATGTTAATAACTATATAGTATCGGTTGAATTGTTACATAAAAAAAAGTTAGTTGAATACTAAACATTCTTTTCAAACTCCTTTAGATTTTCATAATCATATCCTAGCGTTACTATATTTTAAACTAAGACAGTTAACCTGACGATAATAGGTCCAGTTATCGGATCAATCGGTTCGTCCGATTAGTCTAGTCTTTAAAACACCGGTTGACGTTGAGTAGTTCACTTTCTCCATCACTTAAAGGTAGTATTTATTTATTTTTTTTAAAACACAGTTAGTGCTTCCGAGTAACTTGTGAAGTTCAAGTACACTTGTTATATGCAAAATTTGAATTTTTAAGTTTCAACTTCAATGGAGCAAATCAAATTAGATTTTCTCATATGGCGAAGACAATGGGCTGAAAAGTCCTCGAGAAGATTTGTTCAAGTAAAAACTATGAATTTGGCTTGAGCACGTAATCGAAGAGTCGACCTTCGAAAGTTAAAGATATCATACTTGAAAAGGTCATCATGTTCATACAAATCTTTTTCGTTCTTCAAACTTGGATATGTATAAAAAAAAAATGTCTGTGAACTTAAAACCCTTTAAGGATCTAATTTGAGTGCTAGATTGATCTTCAAAATTCATTTGTTTAAGTGATAATTCACTCTAACAACACTTCAAGAAGGAACAAAAACATGGACATACAATACCTCTTTTTGTTATGTAGACAAAGTGAGATTTTGAATTTGTATCAAAGTAACCACATAAAATATCCACTTTAACAATCTCGATATTATCAATTGAGTTAGATCTACCGACAAAATAAGCAACTAACTTTCTAAACAATTGCAGATGGTGTTCCTCAAAATATGGCCAAAACATCCATACCAAACACAGCGCCGTTACCCTGGCTTGGGATCCCTAAAGCAACAACTTCAGGTCCAGTCCAACCAGACCATCCATATAAGTTAGTTTTCGAGTACATCCTTTTGCATAAGAAAGTTCGTTAGATGTTTCCAAATGTTTAGAATAATAATATGTGCATGCTTGCTTGACCATTACATTCTGTATTAAATTTATATATTAGCTCAGCAGCCATGGCAGAGTGTCATCCACCATTTAAAAATAAACATATCATCAATACACCTATGTCTTGATACATGGTCGTTGGATTGATATCAATTGGAATCAAAATAAAAAATTCATGCCATTTGTTCAAACATGAGAATTATTCAACTTATATCAATATTGCAAATTAGCTAACACAAAAACGTGGGATTGTTTCCTTCAAAAAAAAAAAACGTGGGATTGTTTTCATAAAAAAAGAAGAAGTTGGGATTGTATGTAGGGGTATGTTTTTGTTTTCTTTTTTTACTCAAGTAAATTTGGAGTAAGTTTAATTTTTTTTTGAATGGGTAGAATAGTAGTTACTTACTTTTGGTTATAGAGGATGGGTGAACCCATGATCACCATATTACTAAAATTCATGTCCCTTCGTCAAACCACGTTATGGTGCGTTTGGTTTGCAGAACAGCAAGTACTTTACAGAACAGTACAAGAAAGAACAACACAATACAAGGGAGAACAACACAGGACAAATTTTTATGGCATTGAATAATCTTTTGTTTTATACGATTTTTGGGGGGACGAAATGCTATTTTGGTATTTTAGACAACTTGTACGTGGGACAAAAAGTTGTGTTGTGGTTTGGTGAGGGACAAAGATATCAATTTTTGTCCTGTCCCTTGCCTCCAGTTTGTCCTATACCTGAAACAGTTTTACAAATTAAACACTAAACAACTGAAGTTGTTCTGTCATGTCCTTCATTTTTTAGCAAATCAAACACGTCATATGACTCTTAGATTTGGGTAAGTTAGTTATCTGCAATTTAACTTAATTAAATATCAAATATTTTGTTTCTAGACCCTAGGATTGGGGCAGTTAGTAATGTGGATCTCCTCACATAAAAAAGTGTATTTATTTTTCAATTTTCAAAAACAAACTCCCTGCAACCAAACTAATAAGTTTTTTTTAGGGAAACCAAACTATTAAGTTAAAATTTGTCTCATAACAAGTTTCACATTTGTTCGTTTCATACACATTGAGAAAAAAAAATGATACTAATAAGAGTTGATTTTGGTGGAATGAGCTAATCTCCTACAACAAGACAAACTAAAATTTAAATTTCAAATGAGAAATACGTTCATATGTTTTGTGATTGTCAATGCCTCAAATATAAATACCTCCAATGGAGAAAACCCATGCCAAACAAAAAAGAATAAAATTGAATGATAAATTTATCAAATAATCGTTATAATTTATTATGTATTCTTTATTAACATAAATGTAAAATAAAATATATTTATTTGAAAGTGATACACATTGTATTAATTAGATTTTAGTACAATTTAAAGAAAAAACAATTATTCCATTGAAAATTGAATGAAACACAATATATATTTTTTTGTTTAGGGGAACAAAGGACCATTAATACCTTAGGTATTTGATCAAATATATACCGTTCTATTTTCTTTCTTATCCGTAGCAAAATAAGAAGAAGAAGAAGTCAGTCGAAGAAAATATAGTTTTTGTTTTTTTGGTACAAAAAGTGGAGTTCATTTTTTTGGTCAAGAAAGTCTAGTTCATTTCTTTCCTCATTTACAAAATAAGAATGGCATAGTATATACCAGTAATACAAAAACGTGGGCATCAAATTTGACTTTCTACCATTGTATATGTATAACAGAACTATACCCAGCCCAGCCGCATTGGTCTGACTATTTTTGTATGTATTCCTCGATTTAAATATATCAGTTCATAAAAAAAGATGCTTTCACCAAAAAAAAAGGTCCTCAAAAGAGGTTGGTAGACTAGAAAATGTCCAATTTGGACGGCGAATATAATTGAGGAAAATGAGAAGAGAAGAGAAGAAATAAGCACGTTGGCAATGACGTTAGTACGTCTAGAAGGCTTAGTTAGACTAAACGTTAATGTTTGACCAAATTCCAGACTTTTTTTGCATTGGACTTTCTTCTAGATCCTATAAACAAACTCCCCCATCATTCATATATATTAACCATAACCACTTCTTCTCCAACCTCCATCAAACAACTTCTAATCAAGCATCTATCTATATAACCAAAGAAAGAAAACAGAAAACCAAATCAATATTATCATTCAAAATGCCACCCTTTGCAGGTTCTCATCCCGGTGGTGTTTTCAGATCAGACACAAACATAGTCACAATCGACGTAGGAGGTCAAATGTTTCAAACAACAAAACAAACCCTAACCTCAGCTGGACCTAAAACCTTCTTCTCAACAATCTCACAAACCTCTTCACCCTACACACCTTTCATTGACAGAGACCCTGAAATTTTCTCTCTCCTCCTCTCCCTCCTCCGCACTGGTAATCTTCCTTCAAAAGCCAAATCCTTTGATCTTCAAGATCTTATCATCGAATCCAAATTCTACGGCATCGAAAATCTCTTAATCAATTCTCTCTCTAACCCTTCTCAATTTGAACCTTTCAATCTTCAAAACTCACTTCAATTACCCTTAAACGGAAGAGACTCTCCTTCCACCGTCGCAACCACCCCTTACGGTTCTCTCCACGTTGCACATGGCAGCAAGATTACCACCTTTGATTGGTCACTTCGCCGGAAATCAACAATTCTAACGCACTTTACGGCCGTTGATTCTCTTCTTGCTCTATCGCCTTCGTTAGCCGCCGCCGGAGCTAATGATTTCTCCGGGTTACAGATTCTTGATTTGGAAAACGGTTATGTGAAGGATACTTTAAATTGGGAAAACGTAACGAAATCTGGTTCAACCGTTCAAGCGATTGGTTCTTCACCTGAGAATATGTTTGTTAGCTTTGAATCTTCACGAAGAAACTCGAATTCTATCGTTGTTTATGATTTGCATAGTTTGAGACCTGTAACGGAGATTGCTCACAATGAAATCTATGGTGCCGATATCGATTCCGCGATTCCGGCTACGAAATTGCAGTGGATTGAAAGTCATAATCTGTTGATGGCTTCTGGGTCCCACAGTGGTCCTTCTGGTGTTTCTGGTAATGTTAGGTTATGGGATGTTCGTTCTGGCAACGTTGTTTGGGAGATTTCTGAGAAAGTTGATTGTTTTGCTGATGTAGCAGTTTCTGATTCTTTGGATGCTATCTTTAAAGTTGGTGTGAATTCTGGTGAAGCTTTTTATATGGATTTGAAGAATTTGAGTTCTGAGAAAAATTCTTGGGTTTGTTTAGGTGATAAGAGAAAGGTTTTGAATGGGAAAAAAGAAGGGTTTGGTTGCAAAATTGAAACACAAGGGAATCAAATTTTTTGCACTAAGGGTGGTGATGTAGAACTTTGGTCAGAGATTATAATGGGTTCTTCTAATAACAGGATTTTCAAGAAGAATTTGATGGGGAGAGTGCAAGATATGGGAGGTGCTAAGATTACAAATTTGGCTTTTGGAGGAAGTAGGATGTTCTTAACTAGAAAGGATTTGCAATGTGTTGAAGTTTGGCAGAGTTCTTCTAGGGAACTTTGAGTTTCACTTGTTATTTTATTCTTTCTTTTTATTTCTTATGAAAACATATGTAGTTACATCGTGTAAAGGAACCTTCAAACTTGTACATTTTTGTTGCTTAGGAGGTTTTGTTGAGTCGAAATTGTTTTAATCTTTTTCTCATAACAAATTGTCATCCTGCATTGTATGGATGGTTAGTTTTGTGAGACAAATCAAATAGAGGTTTCATCTTGTTATTACACTCAATATTTTCTTGTGTTTAAACTATGCTACGCTAAAGATATATTTTTCCTGGTGGTAGTAGATATGGTATTCAATATCAATTTTGACTTTACTAAACTATTTGATGCTATTGAAAAAACAGAGAATAGGAACATTTTTCTGTTGTATTTCAGTTACCTGGCCGAGGTACATCATTGTAAGAGCTGCCTCCTAGAGATATTGATTTGCAGAAATGATAAATTAAACTTAATAACAGTTTGCTTAGCTTTCAAAATGCCTTAAACAAATATAGTGATGAATTAAGCTTAAATGTTTGCTTGCTGTCGCACCCAAAAAAATGAGTGAATTAGATCGTGTATTAGTTGTTTGTATAATCATAAGGCTATTAGTTGAAGGGAAGTTTAATTAAGAAAGAAATAGGCAACAACACACAAATGTTGAAAGGAAAAACCTAAAATGTTGGAACTTGCAAGGTTGTATCTATCTTTCAAACTAAAGTACATATTTGAATTCACGGGGAGTTTGATTGAATTACAGTGAGCTATAGTGATTTTGCAAAAGTTAGACTTTGAAGTTTCGGCAAAATCAGTGTCATTGTGATTTCGCAAATTTATCATGATTCCAACGAAACTTGATCCGACTTTTAGAACATCTGGATCATTATCATAGCGATTAAGGGAATTTGAAGGGTCAATGACCTTGCAAAGAATGAGAGCTAACGCTCAATTCAACCTTCCATTGAAACAACAAAAGCAGAGAAAACTATGTAAAAGTAGAAGACATGTAAAAGGGTTGTGTTTCACAATTTTATGCGTAACAGGCACCCTTTTGACAAATCTTCTATTAACACACACATATCTTTCTTTATTTTACTTCATATCCAATAAAACAACTTAAGAAAACAATTTACATTTCTTTCATTCCATTTTTAGCTCTATCAAACAATTGAAAAATCACTATACTTGCTAATTTATTTTCAGCCCAATTCTCCTCCAATTTAACCTGCTAATTTATTTTTTTTAAATTACACCAGGGCCTCCGAATTGTTTAAGACGGCCCTGATTAACCCTCTGAGAGAAAGTAGGCTGGCAAAACAGGTCAATCCGCTCTCATTTTCCTCCACTCCTCCACTAGCCCGTAAACAAAGGGCGGGGTGGACCAATGGAGGTAGGGGTTGAAACTTTCACCTCACCCCTCGATAGGTTGATTGGTTGATTAGTCAATTACAATAAAAGAAATTAAAAAAATTAAAGTACTGACTTATAGGTTAGTTGACAAATGACAAATGTCAACTAACCTATAAACTTATGTTTGTTTATCATATTTCTCAATGACAAATGTATAAATTTCTAGTTCTTCAATTGAGAAGAATAACCAGATTAGTGAGAGAAATTAAAGAATAAGACTAAAATTTCATTTTATAAGATTTAGAAACTTATAGCAACAACAAACGAGTTGATGCAAAATGATGGAAACATGGTAATGCATATCAATTAATTTTTTAACTAAACGAGTATGGAGAAGTTTATTAAAACATCAGTGAACTACTTTTTTTTTTTAATTGTGCAAGTATACTACCAGGAGGAGTTCACAAAGTCCTAGATCAGAGATTATGCATAAAAATGAATATACCTCATATCTCTGGATCCATGAAAATAAATAAATATACATCATAACCAAATTAGCAACAGAAATTAACAGACTAAGACCAATGAACAGAGTGTAATTAGCCATCACTTGTTCCATAAAAATAAGTAGCCTCTGAGACTATTGCTTGTAATTGGTTCCATCAAACAACTAGATCTTGGAAATGATTGTATCAGACATATTTATGCTTTTAAATTGTTTGAGTAGAAGAAGGAATTCAATGATTGTGTCATAGAGATAGTCTAAAACCTCAAAAGCCTAAATTCTGGAGAGTGCTTCTGTTAAGTTGGGAGAGAAAATTATAGAAGATAGGAGAGAAAAATATAGTAGAATTTGGAGACCGGATTTGTGATTTGCATTAATCTAAATAGTGCTCAATTGGATTATATACACCAATACCTAACTGGTAAAACAACTGTCATAACTAGCTTACCCATAAAATCCAACAAGCTTAATAAACTGTTTACAGGGTGGCCTCAGGTATGAATAGAACCACGCAACCCGAACCAATCCAATTTGAAAAAAAGATTAGATTGGTTTCGGTAACTAATTCAGTTTGATCTGCATTTTTCCAAACTCAGATGTAATTGGTTATAACTCAATGAACTTAAACCAACCACAATGTTATGTAAAATTCTAATTTTTACTATGAAATATTCTATGAAGTTTTGAGTATAATCTTTAAAGTTCTAAACAAACACTAAATAACAATTTCATGTTGCGCACTTCTAAGACAATCACTAAATAATTTGGGAGCAATACATTTAAAAACGAAAACAAGGCTTGTATCAACAAGTAAACAGCAATCTAGTCAGAGGAGTTAAATGAATTGAATGAATTAAAGAACCGGGGTTCAAACTCTTATGAAGGAGACAATACTAACATACAACTAATATCATTTGCCTATTTAAAAAACAGGCAAACTAGTTGAACCTTGTTTAGAAAATTTAAATAGGTGCACCTAAAGGGTAAAGATCCTCTCCATTTATAATTTTATCCATTTGTTGCAATTTGGAGAGAGATAAGACACAAAAAAATAATGATGGATCCACTTAATGATAGGACGCACCACTTATTTTTTTTGTGTCTATCTCTCTCCAAATTGCAACAAATGGAAAAAGTTATAAATGGAGAGGATCTTAACCCGCACCTAAAGTAATCATACATTACACAATGGCATAAAAATAGTCTGGCAAAAGAGTACAAGAATCACGAAGATAAAAAAACTTACATAGTCTGCTAATATATTTAAAATGGCATCTGTGGAGCTTTCTTCCCAAAGATGGCCTCCCAAACTGAGGGTGAAAATGGTGCTTTCTTGTCCAAAAACACCCTAACAGCTTTCTCATCAAAGGCAAAACCCTTTCCTGTTAATGTCTTGATAACACCTTTTGCTTCTTCAATTCCATTTTCTTTGCAAAAACCATCTACCAAGCCAACGAAAGTCGTCACATTTAGAGAATGGCCTGCTTCTAACATCTCTACACAAAATTCAACAGCATCCTGTAATCTGCTACATTTGTAGAGTCCTTGTATAAGAACAGTGTAACTAAAAGCATTCGGCGAAATGCCATTACTCTGCATTTTCCTGAAAATCCTTATAGCATCGTCAGCCCTGTGTGCCTTTGTGTATCCCTCCACTACAGCAGTGTAAATGACAGTCTCCGGAATCGTTCCCTTTTCCCGCATCAAACCGAAAAGCTTCAAAGCTTCTTGAACATTACCATCTTTACATAAACCATCAAGCATAGCCACTGCATTAGGTATAAGACCAGTTTCCTTCATCTTCTTGAAAATCTCATCAGCATCTTGAGGCATAGACTGTTGCACTGGTTCATTGGAATTTGACGAATTCACCGCCCTTGCTTCTTCCAATTCGCTGCTTGCTTCAACATCTGATTTACTCCCTACTTCATCATCAAAACCAAGCTTGTACTTATCGAGAAAACTATCTCCTGATTGACCACCATCTCTATCAGTTTCAGCAACATTTCTACCCTGAAGTCCAAGATCAATTTGCGAAGATTTATTGCCAAGACGACCACTACCCTGAAATCCAAGATCATTTTGCGAAGATTTATTGCCAAGACGACCACCATCTCTACCAGTTTCATCAACATTTCTTCCTTGAAATCCAAGATCAAGTTGCGACGATCTATTGCCACGGTTTCCATCAAATTTCGGACGACGGCCGCCTCGATCATATTCTTGGGAATGCAAAGGAGGCCGATTACTTGGCTTCTGACCTCTCAAAACCCTAGTTTGACTGAATTCCTCGTTTCTATGGCCACCATTATCATTAAAACTCATGTCTCCCCGTTGATGAAAAAATTCATCGTCAGATTCTCCGGCAGCGGCTCTACGGCCACTGCGGTTATCATTAAAGCTAAAATGGCGCATAGTAATAAGCCATGGAGACAAAATTTGTTTAGAATTTAAAAGGCAGACTAACCCTTCAATTTTATTAACCCTACGAACTAACAATGGCGTCATGTGGATGAACCTGTTAATCAGTTGCATCAAGTATACATAAAATCAACAATTTATCATAAAATCAAAGGAATATAAAAAAAAAAACTACCAAAAGAAAAGAAAATGAAGCAGGATTAACTAAGAGAATAATCATATGATATGTTGAATAACCAATTAAGAAATTAACCAGAAAAACAAAGGAAGAGATGGAAGAGTTTCTTACCGTTTCTGGTGGCCGGCGACGAAGGCCGTTTGCGTTATCCGGCGAGGTTTAGCTTTTTTAGGACAGTTGAGTTCACTGTTCAGTGGGGGGACTACAAGTTGTCTCTGATTCAGGGCAAAGGGTTTTATTTGATGGAACTTTGGGTTTTGTTTTAGGTCTAATCAAGAATTATTCTACCTAAATTGAATTTAGATTCTTCTGTATTTCATTTAGTGAAATGCTAACAATTTCTTTAGCAGTGGTTAACTTAAGATCTTAGAGGCTGCTCTTCTCAATATCTCAGACTTGCTTTGAGTCTCCTATTAAGCGGTTGGATTGGTCTCCTCGGAGTAGTTGGTTCTTGGATCAGATAAGAAGTATTTAACATTAGAAAGCATTAGAAATTTATAAAAATTTATATATTGAAAGTATTAGAAATCAAAGTATTTAACATTTTTAACAAACTAGACTCTAACCCGTGCGATGCATGGGTATCGCACGGGTTTTGAAGAATATAAATATCATATTGATTATACATTCAATACTATGATATGAAACAACTGCAAAAAGGATTAAAAAAAATGCAAAAAATACATCAATTTAAGCTATTAACTTTGTTTTCTTACCAGATAATATTACCAGTTGTGTTCCTAAATTTCTTCTTTGTAATGAAAAGAAATTGCAATCAGAAAAGGAACCGCTAGGGCATTTGTGACTTTAAAAAAAATGTTTTAGTTCGGCATATCAATTTTGGAAGCAACAATATATCAATCAAAATGGAAGTGGCTTAGTGGTGAAAATTGTAAAGAGTAGTCAAATGGTACCTGGTTTGATTCCTTGCTTTTACTAAGTAAGCTAATCCCTCTCTAAAATGATAGGGGTGTGAAATTTATACTCTATAATTTATAATTAAACCAAAAAAGCAATCAATTTTAAATTATAGCGAGTAATTTAGTCATTATATTAATTTCTATATAAATTATGAGTTTAGATTTTCTTCGTTGATCCACCATCCATATATTATCAATTTTATGAGAGAGATAGGCACAGATGAGATATTTGTGGAACTTGTTAGTGAGATCCATTTCTAAACATTGATCTCATTGATCTCTATTGTGTTTATTTTTCTCATAAATAGATCATAAATGAATAGTGTGTGAGTGGAGAAAATCTAAACCGTCGAATTAGTTATTATATCGTTTATAGCAAATAAGGGGGTGTATTGGATTATGATTTTAAAGGTAATTTTTGTTTAAATAAGTCTTGAGGATTTTAAAAGACTTTGCATGATTTTAATGACTTTCATGATTTTAAAAGATTATTAAGATTTACAATTTGAATTTCAATAGATTTACATCATAAGATTTTAAAGGATTTGAAATGATTTTATGGATTTTATAAGATTTCAAAAGATATTATGAATTTTAAGAATTCATTAGAAATAAATGATTATAACACTCTCTTTCACAATATTTTCAATACCTACTCTTTTATTTATTTTATTTTTATGAGAAATAAGGGAGAGATGGAGATAGAGAGAAGAGAGGGGGAGGGGGATATATATATATAAACAGAGAGGGGGAGAGAGAGATTGTAAAATCTTAAAAGAAAAAACAATCTTAAGAAATCTCATATTTTTATGAAAGACATGTTCATGTTGTCCTCGAGGTCACATGTTAAGGAACTTATTATAAAAATATATATATTAAAAGTCGTGCATTCAACTTCTTAAAATTTAACATATTATATTTTCGAATACAAAGTTGCTCTTTTTAAGTTGTTTAACATGTGCCCTAAGGGCACAAGTTAACATCACACAGTATCATGCACTAACAAAATAATGACCGATTCTTTCTTTGAAAAAAAATAATCAGTGAATCATTTCACTCATGTGATCATCGGCTCATTTATATATCCTTGTACATTTTTAACCGCTTAACTAATCTTAAAAAATTTAGTCATTAGGGGGCGTTTGTTTTGGCGAAACACAAACTATTCTCGGGAATAACATCCTTGGGAATGAAAATATGAAAATTTGATTCCTGGGTATTTGTTAAAAAAAGTGTTTGACAAATAACTTGACATTCCTGGAAAAATTGGAAGTTACAATTTTTTTAAAAAATTTTATGCATAATATCATGGGAATGCATATTCCCATCTATTTTCATGGGAATAAGGGAAGTTATGAGAAGTTACTTCATACCCACGAACCTTTATATCCAGAAATATTTGTTCTCAACCTCATAACAAACATGAGTATAATCATTCCCTAACCATGTATTCCCAAGAATGTCATTCTTAACCTTGAAACAAACACGTATGTACATTTTTAATTTGATATCAATTTACTTTTAATTATGTTTATTATATTTCAATTTTTATTTTAAATTATATTTGTAAGTGTATATTAGTAAATTCTTTTCTTTTCTTTTCATATTCTTTTAATTTCTAACTCGGTTTATATTGATGATTTTATTTTAACTAAAAGGGAAAGATAGTACAACCGTACAAACTTATTGATTAATTTATTATATTTCGCCGTCTGATTAAACATTTAACTGCGACAATATATGATATATCTATCTTAACCTCTAAATTGACACGAGAATTGTATTTAATTTGTATTTTCAACAACAACTTTCATTTTGTGGACTCACTAATCGGATCTATAGGACACTTGCAAACAATACCTATATTAAAATAACTCTCATGAATCTATTAACTCTTTACAACCTTAGTTTGAATTTTGTAGGGTTAGGGGAATAATTATGGGTATAGGGAGTAAAATCTTACTAGTAGCTCTTCTTAACACGTAGACATTACTCTTGGAGAGTTGCAGCGGCACACTGGCTTGGTTTACTGCCTTGGTTATGTTCTACCTCTGCTTGCCATCAGCTAGTAATAATTTTTTGTTCTAAAAGAAAGTACCCACGTCCCTATGAAAATAGCTTCAAAATCTAAAGTTGGACCCTATTTTAAGAAATGCTACAGTCTATCTTCTCACCGAATAATCAATATCAAGCTCTAAACACCGTCATTCTTGGGTTCCAATTAATGCTAGATGCATTACTATAGAGTTCGTTCATCCCATTCGAACTTTTTCCTTGGCAGTTAAGCACCAGGCAATGAATAAAACCGGTGGTAACCGTATTTTCGGCGACAGTAACTGTATATTAATTGTTGCTACTTGCTACGTAGGACAATTAAGGGCTTGCATGCATCCACAATTTTTTTCTAAGATACTCCATGTGGATTATTATACGTTAAAAATAAAATAAAAAACAGACTCTATAACAATTGTCTCCATATATTTAAGAGACTGGATCAACAATTTTTTCTAAAATATTCCATGGGGAGTACCATATCATTTTAAAAAGAAATATTATTTACAACTTAGTTTTGGTTTTGGTTTGACAATTATATTTTGGTTTAGTTGCGTCTTTAATATATCAAATTGTTTAATCTTATTTTTAGAAGGCCAATTTCTTTTCTTTTTTTTTTTGAACAAAGAACACCAATTTCTATTTATTTAGATTAGTGGTCATCATGAGCTTATCTCAGTTGATAGAGACAATGCATAAAATATGTAAGGTCTGGGGTTCGAACCCCAACCACCACCAAAAAAAATAAAATTAGTGCATGGACCTATTTAAAAATTATAAATTTGTTCAAAGACTTATTTATATAATATTACAGAAATGCTTGTCGTATCGAATTTTTTAATCCCGAATGCATCCGAGCAGTATCTATGCAATTAATAGTTACTATAGCATAGGCCCACCTTTTCATCCCACCGCCCATCACTTTTGCAAAATTCTAATCCTATGGTGTGAGTTAGTCGTGAAAGTCTCGCAATGTTATTTCTCGCTTGAAATAGCATTGTTGATAATAT
>Ga0228710_1003774_pt1 | contig 24020 bp, 15 predicted proteins | sample MedpolnodulmetaG_FD_177995 | JGI IMG/M metagenome (GOLD analysis project Ga0228710, IMG submission 177995) | Root nodule microbial communities from Medicago polymorpha collected in Santa Monica, California, United States - pink nodules | ecosystem: Host-associated > Plants > Roots > Nodule...
ATTGCTCAAGCACACAAGCAAGAGACTTCTAATCAAACATAATTACAAAGAAGTTTGTTTGAGTTTGAACACTTGATATACAATCAGTGGTGTTCACAATACAAATCAGATACAGACTCTTAAGACTCTACAATTTCTAAGAAATGAACTTTGATAAGAAATTTTAAGTGACTTTAGATGCAGAACAATAACAGAGTTTGGCACTTTGTGAATTGTTGTATGAGTCTTGATTTCGTGTGTGTCTGCATATCCAACTAGCAGGTCTTCACTCCATATAGAGGTGTGAAAGATACGTTGGAAAATTGTCGGCACATTAAAGAGTCGTTTGAAACTTGATCAAAATCACCAATGATCTTTTGCCTGATATGGTTATTGTCCTATGAAGGATCAATTTCAAATCCATTCCAAGTATAAAGGAACATTACTGCAGGCATAGCTGTTATTCTTGTCTTGTTGCAGAGACACGAACAGAGTAGTGGAGAAAGTGGTTGTACAGTTCGTACAATTGTCCTCTGTCAACGCTCTTGATAGAACAAGCATCCAATGCTTTCAAATTCTTTCACAAAGGCCGTTGTTACACTCTTCTAGCCTGCCTTCTGCAATGCTGGACGAGATTAAATCCATTACCTAGCCTTTGAAGCTTTAAGTCTCTCATCTCCTAATGAACTTTAGCTTCTGGTGATCTTGCTTCTGAGGAGATGCTTCTGACGAACTTGCTTCTGATGACGTCATCACTTCAAGAGCACATATACTTCAGATGCACTTTTCTTCAGATGCTTCAAGCTTCCTTTTTGTTGATTCCTTTGCTCTCTTTTGTTCTTCCAGAACCTTATAAAGATATCAAATGCTTTGTCTATGGTCATGTACACTTGAACAAATATTAGCATATCCAATTGACAATTTTTAATACCTTATTATCATCAAAACTCTAAAGGGTAATGTTAAACACATTTTGTTCCAACAAACGTAGCACACCTGGTTATAGGTCAATATTGCCCAAATCCCACATTGTAAGCATATGTTCATAGTTTTCAAATTGAAATCCAAAAAAACCTCTAACAAGTGAAATCATTCTCTATTTACCTGACGTGTTCCACAACATAGTTAGCTTCCGAGTCAAGTCTCTAGCAATATAGGGTTTGTCTCCTATGTTCAACACAAGACATCCATGTAGGTTTCTTTTACATTCAGTTATGGCTTTCTCATATTCCTCTTGATCAACTTTAATGCACACTAAGTCGACTTTAAATGCTAGTTCTAGAAGCCTAGAGCAATCAATCTTGGACAAGCAACTCAATGCCTGAGGAAAGGTGTGAGACTGTTGAGGTTTTTGCGGTGGTGCCTACAATGAATCCACCATACACAGCCATAGGCAAGCAAAGGCCATATTAGCAACAGAAAGAAACAAAAAACAAACAACAATTGGAACACAACACACTCATGTGAACTCAATTCGTGGCAATTTAGTGAACAAACCAAGTGATGATAAGAAACATAGTGTGCTACAATGTTATACCACATAAAAGATAATTCAATTTGGAATATGTGAAACACGTGAAATTTGTAAATGAAGTTTTTCAATTTGTCAATTTGGAGGGTTAAACACAAAAAGACAAACAATGATTCAATTATGAGAATTTGCAATCGACAATTGAGTGGTAGGTTGAATTGAATGACATAGATTGGTATTCGATTCTACAGAAAGCATGAAAAAAGGTGGCGCTCATGCTTGGTAAACCCGAGCAAAAAGTATTTCATATAAGTTTCTACGACACGCTACTCTTAAGCACAAGCAATACTAATGTTATCTCATAGAATCATACACCAATCTTAAAAATTCTTGTCGACACAACAAAATATAAAATTAATTAACATCCTTATTGTTACTATAATAGCTAATTATAGGTTTTTAGTGACGTTCTAGATTTCCACATATTCTAAAATCCAACAAGGTGTATAAGGCTATAAAACTAATTAAAAGGTTAGGAAATATAAATTAAAGTGTTTGAAAATGATAGAGTAGCAATTTTATCACATAAAAAATATAATCATAGGCTTATGTTAAAAATTGTTTTCGACTCAACCATAAAAGTTATTTTTAAAGCTAGTAGGGTTAGAAAGAAGTATGATATTCTGGCATTGCATTCCATTATTATACCTTCTAAATTAATAGGGAAGAAGACAAACTAAATAATAATTTTTATTTTCCTACCATCATCTTAGAGTACAAAATCATAACTTCAAGGTCCATACAATTAGAAAAAATAAAAACAAAAGTATGTTGCATCACTACACTAATTTACATCTCAATTAATATTTTATCACAAGGTATATTTCACATTTATTTTTATAGCACAATAACTCATTCTCATTTATTGGTTGTTTTGTGTTGTCATGGGTCTTGTACTTGTAGAATTAGATAGAAGTTTTCATGCATCGACATATGTGATCGATACACTTCATAACAAAAAATATGGTCACGTGTTTTGGACAATCAGCATCAGTTTCACATTCTTTATGTTCTGTAATGAAAAAAGATCATAAATTGATAAAATATGGTAAAATATTGTGTATGACTTGTGAAGTGAAGAAGGAAATTAAATAATAAAAAGAATGAAAATATGGCTTACCACCACCAACTTTTGTTGCGATAAGAAATAATGAAAGAATTATAATCATACAAAAAACAAACTTGAGAATTTTGTCCATAGATTTCCTCTTTTTATGTAACTAATAGAATATGGTTTGATCTTTTATAGTGTTTTAAGTTTTTCTCTCTTAAAAATAATTAATTATTTTTTCACCCTTTTGAAGTTATAAAAAAACTTCATAATATTATAATTATTATGAAATATCTCATAAGAATATTAGTGTTTTATGTTTTTCCATTTTACACACCTAGGAATGAGGTCACATGATAAACTTGTCAATCATAAGTTTTTTTTTTTTTCTTTTTTTAACTAACTTTTCTTTAATTTTTAAACCTTTCGTGATAGTAAAGGGAAATTTGTTATTTTCTTGAACACGTGGAAATAAAGACATAAGAGAGGTTACATAGAGAGATACGCAAGAGTTTTTTCACTAGTTCTCAACAAATATTGCTACAACTAGTCGTCCCCTAAATATGGACTTTCCATAAAATAGTGAAGGACTTAATCCACTATGACCAAATTGGCCAAAATTTATTTACGACCAACTCTTAGATTTCATATTTTTTTGTCAAAGGCTTGTCAAGACTCTTGTATAATGAACATCAAATGACTTGTTTGTTTTGGGTTAGGTCCCACCAGACCAATAGAAGTCGCATCTTTGATCTTCTCAACATCCCATTGCGGAACCAAGTATCATTAAGTCTCAGCATGCTCCTTTTATTATCTTAACAAACCAAGTCTATATGCATGTTATGTTGTTCCATTATACCATAATAAGTACCATCTATGATCTTCTTACCAACCCAACGAGGAACCTTTTAGTATAATGACTCAAGAGACAACTACAAGAACCAATTCTATATTCCATAATATCTAACAATCATGTCTCTTGGGTTGAGTATTATAATGTCTCTATAGGTAACAAGAAGGACCTCTTTTAGATTCCTAAAGATCAAGAAATTCCTCCTGAGTTTAATATTCTAAACAGGTCTTCATGTGGTAAAATCACAATTTACAAGAGGAGTATTATGCAAAGCCTCTTTAGGTTGAAAGAACTATTGTCACAGCATTTATTAGGATCCAACAAATTGTCTTGTAAATTGAGTATTTTAATCCCTCATCATGTGTGAGTATTATTCTCAACATCTATAGGACTAACCTCTCTCAACATTTTTGGCTCAATATTATCAAGCATAAAGATGCATCAAGCCTGAAAGAATATGATGAGAACAAGTTCCAATGGAATCATGCCATGAAGGAAGCAAGTTACATTAGCAACCCGGGAGACTCTGACTAGTTTTGTCTTCTTCTAAAGGAACGTCGCTTTCAAAATTATGATCGTATTGTTTGTCTTCTTATGACTATGTGTAGAAATAAACAAAGAACTTCAAAGGCAAAAAGAATGGTCCAGCTCATTCTAAAAGAAGCAAAGGACTCATCTAGTATTATTCAACGACATTATCAATTAGAGGCAAAGTTTTCAAATTTGATCAAAGCTTCTCAAGGATGAACTTGATGCGCTGACACTCTTTAAACAACGACTCTCTTATTTCTCTCTTATATTAGGACTTGAGAAGTTTGAAGAACTTATGAGACTTCACATATTTTACAAGTGTCAAAACACTGTCAAATTCAAAAGCGCACAAACACTTAGAAAATTCTTACAAACTTTATATCTAAGAATTTATTAGTGTTAGAAGTTACTTGAAATTAAAGTTAGTTTATCACTCTTTGAGTACAAAAGTTTAAACACATTCAAATTTTGTAAACTCTGTTTGTAGAAGTCCTTTTGTGTAAAGCAAGGAAATCTTAGGCTTGTGTGTCTAGATAATTGTAATCTTGTGCGATTATAGTGAAAAATCCTTTGGAAGTGCAAGGAGATTGAACTAACATCAGATTGTGGGGTGAAGTAGGATAATTTGCTTGTGTTGTCTCTCTTCTCACTCTCTATCTCTGACCATCTTGCTTGCTCTGTTTTGTTTAAACATTTAAAAAGATCATAATAAACCAACACAATTCAACCCTCCTCCCTTCTTGTGTTTTTCTCACCTTCATGCTAGACCCCTTTGAGCCTCCATGCAATAATTTTTTTATATATATAAGCCAGGAGAGAGGACGGACATCAAGGGGAGACTCAAAAATCCCAACTAGGTTTACACCACCAAAAAACCCCTATCTTATGCTGCCTAACTCAGAACATCTATTAAAAAAGGGGGAAAATTTTAAGGGGGGGGGGCATCAAAACCCTCAAAGGGAAAGAAATAAAATAGGAAAAGGAAAAAAGCGATGGGAAAACTAAAAAAGGCCCTAAAGAAAAAATGTGTCGCTCAACCACCCTTGGAACGAGTGTTGTAGGTATTGCCTTTGTTGAACTGCTTCTTCGTTAGATAAGGCGTAAATTACTCTTCTGAACCGTCTTTAGTGACAAATAAATGTTATAAGTTTTGAACCCTACTAAATATGTTTAATTTCTTTGGAGTAGTTGATGCGATTTGAAACTAAGTTTGGGGTTGCTTTGTAGAATTTGCAACATTTTAAGTTTGAGGTGGGGTACTAGTAGTGAAGGTGAGAAAAACACAAGAAGGGGGGTTGAATTGTGTTAGATTTTTATTCTTTTTAAAACTAAGTCCAATGTTCAGAGTCTGATAGAGTTCAGAGTCTGAGACAGAGTTCAAAGTCTTATGCAGCGTATAATGTAAAGAGATAGAGAGAAGAGAAAAACACAAAACAATTATACAGGTTCCTTCCACAATCCGGAAGTAGTCATGTCCCGCTTTCACTTCCAAGGAGAGTTCACTAAAATCAATATCTAATTACAATTGCTCAAGCATAAAATCAAGAGACTTCAAACTACTCAAGCACAAAAGCAAGAGGTTTCCTATGCTCAAGCACACACGCAAGATACTTCTTATGCTCAAACACAAAAGAAGGATACTTCTAAACAAACACAATTACACAGAAAAATGTTTGAAGTTGAACACTTGATATACAATCAATGGTATTCACAAATACAAATCAGATACAGACTCTTAAGACTCTAGAATTTCTAAGATATGAAAGTTATTAAGAAATTCTAAGTGAACTTGATGTGAAAACAATTTCAGGAGAGTTTTGACACTTGTAAATTGTTGTGAGTCTCTTGCAATCTTCAAGTCTTCACTCCTTTATATAGAGGTGTGAAAGAGATGTTGTTGATTTCCAGCACATCAAAATAGTCGTTGTTGAAGCATGATAATCAGCAACGATCTGTTGCTTGATTTGGTTATTGTCCTATGAAGGAACAATTTCAAATTCATTCCATGAATAGAGGATAACCAACGTACACATAGTTTTTATCTTGTACTACTGCAGACATGAAGAGTGGAGTAGTGGTTGTACAATTGTACTATGTCCTTTTCATGTGCTCTTCAGTGGATAAGCATGTCTTTAGATTTGGAGTAGTTCTAATAAATCAATATGGAGTTTGAAAAAATGTCTTTAGATTTGAAAGATGATTTAACAATTTTTTTCCTTCTGGTGTGACACCCTAAATCCTAAAAATAATTATTACTATTATTTAATTAAAAATAGAGTTTGATTCGCAGCAGAAAGTGTCAAATAAAAAAATTTCTCATAATATAAAAATTCTTCCACAAGATTTAGGATATCACATTGACTCATAACAAACATAATTCAAATTTCACTTCATTGAAAATTATAATAAAATTAACATCAAATCCTTTGCTTTCGAAAATATTTTCTTTTACATCATAGACAATGGTTTTCTCGTACAAAACTAAATAAGTAAACATATCCCTTTTCCCGTGTCACTATCAGAGCGGTGCTTTTCCCCAAGATAACAGACGACAAAAGACAAGTCTTCATGAAAGGCATGTACTTGACTCCAAGATTCATAACCTATAGAACTACGGTTTCGCAACCGCAGGGCCAAGCCAGCAAACACGAACAACGAAGGGGTGAGTTTCGAGAACATGTAATAGTATAAACTAAATGAGAAGAAAACGTAAGCAATTAAATCAAAACTGTATCACATCACAAACATAATATTCAAAACCTTGAAAAATATACATTATATCATCTAAATCCACTTTAGTAAAAAATATCATAAGAACCAAAATCTTCACAAGCACAATGTCACAATTCAATTCCAAAATAGTCGCAACACAGATAGTCACCAATAACCATCAAGACAGTCAAAAATATAGTCTCACGGGGTGATCAAAAACACATTCATAACAAGTATAGTCATAATTCAAACAATGGTAAAAATAATCACAATGACATTCAAGACAATCAAAAACATAATCTCACGAGGTAATCAACATCATTCACAACACTCACCAATTTAAACATCAACAATTACACTCATTCCTAACGTCACCAAGTTAAAAAATGTCATCATGTATATGCAAAGATGAAACTCTCTCATAACACCTAAATGCATGCTGGTACCGGTCTCTACTCACCAAAATTGCATGTCAGAGTTATGTTACTGAACATACACGTCACCAAAATCGTCACCAGAATCCTAATCATGATATGATGCATGAAGAAAATCAACAAATACAACACCATAGAATTTATATATTTACTCACCAATAACGTCGCCAGAATTTATATAGTTACCGACCAACAACGTCACCAGAATTTATATAATTACTCACCAATTACGTCACCAAAATTTATATATTATACTCATCATTAACATCACCAGAATTTACATATTGTACTCATCATTAACATCACCAAAATTAACATTCAATTATACATCACATTTATATCAATCATTCAATAACTAACCAATCCAAAAAATTGCGGCAAATAAAGCATGAGCACACACAAAATTTATCCATGACATCAAATATTACTTATTCACATAATTCAAATCAAGCAGCACCTTAATAAAGTTTCTAATTCCTCTTTTAACTTCACACTTTCAAATTTGCACATTAATTTAATTATTCTCTCAAAGGGCTACAACCGTCACGCCAAGCTCTGAATGAACTTTGGGAAATACGGCTATCCCGTTCATCTCAGTTAATTTACACTCTTGATCTCGAACTCTTTTCTCTCACCCCATACCTGGATTGAAGCTTTCACACTATATAAAAGGACATAGAGAACTGAACGGCAACAATGAACCCGCATAGCTGATTGAATACGCACTTCATCTTCATCAATTATTGTGTCTATATAAATTGAGTCACTATTATTTAAAATATAGAATAGTCTAAAAATAATAAAATATAATAATTTAGTTAGTCGCACCTATATACTATAAGAGTAATTTTGTTGATAAATGAATGACAAACCAAGACTCCAATATTAATTCCAAACCAATTTAAATATAATGAATGTCCAGCTAGAAAAAAACTATATTTTCTAAAATCGTAATATCATATGCTTCCAAATATGAAATAATTCTATTCTCTTCTCTAATCATACGTCCAATACATGGTTTAATAATTCAATTTCTACGAGTAGTAATAATTCAAATCATGATCGTTTGGAAATTCTTTGCATAGTGAATATGAATCAATTTGAAATATCAAGATTATCTAAAAATCAAATTAAAGAATAACCGTGAAAAAAGAAAGGAGTCAATAGGAAAGATTGGTTAAGTCTATTAGCCACACACGGTCAAAAACAAGTAACTAGATTGCATATTTTTGAATTCACCCATCACTTCAATTAAAAAAATTATTTATGTATTAGTGAAGATTAAAATGCCCAAAATTCCAATTTAACAAGCACCATATAAATCCCTCAATTCTACGTATTCTACCGTCATGACTTTACTATTACCAATTTATATAATCAAAACCCAAAATCTGAAACAGTGACATAAAAGCTTTGTAAAAAGAAAACGATAGAAGAAAGGAATTCCACTGACCTTAAGAAAACTGGATCCTAAACTCACACATTCGGCGGCTCTCGTCTTCTCATCTTTGCACAAGGTTTACGTATACGCTAGCTAATTAGCTTAGGGTTTAAAGTCTCTCTTATTCCAAATACATTGCATATGGATCAATTCATTCTAACCATCGTTGATTAATATCTTCCCCTCTATTAATTAGGTCCACTTAACTATATATACCCACTCATTTATTCTCTTCCTCACTAATGATATAAACTAATTTTATTTTACTCACTCATAACTAATATCATCCCAAAAATACTCGCAGTAAACTACTATCATTTTTCTATAAAGATTATAAAAATAAATCAATAAATAAAATATCACATTTTATATTACTTCTAGATCAAATAAATACGTATAAAATTATCACACCACAACAACTACACATATAAGAAAAATAATCAAAATATTACTAAGACACCGAGATAATTATTTATAAAATACATAATTAAATAAGATGATAGTTAGAGATAATTAAAATAAAATATACCCACATTTCTTATTAATTTACACAATGTCAGAAAATAAGCAACATACATGTACAAATAAAATCACTTAAAATAATAACTAGCGATTTATACCAAGCACATATATTTATATATATAGAAAATGTATTATGGAAAATTTGGGGTGTTACATCTGGCATGCACCACAAAGTGCATCTGAATGATAATCAATGTCTGGTAAGCCTCTGACCAGTTGTAACTTACTAAGCTTAGAGATTAATCTCCAGTTAGCATGTCCCAACCTTCTGTGCCACAACCATTTATTATCATTCACTGATAGAAGACAAACTACCTTCTGATCAACCAGTTCAAAAAAATTAATTTTATAGACATTATTTTTACTATTTCCCTTGAACATTATAGACTTATCATTTTTGTTGATTATTGTGCAGTTGGTCTTATCAAACATCACATCATAACCACTATAACAAAATTGACTAATGCTAAGTAGGTTATGTCTAGGTCCATCTACCAACAACACATTATTAATTGAGATAGAAGAGTTACCAATAGTTCATGTACCAATGATCTTGCCATTCTGGTTTCCTCCAAATCCCGCAGTTCCTCCCTCTTTCATTGTTAGGGTTAGGAACATAGACATTTCTTCTGTCATGTGTCGTGAGCAGCCACTGTCCAGGTACCATGATTTGTGATCTTCCTTTACTCTTAGGCATATTTGCAGCATCAGGAATTTCAGACTTAGGTACCCATATCTTTATGGATCCTTTAAGGTTAGTACTAAAAGTTTTACTCTTCTTCTTTTGTGCCTTGTGCTTGTAAGTGGCTTCCTTTTGGTTTTCGTGTGTGTGTGTCTGTGAATCTTTCTTTATTTATGCCATTTTATAAATACATATTTCCTTCATTTCATTATATTATATTTTTGGCTTAATTACATAAATGGTCCCTTAAATAATTATAAAATTTCAATATGATCGCCTTATTAGTTTTCGTCCCATTCTGGTACTATAAGTTACCTCCGTCCGCCACTTAAATCCATTCCGTCAGTTTTTAATCAAAAAAACGTTACATCATCCCCTTCATCATCAAATCCAGAAAATGAAGTGATGATGAATGTATGGAGAGGAGGAGGAGGGAAGAAGATGAAGAAAGGTGGAAAAAAATTAGGTAGTAGGAGTGCACCATTAGATATAATAGACATGCACGATCTAGAGGTTGTATTTTTAGAAAAAATATCAAAAGGTTTAAATTAAACAAATCAATGAGGTATTTGGTGGACCACCTACAATGCATGTCCACATTAGACATTTGAGGTTAATAGTTAACAGAATTGGACAAACTTGATTAACAGAGGTAACTTATGGGATCATAATTGTGCGAAAATTAATAAGGGAACCATATTAAAAATTCATAATTATTTAAGAGACCATTTATGTAATTAAGCCTATATTTTCTCATTGCAAACTACAAGATAATCAATTAATTTTCTATCAATTTTTTCTATTTATCATTGATCAACCAAACAAAGTGTATAGAAAGTAAATACTAAGTAGTCTGGATTTCTTTTCATCAAGGACTGTTTCTTTTTTTACTAAATTAATTATTAAATAAATTAAAATTTCAATTTTCAATGTATTGAATGTACAATTTTTTTTTTAAAAATAATATATATATTGAATGTGCCAAATTTCAATTTTCGTTGTATTATCATTCAATATCTCTTGCTCTTTGTAGTAAATAACTAAGAACAATACAAATAAAATAACAAAATTAATGTTGCATTAAACTTTAAAAATAAGTCTAAAATGATTACTTTTTTTCTTGCAAATGAGAAAATTAAAAACCGAACGAATGAAATATTATTTAATCTATTCCATAAAATTATAAACAAATCAAAGAGACCTTAAGATGTGTTTCAACTCAAATCCAAAACCAAGACACACACACCTCTATAAAAACAACATATGATAAGTTCTACTACCTTCACTTTTTGCCCTTCCCTCTCAACATGGGTTACTTACCAATCACCATTACCTTCATCTCTTTCATTTTTCTATTCCTAACTCGCTACCACCAACTCGTTCATGCCGATTCACCAACTCTTGTTCCCCCTTATTCTTGTGACATCACCAACCCACTTACAAAATCCTATACTTTTTGCAATCTTAACCTTCCCATCATTGAAAGAGCTCAAGACATCGTGTCACGGCTCACATTGGATGAGAAACTTGCTCAACTCGTTAACACAGCTCCACCTATTCCTCCACTCGGTATACCTAGTTATGAATGGTGGAGTGAAGCGTTGCATGGTGTTGCAAATTATGGTAAAGGGATAAGATTGAATGGGAATGTAACTATTAAAGCTGCAACTATTTTTCCTCAAATTATTCTCATTGCTGCTTCATTTGATTCCAAACTTTGGTATCGGATCAGCAAGGTTAATCACCCCCTCTTTAAATTCATATTTGAAATTTTATCAAAATGTATGAAATGCAACTAATTTAACCCATGTTTGAAATTTTTAACAAATTACTTTCGAGTGAAATTTCCATCAACTATCGGTGTAAAAACTTATATATTGTCCTTATTATAATGGTTATTAGTTTCATTTAATTAATAAAAAATTATCTTCTCCGATTTGTTTAAAAAATATATGTGTGTGTGACTTTAGAGATGATTAATGTAAGTTTATGTTTTTGTTTACTCGCAAAGAAAAAAATGTTTTTATTGATTTCAAAAAAATAGTTTATGTTTTTATTCTTTGAGTGACCTCCTGTTGTCCTTATTATGAGGATTTTTTTATCGGAATTATTACAACAAAAAAAAATAAACTTATTTTATGATGTATTTTTTAAGATGCATTATTTCGTTGAGTTTGTATTATTTTTTCCTCTTTCCTACTCCCTTAATTATTTCTATACGTAAAAAGAAGAAAATCATCAAAACTAAGATATATAATTACTAATTTAATTTGAAAAATTTATGCTTAACTATGACAAATAAATGTGTTTTTATAAATATCAAAGTAATTTCAATAATTAATATTCTCTTCATTCTACAATGATCGATTTGATCATTTTACAAATATTAAAAAAAAGTGTATAATGAATTATACTTTTATTTAATTAGATTTATCAACTATTGATGTTTTTTTTTGTCAAGTAGCCTAGTGGTTGTATCTCACACAATTTAGTTATGGAGAAGTAGAGTGTCCGGGGTTCGAACTCCGGCCCCTACATATAATATGCAATATCCCTACCAATTGAGTTAAACTCACGGGAATAACTATTATGTAAAGTGAAAAATATTAAAAATATTAATTGGAAAGTGGTGAAAATAATATTAATTAGATGATATATTTGACAAAAAAAAAATATAGCTCGCACAATAAGTCATTATAGCAAAAAACGTGTCTCAATTACGGATTCTACAATATATCAATAAAAATTTAATTTATTTTTTCTATTATATTTGACTGTTTATTTCTCATGATGGATTTCAATTTTTTTTCCTTTACTAAATGATCACTTTGTAAAGTGAGTAACACATGATTTCTCATTTTTTTTCTTAATTTCCTTTCTAGTTTTGCTAGAATTGTTTTAATTTTGTGTGTGTGAAGGTGATTGGAACCGAAGCAAGAGCAGTGTACAATGCTGGACAAGCAGAGGGGATGACATTTTGGGCACCAAACATAAACATATTTAGGGATCCAAGATGGGGAAGAGGGCAAGAGACAGCTGGGGAAGATCCTTTGGTAAGTGCAAAGTATGCTGTTTCCTTTGTGAGAGGTCTTCAAGGTGATTCCTTTGAAGGTGGAAAACTTAATGAAGATCATCTTAAAGCTTCTGCTTGTTGTAAACACTTTACTGCCTATGATTTGGATAATTGGAAAGGTGTGGATCGTTTTGACTTTGATGCCAACGTAAGTTTTCTTTCTAGACCAGTCCATCCGTTTTAAAATAAGTATATTTTAAATTTTTACGTATAGATTAAGAAAATGCAATATAGTTGTCAAAACGCTTTTTATTTTAGAGTTGTAAAAAAAATGACACTTAGACAAAATTTGATCTTATTAATTATTGGTGTGTTTCTTATATTGTTAATCTTTTGGATTTTTGTAACTTAAGAAGAATCCAAATTTATTCAATTTAGGTCACTTTGCAAGATTTGGCAGATACGTATCAACCCCCATTTCACAGTTGCATACAACAAGGACGGTCTAGTGGAATAATGTGTGCTTACAACCGTGTCAATGGAGTTCCAAACTGTGCAGATTACAATCTATTAACCAATACGGCAAGGAAAAAATGGAATTTCAATGGGTACATATATTTGTTTTTTTAGTTAAATATGCATTTAATTTGCCCACATATTTTCTAAATTAATTATAAAATCAACCATTCACCAAAATGTGAATGTGACATTTCATTTTTTTGACTGTCAAAAAAGGTATATTACGTCGGATTGTGCAGCAGTAGATATCATACATGATAGGCAAGGTTATGCAAAAGCACCAGAGGATGCTGTAGCAGATGTACTTCAAGCTGGTAAACTTGCATTGCACCTTTATAAATATATGTTTCAAAAAATTTTAATACATATTTTCTCTCAAATTAACATCAGTCCTTTCTTTATATAATAATCACATAGTACTTCATTAGTATTTAATTATGAATATATAAAGAAATCAAAATGACAATGTTATTTTAATTTTTTACAATGCTTCTTCAAAATAACAATGTGAAGAGCTGTCAATATACTCCCAATGGAAAGATGCTTTTCTAACTTATAATTTTGGTTAGTTTACATTTTGGGATTAACTTTTTCTCCATACTCCAAATTTTAATAAAACTATAAATGTTTTTGGACTGATCATCTATTTTGTTTAGAAGTGTATTTTGCAACAATACAAAATATACAATTTTTCATTTGTATACATTCAAAGTAATTGTTTCATTGCATGAGAAAAGTTTCAGCTCCCTTGCATTTTTCGTTCATATTAATAGAAAAGTGCATGGTTTGGCCCACATTTTTATTTGAGTTCCCACATATCTTCATGTCATTGTAGGCCATCATAGTCTTTTTTGACAATTAGCAAATTAAATATCAGTCCAAAAATTCATTGTTGGACTTAGTGTAAAGGAATGATTTTAATTAGAGTAATATTTCATACAAGTTTTACTTATTTTAGTTGTTTTAATTCTGGCTTAGTTAAATGTGAATGCCTTCTTTTGTATTTTGTATTTTGAGATTTGTTCTGATACACCATGACATTGCTTAGAAATTGAGGACTCTCCTTAACTCATGGACATGCCTTTTAACCAAAGACAAAATCTTGAGGGTCAACACTAATTGAGAACCAAAGCTGACAATACCTTAGAAAAGCGATGAGGACGGAATATTGACGCTAGAATGAGGACCTAAGCCACACACGAGTGTTGACAAGCCATTTAGCTCCTTAGCGTGAATAAAAGTCTTAACGTTACTTGGGACTCAAATTTAAGTTCATAACACTAATTCTCCTAAACTCATTGAGGCATTTCCTAACTACGGAGAAAAATATGAGAGCTTGCGTAAGAACTAAAGCACACAAACAAACTTGAGTCCGGAACAAGATTCATTCACACACACTCTAAGTTTTCTTTTTTTTGAAGAACACGGTCTAAGTTTTATGAGCACATTACTCAGTTTAACCATTTACTACCTTTAAATTTGCAGTCACTTTATTTGCTTTAGTTTTAGTCTATGTCAAACTCTTTTATTTCTAAGCTTTATAATCACTTTAGTTACTGTTATTTTGCAACAGAACATAGATTTAGTACTATTGTAATTATGATGAACCGTGACAATTACTTCTGGTGTAATCACAATTTTCAGGAATGGATGTAGAATGTGGTGATTACTTCATAAGTCATTCCAAATCAGCAGTGTTACAAAAAAAAGTACCAATATCTCAAATCGACCGTGCCCTACACAATCTATTCTCCATTAGAATAAGGCTAGGATTATTTGATGGAAATCCAACCAAACTGAAATATGGTAAAATTGGTCCAAATAGAGTTTGCTCAAAACAAAACCTAAACATAGCTCTAGAAGCTGCAAGAAGCGGCATTGTACTTTTAAAAAACGCTGCCTCAATTCTCCCACTTCCAAAATCAACAAATTCCATTGCAGTTATAGGCCCAAATGCCAATTCTTCATCACAAGTTGTTCTAGGAAACTATTTTGGTCGTCCTTGTAATTTGGTAAGGATATTACAAGGCTTTGAGAATTATGCTAAGAACATTGTGTATCATCCTGGATGTAGTGATGGAACAAAGTGTGTTTCCGCTGAAATTGACCAAGCAGTTGAAGTTGCTAAAGAAGTTGATTATGTTGTGTTGGTTATGGGATTGGATCAAAGTCAAGAGAGTGAAGGACATGATAGAGATGACTTAGAGTTGCCAGGGAAGCAACAGGAACTTATTAATAGTGTTGCTAAAGCGTCTAAAAGACCGGTTATTTTGGTACTTTTGTGTGGTGGCCCTATTGATATTACTTTTGCTAAGGTTGATGACAATATTGGAGGGATTTTGTGGGGTGGTTATCCTGGTGAACTTGGTGGAATGGCTCTGGCTCAGATTGTGTTTGGTGACTATAACCCAGGTTAGTTTTCTTCTATGCTTTATCCATGAAAAAATAAACACACATAATGTGGTAAAAATATGGATTTGGGATGTGTGCAATGTGGCTACACGCAGCCAGTCACATCTTGAGATCTGGACCGTTTAAATTTGAAATCTTGATCGGACATTCTAGATGTTGCATACTGCATGCTATCACGGAGTTATGATTGCACACAATGTAGATCCATAAAAATAGTCTGCAATCATCTAAATGTGATTTTCTATACCAAGATTGCAGCCATGTCAAATATATTTAACAACAGATTTCTGGAATATCATTGATCGCAGTGCGAATAAAAAGCGTCCATAATTTGAATCTTTGATTATAATGTTGTAATATTTTTCTTGATGCCAAATTTATGATCATACTTATCCAAGTATATTTTCCTAAATCTACTGCTACTTAAGTAATGGGATGCTTTGTTATTTAATCACTGCAATGCAGGAGGGAGATTACCAATGACATGGTACCCAAAAGATTTCATCAAAATACCAATGACAGACATGAGAATGAGACCGGATCCATCATCAGGCTATCCCGGTAGAACCTACCGTTTCTACACAGGTCCAAAAGTTTATGAATTTGGCTATGGCCTAAGCTACTCAAATTATACCTACAACTTCATTTCCGTCAAAAATAACAACCTTCACATCAACCAATCAACCACTCATTCGATAGTTGAAAACTCCAAAACAATCCGTTACAAACTTGTTTCAGAGTTAGGAGAAGAAACATGTCAAACCATGTCAATTTCTGTCACATTGGGAGTTATAAATAATGGAAGCATGGTTGGGAAACATCCTGTGTTGCTGTTTTTGAAGCAAATAAATGGTAGAAATGGAAATCCAATGAAACAGTTGGTGGGGTTTGAGAGTGTGAAGGTGGAAGCAGGTGAAACGCGCAAAGTTGGATTTGAAGTTAGTGTTTGTGAGCATCTTAGTAGAGCAAATGAGAGTGGTGTTAAGGTGATTGAAGAAGGTGATTATCTATTGGATGTGGGAAAGGAACAATACACAATAAATATCAGTGTTTGATGAATTGATGCAATGTATTGAGTTTTCAATCAATAAATAAGAAAAGCTAGCTAGCTCATTGAAGTGATTTGTTCTACTAGCTTGTCTCTCTTTTTCAGATTTTTCTTTCTTTTCACTCCTCACTCTACCAAGTTTATCTTCCTTCTTCATGCCCTCCCTCTCCCTCTCTCACCCCAAGATTTTTTCTTATGAGTTTTTAGATCTTGTTTAGATCCTAAGTGCATAGGATTATTCTAATAAGCCTTAGAAATTGTGATTGTGGATTTCCTTGTTGGAGTGTTGAGCTCTTTGACATTTTCTATGCTCTACTAATATGATTGTATAGTCGGCTTTTTTCATTTGTTGTGTGAGTTTTGGCTGACACGATAGAGAAAATTTCTTATAGTGTTGGTATTTGCCCTTATGTTTTAGGTTGTTTATCTTTGGCGTTTGTTGTGTCGGATCCTAGCGCAAAAAATAAAAAATGTTACTTAACTACCTTATCAAGTTAGTCGATGTTATACAAATATTGCACACATCATATACCAAGTATCCAGAATTGATTTCTTCAGAAGTAAGCCTCTTTTCATATGTCAGCTGAAAGTTAAATTCGTTATGCGCAAATGGCAAAGGAATATCATCGAACAAATTCAGTGGTTCACCATTTCTCTCAATCACAAATTTCATAGGAGGGTTGAACTTAGGTATACGCATTTTCCCACCAAACCTACCCCTGAGACGGATATCAAATCTCCCAAAACACCAAAGTTACCCAAGCACCCAGTTTTACAGCATAGAAGTCACGCAGAGCATGCCAGCCTTTGGTAAGATAAATCTCATGGTTGTTCCCCTGAACTAAGACCTCAAACTCATTGTGGTTTTATTCCACCAGGGTCGCATACCTGCCTATCTGATCACCAAAATCATGGGAAAACATTGTTGGCAACATAACAGCGCCCTACAATCAAAAAGAAAGTGTCAGTAACTTAGCAAAAACGTAGAGAGCCATTGTACATCAATGTTACACAAACAACTCACATATTCGACGTCAAGATTAACAATATCAATATATGTCTTATACTCTTTACGCATCTTGTTAATAATCCTATCCACCTCACCAACAGGGTTCAAAACCATGGGTCCTGCCGTTAACACAAAATAGAATGAAAAAATCGTGTAAGTATGAATTCCAGCATGGTTCAATTTTATATATATTGAGATTGCATATGTAGGGAACTTGTACCTCTCAGGGCATGGTATGCGAGGAAAGCATAGACGTTGTTGTGCGCCATTGTTTGATGAAACCGATTGTAAAAAATGTGGGTAGGACAAAGCTGCTTCATAACATGGATATATATAGATGGATGGAATACCAACTAAGGAGTTATATGGTGCCTTGGAAATACACACAAATTAAATGTTTGTGGTAGAATACAAAAGGCCTCATAAGAAAGAGCTTCTTTCAAGTTTTTTGGCGGTGCAAATTTGAATTTCAAGTTTTTTGGCATGGCAAAACGTGTCACTAAGGTTTAAACATCCAAGGTAATTAGTGTAGATAAGTTGGCGCCAAAGTAATTAGTTTAAGGGTTAACAATTAAGGTTAGGAGATGTACCTTAGGATTAGATATAAAGTAGATTAATTATGTATATGGTCTTTATTATAGACTACATACATCATTTAATGAATGAATTTAGAATGCAAAATTTTGCTTATAATAGTGACAGGATAGTATATATAATATAAGAGAAATGGTTTGACAACCATTTATTACTTCCTCTCTCTATTGCATTAGTTTTTGTGTCAATACCTCTTTCTTTTTATAAAATTTTGGTTGTCACAAAAGTTACCGTATAATAATTGTTCAAATAACACAACTCATAATATAAACACAACTCTCATCCAAAATTTAAACATTAGTTAGTCATTGTAAGAGTCTGACTTTTTTTTTTGAGAGAATTGTAAGAGTCTGACTATTTTCGTTAAATTTAAACATTGGTTAGTCATATTGTGGGAGTATTTTTCGCTAGATTCAACCTCAATTGAGTTATGAGTGAAATAACATCAAATAGCTAGTAAAAATCCAATTTTGTAAACTTTTGGAGAGGGTTAAGTAATATTTAAAAGTCAGTTGTAAACAATAATATTTATAACACCACGTATAATATTTCGTGTCAATATTTAATTTTCTTTTTAAACTTATAGTTGTTCCAAAATTTAACAATTGTTTAAATAACACGCCTCTTTTAAAAAATGGAAAATACTTTTCAAAAAACACAAGTGCCGTGTGTGATTAGGACATTTTAAATTTGGTTTAAACGTACTTTTTACCCACTAAGTTTGTAAAAGTAGCAATTTTGGCCCCCTTTAAAAAAAATGGCAAAAGTGACCTTTCAAGTTTACCCCTTTTTGCAAAACCCCAATTTTGACTTGGTCAAGCCTACATGACACGCCACATAAATTAAAAAGTTGTCAGCTGTATACTTTTTGAATAAAAAAAATTGGAAAATCCATGCGTGTATTTCTAAAATTTAAAAAATAAAATAAAGGAAATCATGATAGAGGGAGCACATGAGTCTTTTCTAGCATTATGAAGCAGCACCGCAAAATCCGCCTATTTTCAAATCCAACTCTACGTAAAAGTTTTGGATTCGATTTTGTTTCCAGATTTGACGAAGGGATGCCGCAAAATCTACCTATTTTCTAATCCGCAACATTGTTTTTTAAGGGTTTGATTTTTGTACAAAACCCTCCCACTCCAGAAGTACACGTAATGGGTGAAGGATGGACAAGTTAAAGCTATTGCTAAGTTTGAACATATGTTATTGTTTGGTTTGGATTTGGAGTTTCAAGATCTGGATTTGAACATAGATTGTGGTTGTTTGGATGAACAATTGGATTGAAGTTGTTGTAGGAGAAAAGAGTGTCGTTGTTATTACTGAGAAAGAAGAAAAATGGTTATTGTAAAAAGGGTTGTTGTTGTTATTACTAAGAAAGAAAGAAAAAAAGGGTTGTTGTTTATGTTTGAGAGATAGAGAGATTATGAAAATTATGAAGATAAAGAGGTTGAAGATGAATATGTTTTACTTTCTTTTTTTCCTTTTTTTTTCACGTATTGAATTTTATTTTTCTGGGTGGATCGAAGGTAGTGATGGAGATGTTTTGCCATCTTTTTTCAGAAGATGAAGATGAATTGAATTCACGTGCCCTTCCTCATTTCTTTTTTTTTTCCTTTCCTTTTTGATTTATTTAATTTCATTTATATATATTTGGCTTTTTTATTTCATTTTTATTTGAAAAAAAAACACATTTGGCGTGCCAGGTAAGCTTGACTAAGTCAAAATTTGGGTTTTAGAAAAGGGGTAAACTTGAGGGGTCATTTTTGACATTTTTTTTAAAAGGGAATCAAAATCGCTACTTTTGCAAACTCAAGATGTAAAAAGTGTGTTTAAGCCTTTAAATTTTAAAATAAAATACCGTTGCTTGGAGGCAAAGCACGCTCAGCTTCCAAGAAAATCCCAAAAGACAGTGCTGTACGGAAGCACCTAATCAATAATCAATATATAAATAAGAAAAAATGAAGAGACAAAGCACACAAAAAATGGAGAACAAAGAAGAGCAAGTCGCGTTGCCGCCGCCGGAACCCAGAGTTGCTGTAGTCGTATTTCTCTTGAAAGGCAGGTCGTTCTTACTCGGCCGCCGTCGTGCTTCCGTCGGAGACGCAACCTTCGCTCTTCCCGGCGGCCACCTCGAATTCGGTATCTCTCACTCACCCACCCACCCACCCACCCTATGTTTCAAAAACATTTTAAAAAAAATATAAAAACTAATTTATTTATTTTACTAATTATTTTTAGGTGAAAGTTTTGAGGAATGTGCAGCGAGAGAAGTGAAAGAAGAAACAGGGTTAGATTTGGGTGAAAATAATAAAATAGAGTTTTTAACTGTTACAAATAATGTGTTTTTGGAACAGCCAAAGAAATCTCATTATGTCACTATTTTCATGAGAGTAGTGTTGGATGCACAAGAGAAGCATGTGGTTCAGAATGTTGAACCTGATAAGTGTTATGGTTGGGATTGGTTTGAATTGGAGAATCTGCCCAATCCTTTGTTTTGGCCTTTGGAAAAGATGCTTAAAGGAGGCTTTGATCCTTTTCCTTGTTGATTAAAAATAGGAGTGACCGAAGAATGTAACCACTTGTACCGGTGTTGGTTTATAGTATCGATCTATGTTGCACTGACACTTTAGATCAAATGACATGTCAGAGACTAGATATAAATATGAAACTATTTTGTAGGATATATTCAAGTCTTGATGGCTCAATTTGCGACTAAACTTGATGTATTTGTAAACATATTTTGGGATTTGATTTTGAGTATATCATTTTCAATATGCATTAGACATGAACCCATCACCAGCCAAAATATGTATTTTTGGTTTTTGTATAACCCAAGGCCTTCACTATTTGTAGTTACTTTATTTATATTTTTGTTCATTTTGATGAAATGGGAATCTGAACTTTCTCTGAATTGTGCAAAGTCTTAATATCATCAATTTTCTTGATATGGAAAATACCTAAAGAGTAAAGAATACTGAATAGGCTGCGGATACTGGCACGTGTTGGATACTAGCCATACCTTCAATCTAAAGTGTTAGTGCTACATAACTTAGAGGAACGATGGAACTATTTTGTTGGAATAGGATATACTCACGTCTTGATTGACCAATAAGCTACTAAGCCTGATGTGTTTGTAATATATTTTGTGGATTTTTTATTTTTGAGTTAATAGTTTTCAATATGTATTCGACATCAAGCCACCACCAGTCAGTTATAGTATTTGTTATTGTCTGTCATTTTGATGAAATGAGCGTGTTAATACTACCTATCTTCATGATACGGAAGAAGCTTAAATAGTTGTTTCAGTCTTTAAACGTGTGAGGCGTATTCACTCCAATTGTTGAATGTATCTAAATCATAAAAATATTCTCAAGTGTGTCTTTTGTTAGTAATATTATGGATTACTCCAATTGTTGAATGAGTGGCCAGCTTTCAAAAGGGGTCATGTCTGTTATATCAGATTTTTTTTGTTTTGCAGCATTTCAATGTTACTGGAAGGCCTAGATTGTCTGATAGAATCACAGAAGTTAGATGGAAGCCTCCAGATTGGGGATGGATAAAAGTGAACACTGATGGCTCATCAATTGGTTCACCTAAACATTGTTGCCATTGGAGTAATCTTCAGGGATCATAATGCTGAGTTCATAAGTGCTCTTGCTGAGAATATTGGCTATTTTAACGCTTTGTTTGCAGAGTTTTTTGCTGTTATGTTTGCTATAGAGAAAGCTCACGAAATGCATTGATCCAAGCTTTGGATCGAGAGTGATTCTTACGTTGTAGTTAGTGCTTTCAACAGTGAGAAGGTGGCGGTTCCTTGGAGAATTCAAGCTAGGTGGAGGAATTGCATGGTGATAGCTAAATCTTTCTCTGTCATTTGTACTCACATTCATAGGGAAGGTAACTACGCAGCGGACGCTCTTGCTAGGCATGGCCTGCACTTAACAGCTGCTCAGTGGTGGAGTAGCGTGCCTAAGTTTGCTAGGTCTTTTGTAGTTAGGGATTGTTTAGGCTTGCCTAACTATAGATTTTCTTGCAATCATTAGTTGGTTTTTGTGTTTGGTTTGCAGGTTCCTTTGTATGTTTTCTTTCATTGGGTTTTGTTTTGCCCCCCACCCCCAATTTTGTAACCTTTCTTTTTATCTAATGAACTGACTTTTATCAAACAAAAAAAAGACCAAATCAATTAACGAGAGACATATTTGAGGCCAAATCATTGTTTACTCATATATTGAATTTGAATTGTTTAGCACTCTTATCAACTATAAAGTACCTTAAATTTGACTTCTCTTATCATGGCTTGGTCTTAGAATCTGTTTCAACCTTCAATATATTGAAATCGAGCACGTATCTGCTAGACTTATAATGGCTTTGTCTCAAAATCTGTTTCAACCTTCAATATATCTAGCAGATATGTGCTCGATTTCAACATGTTAGAATTCTGGTTTGTGCTCGATTTCAAAGGAGTTTCATTTCAATTTTTCGCTTCCTTAGTTCGTGTGGATTGCATAGATTTTGTCTCTCTTATTCTAAATAGTTGCTGTTCAAAGCTATATAGTTGCATTCGATACTCTTGATTGTGCCATTTATTGCAGGAAAGGCAGTGGTACTCAGAACTTTCTAGTATGCAAGCAATAAAGTTTAATGTTTGTATGAATTTGAAGCAATTACATATTGTGGTCACTCAAACAGTAATTTGGCTATTGACTTTGTGTGTTTTCAGTGCTTAACTATAGATATTTAGAGGAGTAAATTTTGCACCTGCAGTCTTGCTTTCTTTTCTAAGTTCTGGTTCTTGAGACCATTTTACAACTTTCTGCAGTTTTAATAGCATTGATAATTTGATATGTTCGACGACCATGTATACAAATTAGGCATCTCCAAGGGTTCACCGTTTAGGAGGAGAGAAGATGCATGATATGTAGGTATTATGAAAAGAAGCATAAATTAAAAGAATCAATTTAGCACATAGTTGATAATTTAGGTTAACCCATGATCATAAGAACAAGAATCAATGTGCTAGCAAAACATACAAAAGCTACTAATATAGTAATATAGTATGAGTTAGTAGCTTCTTGATGCAAAATCTAGGTATTTATAATATAGTTTCTTTACTAGCAAACTGATTCTTGTTCTTGTAAGCCTGAGTTAACCTAATTGTCAGGTGCATGCTAGATTGAAATGTTGTGAACAGATTGTTGGAACCATTTCAAACTCTAGTATTATGTGTATAACCAATAAATAGAGCTATTTCCCTTGCTGCCATGTTAAGTTTCTCTTCTCATTATTAGGTTTGATCATAAGTTGGAGTATCTCTTTTTTTTTTTGGGTATAAATTGTGATTGTTTTGATGTATGTCAGAATTTTTTTCAGGTTGATCAAATAACTGATTTATTTGGTTTATATTATAAACTAGATGTATTGATTATTTAATGAATTTGAAAAACAAAATTTTGTTTATATATAAGATTAGAGGGTAGAGATTTAACGAATAAAATAAATCTGACAAATAACATGTCTAGGTTCTCAATGTCTTATATAATCATATATTGCGACTAAAAGAATATGTTGATGTTCAAGATATCAGTTGTGTTTATGCATGAGAGATGAAATCATCGGAGAAAGAAGAGAGAGGAGAAGGATATAAAAGCATAAAAAAAAATAAAAAAAAAAAAAAAAAAAGAAGAAAAAA
>Ga0228710_1003778_pt1 | contig 24003 bp, 9 predicted proteins | sample MedpolnodulmetaG_FD_177995 | JGI IMG/M metagenome (GOLD analysis project Ga0228710, IMG submission 177995) | Root nodule microbial communities from Medicago polymorpha collected in Santa Monica, California, United States - pink nodules | ecosystem: Host-associated > Plants > Roots > Nodule...
TCTTTTAAATTAAAAAACACAAACAAGCTTATTTGCCACTTGGCTTTTTATTTTAAAACCTTTTTCAAAACTAATAAAAAACACAAAAATAAATCAAACGTCAATTTCTACCCCGAACTACGAGGTTTTGATCCCTCATGGGTACGTAGGCAAAGGACACTCGTCCTTCCAAATCAATAAAAAATGTAGATAAATAGGTTTTTTTTTTTCCTTTCCTTTTCATCACTTTAAATTCCATTTTTTTTAAAACAAGCAAGTTTGAGCACATGAATTAAATAAAATCAAGAGGTTCCCATAGAATACTATGGATATTTAGGGTGCTAACACCTTCCCTAAATATAACTAACCCCCGAACCCTAAATCTTTTCAATATGAGGTAGTTTGAACTTTTTTCCCCTTTTCTTAAAAAAAAATTAAATGTTCAGTCGTGAAATAAATTAGTGAGTCAAAAGCTAACCAAATAGCCTTGATCTCCAAAAAATGACGCAACACCAGCCATTGAAAAGAATGTACGTTTCTCACGGAATTAGTCTCAACTTCAAATAGGACTTACATTAGACAACCAAAAAACCGACAACCATATATTTAGTACATATGTGTGTTCACGACAGGTCCAATCTATATGTAGGTTTTAAGTGAATTTTAAATCAAAGCCTTTTAAGTGTGTTCACATAGAAATATAAAAATTAAGAACATTAAATGTATAATTTTCTTTGAGGCACGCCAGACACTAAAATGGATATCACTTCTAGTCATAGTTCGAATATTGATTCGTCAAGTTGTAAGAGTCTAACTCTTTCCGTTACACTCAACGTCATTAATGTAAGAACTTTTTTAAACAAAAATTTAGTTTAATTAACAATATATGTTAAAAATAATATTTAATAAATACATAATTTACCAATTGTTAAACCTTGAAATATCAAAGTATTATTGAATTCGAACACATAAATTATTATAACTATACAACTTTCTATTTAACTACCATCCGAGCCAGATGCAAACATGTTTAGAAATTCTGACTTGCAAAAATGTATTTAAAGCAAAATAGATTAATATAAAACCTTAAATGTGGAGGCCTAAAGCTCTTGTTTTAGTGACAACTTTCTTAACCGGCCCTAATGCGTTGACCAGAATCCCAAATTCATTGGTTGTTTTATAGTAGAAACACCCAACACATTAGCAACTACAACGTAGGAGGGTGATATTAAACAAAAAACGTCATATTATTTAAGAGAAATGATATTTGTACAATCATTCTGTGACAACTTTTTTACAATTTTCTCTCTCATATTCACATTATTATTTTATTCTCTCTCTTCTTTTTTCTCTTTATATTGTTTTTGACCAATAAGAAAATAGAAGTAGAAAATTGTCATACAAGTTGTCACAAATGATTGTACAAATATCACTACTCATTATTTAACCCATGTGTAACTATATCGGTCGTTTGATAAATTTGGAACAATATAGAGAATATATTAGCAGCTTGATGAATATGCATGCTGGATACAAACATTGCAATTATCTTAAAGCAACCTCCTAATTTTCCAGACAAATCCACATTCATGTCTGCCTCCAACAACATCACCTTGCAAACACTCAACCACCACCTGCGAATCTATAGCTCCACCGCTAAAAAATTTATCTCCTTCGCTAATCTCAATAATTCCAAGTTCCAACGCCCTTTATAATTTAATAATCAAGCCATTAGTTAAATAATAATATGAAATTTAAATAATGTTTTGGGTGAGAAAAGTTTACTAGGTAGTGTAATTTATATTATCTATAATACGTTAAAGTTAAACGAACGCAAAATGTTGCCTTAGATTTAACCTAACATCAATGATTAATTTTACTGTATTATCCCTATTTAATTTAATTAAAATGTTATTTTCAAATACTTCTAGAATCTCTTATCCCTTATTCCTTAAAGTTAACCCGAATGCAAAGTTGCCCTAGATTTAACCTAACTTCAATGATTAATTTTACTCTATTACCCCTATTTAATTAATCCTATTTAATTTAATCAAAATGTTATTTGCAAATCCTTCTGAAATCTCTTATCTCTTATTCCTTAAAGTTAACCCGAACGCAAAATGTTGCCCTAGATTTAACCTAACTTCAATGATTAATTTTACTGTATTACCCCTATTTAATTAACCCTATTTAATTTAATCAAAATGTTATTTTCAAATACTTCTGGAATCAAAAACAACAAATCGCTCCTAAATCCAATCCAATCCTATTTTCCCTCCTGTTTTTTTTTTGAAATAAGAGATCGCTCCTATTTTGTTAACAGATCGCTCCTATTTTTTTTTGAAAAAACAGATCGTTCATATTAATCCAATCCTTGCTTAACAAATTATCCTTTATATTATGCATATATTCAAACAAATGTGATTATGAGAATTGAACCTTGGATCTCTTTTTTACACTCATTTAACGTCTCAACACTTTAGCTATTGAGTAACATTTTATGAGATAGAAAGTTGATTTAATATGTGTTGATTTATAAATAATTTATTAGAAAAAGAAAGAAGATGTAAAAGAAATTTGAGATTGAGATAAATGACACCAGTAAAAAAAAAGTGTGCTTTGTCCTGAGGTTATGAAGAATAAAGTGAGTCAAATGAGTTGGAGATTTTTGAGTAATTAACTTCCCAAAAATTAGACTTAATTAAAAAAAACACAATAATATTTAAGAAATTATAATAATTAGGCACATATTTTGTTAATTCAGCATAATACATTAGATTTTTTTCTATGGTTAAATCCCACAAAAGACACAAAGTGAAGAAATTTAAAATAATAGGGATTAATAAAAAAATTGCATAAAAATCAACAACCAAAAATTTAAATTTAATATAAAAATTAAACATATACTCTTACATTGGTCATCTCATTTATATGTGTCTCAACATCAACTATTGTATCTAATGTGAAACATTAAATAACAATTGAAATTTTAACATATCTTCCTTAAGTGTGAGACTGTCTGCGTCTCTGACCTGGTAACATAACCAAATAAGGTCAGAAGGAGACATAAGATGGTTAAACAGGTGGTTTGATGGTGATTTCATGGAGAGAGGTTTATAATTCTAACTTTCACGAAAAGATAGAAATGAAATTAGAAAAAGAAAAAATATGAAAAAGTAATTTGAAAAATGAGAGAAATGATAGGAAAAAAGTAGTGAGTGTTTCATTCATGGAAGTATTGAAAATAGATCGAGTTATTGGTAATTTTATGGTTTAGTTGTAGGAGTTGGAGATTTACGAGTGATTATTCTATCCAAAAAAAAGGCTTAATTGCAGTTTTAGCCCCCTGACTTTTCCAAAGTTGCGATTTTGGCTCCCTAAGAAAAAAAACTACAAAACCGCCCCCTAAGTTTTGCATTTGTGGCTGTTTTGGCCCTCAAGGTCAATTTTGACTCGGTCTACGTTGACGTGTCACCCTAAGTGAGGTGCCAAGTTTTATTTTTTTTTTATTTTGTTTACTAAAAATTGGTCTTGGGGGCCAAAACTGCTAGAGTTGCAAAATTTAGAGGGCAGTTTTGTAGTTTTTTTCTTAGGGGGTCAAAATCGGAACTTCGTGAAAGTTAGGGGGCGAAAACTGCTATTAAGCCAAAAAAAAACTCAATAAGCAAATGTCACATAACTTTAAAATATCACTTTGTCAGCTCAACAAAACACATGCATTTTTTCATTGTTAGATCTCACAAAAAGCGAAAGTGAATATATTTTAAATTATAGAGGTTGAATAAGAACAATTGTATAAAAAGTGAATGACTTCCAAAAACGTATATTTAATATAAAAAAAAAATTAAGCAAACGAAATCCAAAAACTAACAAAACAATTCATCAAGATGTTTAGAGTTCTTAAAGTGCCTGCAATGGGTTTAATCATCACATTTGACCAAGAGAAACCCCACACGTTAAATTCACACCACATCTAAACTCAAAACCTTATTATGTTGCTCAATATCTACTCTTACATATAATGTAGAAGTTTAAATCGAACATGACACATTAACGTCTTTCCCTCAAGTGTGAGACTATCTGTATTTCTGATATGATGAGATAATCAAATAAACTCAAAGGAACAACAAAGTAAAAAAATATGGTTGGTGGCGGTTTCATAGAGGGGTGTCTTTTTTCCTTTTTTTTTTTAATAGAAAAGAGAAAGTAAATTAAAAAAAGAAATAAGATGAAAAAAGGATTTGTACACGAGATAAATGACAAGGGAAAAATTAAGGAGTGTGTGCTTTATTTGTGGGAGTAGAGGGAATAAAATGATTTGTTGGTAATTTTATGAATTTGTTGAAGGAGTTAGAAATTATTGGATAATTATGCTACCAAAATAATAGATTCATTAAAAAAATGTCACATCAATTTAAAATGTCTAATAAACATGTATTTAATTAACGTAGCAGAACACGTCTACATTTTTTCATTGTCAAATCGCACCAAAGACCAAAAGTGAAGGAATTTAATACAATAGTGGTTGAATAAAAACTTGCTTGAAAATGAATGACATCCTAAAACTAAAATTTAAGATAAAAAATTAAACAAATGACACCAAAAAACTAAGAAAACAAATCATCATAATGTTGAGACTTTCGTGGGAACCTGTATTTGGTTGTATCTTAACATTAGGTTAAAAGCAAGCACACAAGTAAGATTGACATCACAACTTTACCCAAAATCTTAAGTCATTAGATATATGAGTCATATCACTTATATGTTGCTCAACATCTACTACTATATTCAATGTGTTATTTTAACTCACACTTGACACATTAACATCTCTCCATTAAATATGAGACTCTCCGTGTCTGCGATCCACCACCACGAACCACTTTCGCTTCCCAAAAATGTTGAAACGGATATGATATCACCATTAGGACTTATGGGGAGCCAACACTCGTGTGAATCGACACATTGTAGAAAGAGCAATCACACAAGTGAAAATGATGTTACATCTTCATCCAAAATTTTAAGACTTAAATATATGATTTATTTTTCACTTATATGTTCTTCAACCTCCAATATTTTATCCAATGTTGAGATTTAACTGACACTTGATAGATCACAATATTCTCTCCATTGAGGATGACAAAATTTTATCCCGTGCATGGCACGGGTGTCTATATTAGTTATAATACTAAGGAAAATGCTAACACGTGTCCACTTGTTAACATTATCCTAATAATAAAAATAAGGTTAAAATGTTGTTTGGTCTCTTAACTTATTTTTTAGCATCGGTTTGGTCCTATAAGTAATAAAAACTCTGTTTTGGTCTCTTAAGTTTTTTTTAGTATCGTTTTGGTCTCATCCATTAGGTTTAATAAAAAAATGTTAACTCCTATACACGTGTCACTTTTTCATTGGATCTGAGAATTTTAAAAAAAATAAAATAAAATTTAAAATAATAAAATAATTTTTTAAAATAAAAAATAAAAAACCTCAAAGCCAATGACAAAGTAACACGTGTACAGAAGTTAACATTTTTTTATTAAACCTAACAGAAATAACCAAAACGATACTAAAAAAAACTTAAGGGACCCAAACTAAGTTTGGATCAAACCCGATACTAAAAAACAAGTGAAGGGTTCGAACATTGGGCTGATTCGAACCTTATGTACAATGATATTAAAATGTGGAACGATCCACTTCTGCGAAATCTCATATGGAGAACAAAACTTTCATACAAAGTCAAGAATTTTGTGTGGCACCTTTGCAGGAACTTCATTCCCAATCGACTTTGTTTGGCTCAAAAGGGAGTGATTTTCCTAAACAACTATGTTCTTTGTGATGGAGAAGTCGAAGATAACCTTCACCTTTTCTTCTGGTGTAATAATGTTGAACAAGTTTGGCGACTCTTTGGCACGAGGGACATTGTGTAAACACAAAAACAAGAACATAATATTGCTCTAGATATTGTGTCCGCGGGTTATTTGGCAGTATTTGGCATCAAATGAATAACAAAGTTTGACGCAACACGGCTGACACAATGCAGGTTACCTAGGAGCAAGCAAACAACTTACTAAACGAGTGGGCAACTGCACCAAACACAAACAAACTAAGCATGATAATGGTACAAATATGGATGGTGAGGTATGGAAGAAACCGCCTCCTGACAAGTATAAGTGTAATTTCGATGCTTCTTTCTCTTCCACTCAAAATAAAGTTGGCATATGCTTCTACATAAGGGATGAGAACAACATCTTTGTGTTTGCCAAATCGGAATGCTTTTCACCAATTATAAAGGTAGGTACAGGGGAAGCTCTTGGCATGTTATTTTCCATGCTTTGGAGTAAGGAGTTGCGACTTATGAACGTAGACTTCAAATTGGATTCCAAGAATGTAGTGTCTAAGTTTCATAATTTTGGAGAGGATCATTCAGATTTATGACACTACTATAATCTAATATTGTGGAAGGATTCATAACTTTTTTTTTTTTTTACAAACTCTGGTGTTGAGTTTAGTAGAAGACAAACAAATATATTGGCCACACTGTAGTTAAGGCGGTCACATTCTCATATAGTTTCCGTATTTACACTACTGAAATGAATTAAGATAGTTGCAATAAAAAAAAATGATATTTGTTTTTATCAACCGTAATTGCTTGCCAAAAAATTCGTCTTCACGTTTTTTTTTTTAAGGAGTTCGTCTTCACGGTTATTATCATAAAAGTCGTTCGAAGATCTTGTCTTCAAAAGAATTTTAGAATATTGATATAAATTTTTTGAGATAGAAATTAAAATTCAATTATAATGTTACAGCATAAATTGTTGGGGGGGTGTAAATATAATAATTTACAATCCCAAGCCCAATATACTTCGTTTTGAATAAACCCATCATCCCAAGCTCGATTGGAGTTGAAAAACTGAACTCGCCGGGAAACACTGCCGGCGTTACCCGTCAGCCGCCACAAACATAATCACGTCGCCGGGAAGAAGGTATGTTGTAATAGATATCTCCACCTTCGTCGGAACCACCATTTCTCTACACCCTTTACTCTTTTTCTTTCATAACTCACTTCAAAGTTTCATTTTTCACAAATTTTCTCAAATGGGTCTCTCTAAATTTGTTGTTTGGCTTTTAATTTAACTAATCTTCTTACAGGAATTGATTTGTTCTTTTAGTTTCTGTCTGAGAAAGATGTTGAAGCAAGCAATTGGCAGAATTTGCAGAACCAATGTGTATGCTTGTGAAGGAAACAAAGTTTTGCCTTGGAGTTATGTGCCTTCATGTTGTTTCCACAACGGACAAGTAAAGTCTCAAATTCTGTCTTTTAAAGTTTTTTTTCTTTCTTTTTCCTGTTAATTATTTACCGTTACTTGAATTTCTTATTTATATGTTTACTAGATTGTTGCATTTGACTGCAACATATGGTATTGTTGTTAATTAGCCAATAGGGTTGCGGAATTTATAAAAAATTGCTATTGTTCCATGGTATGCTATTCGGTACAAAGCTATGAAGCACAGATACATACCCGGACACCGGACACGACACGGCCACCGACACACCAACATGGATAATAATATGAGAAAATGACATAATTCAGTGTAATCATAGGTGTCGTGTCGGTGTCAAACACCGATGCGTGTCCAATATCGGGACACCCCTAATCCGAGGAGTGTCCGTGTTCATAGGTACAAAGTATCGTCAAATAGTGGCTTTAGTGGTGTTATGGCATTGTACCATATCAAAATTAACAAACTGCTTGTTTTTTTTTTTTCTTTTTCAATCTGCAATTGACAACACTGGCATATGGTGCAAAAGGTCTATGGCTATAATGTTAAGTGTTGAAAACTATCTGTTTCTACCCGGGTTGGCTCACCAGGAGTGATTAACTATCTGTTTCTACCTGGGTTGGCTCACCAGGGGTTGCTGGTTGAGTGGTTGGCTTGCCACTGAGGGAGGGTCTAGTAACCAGGAATGTACCAATCGAGCTTGAGCCATCCTCATATTGGTGGGTTGGCTCGCCTAATTTTTCAAGAAAATTAGTAAGTGCCGAAAGAAGTAGAGTAAAATATTGCAAAGTTAAAAAAAAAAAAAAAAAACATTTTTCACTATTTTTCTATCAAGAAATGCATAGGGGTTAATGTAATGTGCAACGGAAAACAAACTATGTTAAATATAATACTAGACAAATAACTATACACTAAGATATTTTATAAAAAAGACGAAATTTTAAATGGATGGTTTGCCCCGGCTCGACCTAGGAGTAAGCCATCTCGCCCTACGGGTTTGGAGGGCCAGCTCACTACGGCCCATTGGTGACCTATGAGTTTTGCAATCCAACTCGTTTGTGAGCTGGGTTGGCTCACGGGCCACAACTCATTTCGACGTCTCTAGTATGATAGCCATAAAGTTGTTGATTGAAATAATTTATTTCATAGATAAATAAGGGAATCAAAGGTAGAGTATTGGAACAAGGTAGGAAATCCCAAAAGGTTATAAATTTGGACAATGTTAAACTGGCATATTGATTTGGCGAATTTTGGTAATTAAAATAATATTTGTAGGCTTTTGAATGTTTGATGATTACACATTATTTGCTATTTTGTGCCAAATCTTAAGACCGGTCATTTCACAGTTTTTTCTTCCCTTTTTAATTACTGCAAAGGTGATTAGTTTTGAAAGATTTTAGGAAGATCTGTGTTCAATGTTCTGTGCATATTATATTTTAGCTTTTAAAAGGATTGCAGAAAGAATTTCTTGTTTCTGTGAGTTATACATTATATCTGTGTTCTATAATTATGCCATGTGCCAAAGGGCTGTTACATATTTTTTTGTAATTTTTACCAAGTTTTTTGTACAACAGTAGAAAGGAATTAGTGTTTGTTTGACCTTGCTTTGAAATATTCTTTTTCAAGAATTTCTTTCTATAAAGTTATCTTGTCCCTCATTCAACTTATGTTTTTCCAATTTGCATCGGAGAGGAAACACTTCTTGCTTCTCTGTAATGACAGATGACAGGTTTATTACATATGTTGCTACAAATAAAACTTGTATATTTTATGCAAATTTCTCAAAAATTTAATAAAATATCTCAATTTTCAAATTAAAAAGCTGTTTTTGTTGATTTATCAACATGCACAAATACTGTGTTTTTCATACTGGGACTCCTATTTGAAGTGTGGACTCTCAAGTTAAGTGATTTTTCATATATTTGTTGTAGTCTTATCAAGAGCCTTACAAGTTACAACTACTTTGAGTATACAATCTGTTGAAGTATATTTGTGGTCCATCTTCGCCAAGATTTTATGATTTAAATATGGGAATCCCTTCTTGACAAAACTGTTGTTCCTACACTCCAAAGAGAATTGTTTTGAGTATACAATCTGTTGAAGTATATTTGTGGTCCATCTTCGCCAAGTTTTTATGATTTAAATATGGGTATCCCTTTAAATTTAGTTCAAAATGATATCACTTTCCCTTATAATTGTCATCATCTTTAGACCCACCTTTTGTTTGCAAATCTATTGCTTTGTGGATTAGATGATCCTACTTACACTCTTCTATCAAATATTGTTCGTCACAAAAATAATGTATTTCAATAGGATAGGTGGCCCTTTGTAACACCTAATTTGTTGTTGTCTATGTGTTAAGTTATTCATACAAGAGTCAACATGTGTTTTGCCGAATTGATGTTGAAATTAAAGTTGACATTCGGTCTTGGGGAGTTTCTTGGGACCAAATTCACTTACTTTTATTAGATTGATGTTCAATATCTCAAATGAAGATATATGGAGTATTAGTGAACATGATATTTTAGTTTGAGGTGAAATCATTTATGAAGTACTGTATTGATATTCATTTGCTGTGCATCTATTTTATGCAGGCACATATGGCACCTAGAAGCTTTTTCGGAGTAGAGGATTTCGTTGATGATGACAACAGCCGACCTTATACATACCAAAAAGGGAAAAAATCAAAGAATCCAAACAAGCATATTTCATTCAAACAAAGAACAGTTGCCTACATGGAGCCTTTTACACTTGACGTATTTATCTCAAAACGGTTCGTATCAGCTTCTCTAACTCATAGAGTGACAAGCAAGCAGGTTGCTGTTGCAGGTACCAACTCCAAGGACATTAAAGCTGTTCTTAGATCTCGGTCAGACATACCAGCATGCATAGCTATTGGTAGGATTTTAGCGGAACGAGCGATGGAAGCTGATGTTTACACTGCTTCTTATACTCCAAGGGATCGGGATAAGTTTGAAGGGAAAATCAGAGCTGTAGTTCAATCACTTATTGATAATGGGATTGATCTCAAGGTTTATCTTGATTGAGTCGCGCAATCTCTTAAATAAAACACTACCAGCCAGAGAAGTTATTCAGATTCTGGTTGAAGCAATCTAGCCCATTTGTGTATTTTATTATGTCCATGTAGCTTGATAATTAGTAATTGGTATCAATATTAGTATTGTGAACTATAAACTATGGCATAATGAATGTTATTTTATTTTTATATATAGCCCATGATAACCATCTTCTAGCGTTCCGATTTCCGATTCATGTTGTAGAACTACTAAGTCATAGGAAACATTTTTGCTGCTACGCGGTGTCACAGTTGAGTGTTCACCTTTATTTGTCAACAGCATCGGTAGTTCTTCACTGTAATATATTGAAAGCTTCTGACAACCGATACTTCCGAATCCAGTAGTGCTTTTTTTCTTCTTTCCTTTCCATAATTGTTATTATTGGTTTGTATTTATGCTTGTCTTGTTGTCTTCTACTCTTTTGCTTTTGCTTCTGTTATGAGTTGTTCTTTCATTTTGTGCGTTGTAATTTGCTTTTTGCAAAAGCTTCATTTCATGTGGTCTAAAATATTAGCCATGCTTTGGTGTGTTCAGTTTTTACATCAAGTGCACACCCTAAAAAAGGTGAATCCATCAGTTTTGGGATGGTAAGGGTGAAAAAGAACTGAGGTTTGATGCGGAGGTGGAAGGAGGAAGAAAGAACATTGGATAGAGTGATCACATGATTTCCTCATTTTTTTGATTTTTTTTAAATGTTAACTTCCATGGTAGTGATCACATGAAGATGTCACGTCGTTAAAATTAGTTGTGTCAGTGTTTTTTAGTTGTTAAAATGTGCATGGGGACTAGTTAGTGTAAATTGGGGTAAATTTGAGGGTCAAAATTACTCATTCTAAACTTGGGGGTGAAAAGTGCAATTAGGCCATGATACAACTATCATGATCTTATTCAGGCAGCACATCTAACACGATCTACAACTCTTTAATATCGTAAGAAACAACCTAATAAAATAATTGATCTTGAACTTGAAAAAAAAAAAAAAAAAACTAATCCTGCTGAAAGTATATATCATTATTTCTATTTTTCAATTTTCCTGCTCTATGTATTGTTATCGTATTGAGGTGTTAACTTGATTGCTTTATATCGCCGACACTTCTAAACAAAATCGTTTATGGAATCTGGCACGACACCAACACATGAGTTTATTCAATTAATTTATTTTCTATAATTATTATTAATGTTAACATGTCATTGAGCTTCTACATTGTGGTGAAAGGAGTAACAAGATTAAGCATGTGCATGGGAGCCATGAGATAGAAACTTCATTTTATAGCTCCATAGCTTCTAAAAACAGGGCAATATTGCATTGGGACGCTAAAAAGTTGGAACGGACGCAAAACCAAATATGCTGTAAATTCAAAAGCACCGTCTAAATGATATCACCAGTCACCATCTCTGCGAAATTGCAGCCACATAAATACCGAAAAATTCAAAAACAACATTCACGCAAATAATTCTGGCACATTGCCTGACATCAAATACTACTCATCCAGAAATAAATACCAATAGTAATGATATTCTCAGTGAATATGAAAAGCAAGTTTTGGAAATGGCAACTTTTTGTGGCTTAACTACTACATGTAACTTTTCACCTTTGTGGAGACATCAAATATAACCAAATAGTTGACATCTCTTTCCAAACACTGCAAGTTTATGCTTCATACATTGTAGTGTAACATGTCTGATGTCTGTCTCTACCAACAACATATATATGATTTCACAAGAAGATTTCAAAAGGCAGCTCAAGCAAACCAAAAAGTTCATACTTGAACTTGATGGACTCACATTAACAAGTTGTGATCAACACTTCATAATTACTTATTTCTTCGCTTTATCCTCATGAATCATGGAACAGCATGACCTGGTAGAGCTCTCGCTGGTAGAATATGAGATGATGAAGTTCTCACCATCTTTGATGGTTGCAGTCTGTCTACACAGCTCAATGCATTGTCAATAAGATCAAAAAGAGATGTAAATAGCATCGGAATTGTCAATCACAGATCACGGAAAATTGCGGTCCACTATGCTACAATGATATAGCACCGCCACTATTTGATACCACTATGTAGTTAGTTTGTACTAAATCATGTATTGCAGAACAATGTAGGTTGGTTAAAATTCAGCAACGCTATGGCTGCTACTTGACACCATTGGATGGCATCCAAATAATACTCAGACATTTGTTTGTGCTCATTGGAAGGACCGGCTGGTATGTCAAAACTGAACATTACAATTTACAACACAAGACTGTTGAGGAACTTGTAGATGCTATTATTAATGTATGATATGTCTTAACTCTAGCATTACGCACATATACACCCAGAGAGAGCAAATAGATCAAATTTCTCATATTTAAATGTTTTATTTTCGGCAAATTAATCCAACAGTTTTGATTGGAATATCAGGACAAGGGGAAACTTTCACTCAAGTAGTGAAGTTATGACCTCCATTAATGAGCTACCTCTCATGTATTCATTCAACAACCTACCCTACAGTATGAGCAGTGTTGTCAATTGCGAATTGTGGAAAATAGCGATTTGTTCATATTCTACTTGCTTTGTCCCCAGTAGGATGAATAACTAATTTAAAAAACTATAGAAATCCAGCAGAAGATCTAATGCATAGCAGTAAAAATAGAACAAAACTTGTCTTCCCCTTAAAAACAAAGCTAGCAGCTAACTGAAATCAAACCATGTATAACTACAATAAAGAAGCCGAACTCACCCTTAAACACATCTCCAAAGCTTTCAAATGCAATGTCTGAAGTAGCAAAAGCTGACATATCAAATGCTGTGACAAATTGCAACAGATTGCAGTATAGGCTGCAATTTTTTAATGCGATTTCTTTGGGACAAAATGCCCGGCTAGCAAAGCCTCATACTAAACCAAGACAAAGCACCATAATTTGATAGCTCAGTATCTGAGGCTAAAATGATATTTATATAGATACAGAAACATATACATATACAGATAGATATACAAATACAGATACAAATAACCTTGTAAGCTATGCCATAGAAATAAGCCATAAAAAAAATGAGACGGGCAAGAATTGCAATTGTAAAAAGTAAACATAGACCTAGAACAATGACATAAAAAATAGCTATCAGTATCATGCATCGCAACAAAAGTAACATAAGCAAAAAAGAGATAAATAAAATTTAAATAAACCAGCGAGAAAATTGAAAACTTCATCCATTGTATTTATTAAATCTTTTCAATCCATCAGTGCATTTTTTTTGTATCTTCATCCTATTTCTCAGTCAAAAGAAGTAAAAAAAATAGTACCAAAAAGCCAAACAGTACAAAGTGCATTGTAGTATTTTATCCTGCTCAAAAAAGTAGGACTAAGTTTGAGAGCAAAAGGAATCTATGGCTTGAATGACACAATTTTGTCCTCACCAATAATTGCCACAAGAACAACTCCCGTTTTTAAAATGGTGAAATCTACTGGCATCTCTTAACACAATTTCCCGTCCTGTAACCAGGGTTATAAATTTGATTGCATTATGACAATCACTGCACACACGGTGGCTTTGCGTAATTTGCAAAGGCAGCCAATCCGGAGTGTTCATGATACCAAAAGCTATTGCAAGCTTTTCACTGTGATACTTTATAACGCGTTGTTCCTCTTCGTCCACATCAGGTAGCAAAGTTTCTTTCTCCACAACATAACCATGTCTTGATATCTCCACCATCAGGCTGTCTACTTTTTTGTATATTTTTTTCGTTTGCTTGTGAGATTTGTCTCCACAAAGGAAAGCATACGGTTGTTTATTGACTTCGATCAAGGTAGATGGCTGAAGCATTCTTAAACCCTTTCTCTTTAAGGTTTGTAAAACACCAGCAGCTTTCTTCAATTTGCCAGAACTGTTATATACATTTAGAATCGTAACATAATTACACAACTTTTTAGGCTCCATACCATAAAGTACTTCGGCTGCAAACTTCCCAAGCTCTAAATTCTTGTGCATTCTGCATGCTGTCAACAATGCTGCCCACATATTTAGGGTTGGAGGGAAAGGAGCATTTCTTATTAGTGCGGCAGCCTCTTTTAATAAGCCCTCTCGACCTAATAATTCAATCATACACGCATAGTGCATTGCTCGAGGCTTAATGTTGTGATCTCGACTCATTGAATGAAAAATCTCCCAACCTCTTTCGGATAATCCTGAATAGCTACAGGCAGATAAGACAGCAAGAAAAGTGACATGGTTGGGAGTCATATTTTCTTGAAGCATTTTCTCAAACATTTCTATTGCCTCTTCTCCCTGACCATGATTACCATATCCACCAATCAATGCATTCCAAGATATGACATTCTTCCGGTGCATCTTGTCGAAAACATGTCGAGCATCTTTCATCCTTCCCCATTTGCTGTAGAAGTCAACAAGCGCCGTGTTCGCCACCAAATCTGTGCCAAAACCACGACGAACTAATGCAGCATGAGCTTGCTTCGCGTGTTCTAATGACGCCAATCTCGCACAAATGTTTATCACTGTTGAAATAGTGAAATGATCAATTTTAGCACCACTATCACGCATCTTGTAGTATATACCAAGAGCTTCCTCACTATATCCACGAAATGCATAGCCAGCAATAATAGTGTTCCATGCAACAGTTGTCTTCTGCGGCATTTGATCAAAAACACACAGAGCATCTTCAATGTTACCACACTTGCTATACATGTCAATCAATGCACAATCTACAAATGGATCTCCATTCACTGCCCTTTTCAAAATACAAGTATGAATTTGCCTTCCCACCTCAATACAACCCGACTCAGCCGATGCACGAACCATGGCCGCGAAAGTGCGAGACTTCCCATCATTAAACTCTTCCCACATACACAAAAACAAATCAAAAGCCTCAGAGTAATTCCCCGAATCCACAAGCCCAACAATCATCGTCATCCAAGATCTCGAGTCTCTCTCAGGCATATCATCAAACAACATACGTGCATCACGCATAAGAGAACATTTCACATGCATAAACAAAACCCTATTCATCATATACAAATCAAACTCAAACCCACTCTTTTTCATATAATTAAACACCCTTTTAACATCTCTAATCGATCTCAAACCAATACAAGCACTTATCAAAGCATCATAAGTACTAGCACCAACATAAGATTCAGCATATTCAAGCTCCAACATTTCAAACAATTCCATTGCCTCCATAAACTTATTACACAAAACCAATTTCTCTATCTGACCACATAGTCCAGAAGGTTCTAAAGATCTCTTTTTTATCATCTGGGTTTCATCCAAATCAGGAACAAATTCTTTTTCTTTTTCCTCAAACCCAATTTTCTTTTTTGGTTTTGGAATTAACACTTGTTCCATTGTAGAACAACAAGAAATCTGAGAAATGGGTTTTGTCCAATTCTTCATCTTTGATGCAAAAAAACAATTTTTTCTTGGATTTGAAGAAAAAGAACCAAGAAAGGACAATGATTTGAACTGATCTAAAGAAAATGTTTCCATTGTTGACAATTAACAACAATAACACAAGACACAAGTGTTGTTGTTAAGTGTTGTGTTTGAGGTTGTTGGTGGGGTGTGTATTCATGAAGAAAAAAAAGGGTATAAATATGAATGTGGAAAGCATCTACATATATTTCTCCGCCTAGATTTGGTCCACTACTTTGCATAAATTTCTCCGCCAAGATTTGGTTTGGTACTGACTTTCCATTCCAGCAAAATTGGAAAATGTGATTAATATATGGAAGTGTCATGAAGCATGTGGTGTGTTTGTTTGGTTGGGTAGTTGGAATGATTCACCTAACTAAAACACAAATGACAAGAAAGCAATACACCTCATTTTTTATGCGGATCATCATCATATTTCATCCTATTCCTACATCATACTAACTTTAAGACAAATAGCTTACTTTCTAGGGTTAATATATGTTTACGTCGTAATATTTAGCGATTTTCGGTTTACTTCATAGTAAAAAAATTATTTAGATTTCAACTATGTAATTTAAAGATTATTTGATTTTGGACTTTCATGGCATCAAATTACAAAATTTAAGGTACTTTCGCCTCTGTAATTTGAGAGAATATTGGTTTATCCCAAGTCATATCATCGATTTTGTATAATCAAAATATGAAGGTCTAAAACCAAATCTAAACAAATGTTCTGTGTGTTGCAATGTACTAGTAGTTAGTGTGAAAAAATTATGAATTTCAATTTAAGTACATATCTTCTCCATTTTCAAGTGTATGGTATCAAACTGATACTTGAAAATGCTAGTGATGACGAAGTTCAGTTTTTTTTGAAGAAATTTCAGAATGGTCAACCAATTGAGCTTAAAAACTCACTATTCAACAAATGAATGGTAGAAGATTTTCATTGTAAAAAATGTATTGCATCAAACAATGCTATTTCTTATTTTTTTAGTATAATTTAGTTCCTAGTTTCTTTCATATTTCAGCCACACTAATATCTAATGTCTACGACAGACGGAATAGCTTGTAACAGTGACACAGGAAGTGCATTCAACAAACTGGTTCAGAGTTGCATTTTCCTGCCTCTCATTATGTTCCATAATCACTTTTTCAATTTTGGATTTTCTAGATTATGCAACCACAAACTGCATAGTTAGTGAACATTGATTTTTAACATTCTTTAATTCCTTCATTCGATGTCTTAATTAGGACTTGCTCTTAATTGCAAATTGGCGTTTGATTCTAAGTTTGATAGGAAACAATATTTTTATCCTGATTTGCCTAAAGGGTATCAGATTTCGCAATTTGATGTTCCCATTGCGAGTTCCGGGTTTCTTGATGTTGATATTCCTGTGGAGTTTGGTGGGGGTCATAAGAGGTTTGGGATTACTAGGGTTCATATGGAAGAGGATGCTGGGAAGCTATTGCATACTGAAAACGGAAATTACTCTCAGGTTAGTTGGTTTCTTTCTTCTCATTGGTTCTAGGTTTTGGTATTTAGTTTATGTTTGGTTCCACTTTTAGAGGGGCCAACTTGATTCTGACACGTTAGGTTGCTTTCAAGTAGAATTGATTTTGCCTCCATAATTGATTCTACTTGAAGCTGTGTGTGGCTTTTGATTCTAAAATTGATTTTTATACACAAATGTATTGTTTAACTCATTTTTACATGAATGTATCCAAACACAAATCACTTTACCTTCAACTCACTTTTAGTCTGAATCAATTACACAATCAATTCATTCAAAATCAACTCTAGAAGTAAGTAGAGTTTGTAAAGAAATTGTTTCAATCAGGATCATATTTGTGTATTCTTTATCGATTTGACCTTAACTGAAGTTAGTTAACCACTTGACTCCAACCAGTTTGTTGTCTGTTTTGATAACTTCGTAATTAATTATGAAATCAAGAAATTAAAATAGAAAACATTTTGACAAGCCAAAACTATACAATCATGTGTAAAAGAATGGTTTCCCTTGTGAAGTCGAACCAATTTGGTTATTTAACATGCTGTTGTTGCAGAGTTAGAATATATCCAGAGAAAACACCAAAAGAAGCGATTAGGGAAGCCCTACTGTCCCCAATATTGTCTGTTTTAGTATAGTTCATTTTGTTTGTTCAGTCTTTGGATTGGAACTATCATTAGAGTCCTTTGACAAAACTCATCCAATTTATTTGAAATGAAGCACCTTGGTATGTTTAGAAAAATTTATTGATACCTCTGTAGTTATAGGTTCGATTACTGCACTAACATCAGCAGTAATGACAAATTTTAATCACAGATCCTTCTTTAATAAACTCTTGAAAGTTGAAACACAAACTTAAGTGCACTATGTTTACTTAATTACCTACCGTATTCATTGTATTGTGCAGTTGTGAATTGTGATGCATATTGGTTTATCTTGTGTGGGTAATATTTCTATTTTTGTAGAATAAAAGTTTCATTGTTATATACCATTTTGATATTTGTTTTTTGGTCAACAAGCATTACAAGATTAAAGAAAATTGCAAACCACATATTTCTAACCCTACAAGGAGACAAAATCTCGGTAGTAAATCCACTAGATTTCTCGGTAGTACAAGTATATTAAATTCGATGGTATTTTTTCACAGGTTGATCTAAATAGGGCAGGGGTACCTTTGCTAGAGATAGTTTCTGAGCCTGACATGAGAAATGGTATTGAAGCCGCAGAATATGCAGCAGAATTACAGAGGTTGGTTAGGTATTTGGGAGTGAGCAATGGCAACATGCAAGAAGGTTCTCTTCGTTGCGATGTAAATGTATCAGTGCGGCCTATTGGGCAATCAAAGTTTGGGACAAAGGTACTATCTATGTCTTCTATAAAAATGATATTGTTCGAGCTTTATGTTGCAATGTAATATTGACAAATAGGAGCTGTTATGATAAATTATTGTTCTGGCAGGTTGAAGTGAAAAATTTGAACTCATTTGCATCAATGAGCAGAGCTATTGATTTTGAAATTTCAAGGCAGGTGCAACTTCACAGTCAAGGTCAAGAAGATCAGATAGTACAGGAAACTCAACTCTGGGAAGATGGCTCTCAGGCTAGTACTATATTGTGATTTTCTTGTTGTTTTCCTTCTAGGTATTTTAGCAGCTACAAGGTTTCTTTCTCTACCCTCATACTTATTTTCTTTCATAATATTCTGTTTAGAGAACTATTACAATGAGAAAAAAGGAAGGGCTTGCTGATTATCGATATTTTCCAGAACCAGACCTTCCATCAGTAATCCTTTCCCAAGAATATGTAGATGGTATTCAAAGTTCTTTACCGGAGCGTCCTGAAGAAAAACGTAGAAGATATGAAAAGATGGGATTAGGCATGTAAGATGTTCTTTTCCTAGCTAATGATAAAAATGTGAGTTACCTGCTATTTTTTTAACGATGCTAGATTCTGTACCAGTGTGATGATAGCGATACACATGATGACTAAACAAGTGTGAGTGATGATCACTTGTGTAGTGGGAGTATCTCTTTTGAGTGAAAGTTTACCGTTCCATGTAACTCATGAGTAGAGTACTCTGGTTTGTAGGGTGATAAAACAACTTGAGATTGATTTACTAGTTTTTCATGCAAAACTTGTAATCTGCTCAAGATAGTTTCTGTGGATGTAGGCAAAAGATGCTCAACACGTAAGATACAATAAACCAACTAATGTATTTCTTGAGAAACCGATGCACATCTTAATGAAAGAGAAACTCAATAAAGTACAGTTCATTGGAAAGATAAAAAGTAAATAGCAATGATGTTTATTACTAAATATAATCTGACGTGATTTTTTTTTCTCTCAATGGATACGTTAGATTGCAGAGTTTTTTGATGCTACACTTACAAAGGGTGCCAATGCAAAGCTGGTTGCCAACTGGATAATGAGTGATATTGCAGCCTTCATGAAAAATGAAAAGTTGACCTAAATGGCATTAAGCTTACACCTGAAGAGTTAGCTGAGTTGATTGCTTCCATTAAAGGTGGAACCATCAGTGGCAAGATCGGAAAGGAGGTATGTTTGCTTCGGCATTAACTAGTGGTGCATAACTATACTGTGGAAGTTAGTTGTGTTTGTTGACCAAGGGCTTTAATTTATAAAATGTGTTAACCTGTAATGTCTAATTATCGAGCTGATACTTGCACAATTTTGACATTTAATACTTTTAATTATCTATTATAAAAAATTATAAAAAGTTCATATTTTGATAATGTTCAGCGAGACAATTCCGACAGCATCTTATATATTACCATTTGCCTTTATATATTAGTAAAAAAATATGGTTAAAGTATATCATGCGAATAGTGCACATAGTCAAACTGGGTCATTCACTGTGGGACGAAGGGAGTACTATTTTTTTAGGTTCAATGTAACATGTAAATATAGCATTCAGAAATATTTTTTCTCTATATCTATCACATTCATTCAGCATTAATATGCTTCTCTCTCTCAACAGTTCTTCCATGAAGAAGGAAAAACAATCATACATTTGTTATAATCGGCTTATTTTGCTTTCTGTACTTTTACAATTTGTTTGTGTTTCTGTAGATACTATTTGAGCTGTTAGCCAAGGGTGGAAGTGTCAAGGAACTCATAGAAAAAAAGGACTTGATTCAGGTTAGTAGTAGTAACAACAATTATTGAAATTATTACCAGTTTATATATAATTGAGTCAGGATTCCGCATGAATTTTCTAGTTTACATGCAAACTTAATATTTTACTATTTTGATTTTGTGATATTTGTGATTTTAGTTACACCAATGCCTGGTGAAATTCTCCTTTCTACCTTATTTTGTTACCACTCCCTACATGCAAACTCCACTCTGAACAACTTTATTGATTATTATTTGGAAATGACAGATAGCAGATCCTGTTGAAATTGAAAAAATGGTGGCCAAAGTGATTGCAGATAATCCGAAACAGGTTGAGCAATACCGAGGAGGCAAAACGAAACTCCAAGGTTTTTTTGCTGGCCAGGTATGAACTTTTAGAGCTGGAAACAATTGTTAGTTTTATTTTTCCCCTTTTATTATCTTCGTTTTATTTACGTTTGTCCAAATGCAGGTAATGAAGGCATCTAAAGGAAAGGCAAATCCAGGTCTACTTAACAAGATTCTCTTGGAGAAATTGAATTCAAAAAGCTGATGTTAATAGATTGCTATATGCACGCCTTCAATCTGAAGTGTCGGTGCTACATAGTTACTCATGCGCTTAACGTACAAGTGCTGATCCTGATAAAATGTCACCTGACCACTGCACAAATTGCAAATGAAATATAAAATTGGAAGGTTTTTGTGTTGTTCATTGCAATACAAGGTTAGTTACATATTGGTTGAATAGTTTGGCCGATTTTAAAAATAGATTTTGTGCATTTTGAGTTCCAGAGGGCAGAAGTATTTCCATTTCAACTGTTGAAATTTGGGTGCTTTGTCCTTATTTTCTTCTGTAGAGGATTAATAGGTCGAAGTAGCTTCCCAAAACATGTGATTTTTATCCCAATTCATTTATTTAATATTTCTGCATCTATCATGTTCTTTGATTATGTAATGAGAATAATTTGGTGTTCTCTTTTGCCTAAACAATAATAAGAGAGCAAATGTAATAATTGTTTTTTGGCAGATGGTCGCTTAACTAATTATGAGATTTCATGTTGGTCCCCTTATTAATTCTTGTTCCAATCTGGTCTCATAAATTTCTTCCGGCAGTTAAACAAATCTATTATGTTAACTTTTGTTCAAAAACGTTAACATTTCATCCTCAAACCCAGAAAATTCATCATTTACATGACCAAATCCAGAAAAATTAATAAACTTCATTACAAAAAGTAAAAAAAAACAAATTAAAAAAAAACCAAAATATTAGAATTTTTCAAATTACACCCTATGTATTTTTGGTTACACCCTAAAATGACAAAATTACCCTTAAATAAAATTTAATTTAATCTTAAACTCAATTTAAGTAGGTCATGTAAACTGAATTTAAGTGTACATACTTAAACTCGATTTAAGCAGGTGTTTAAGTAGGTAATGTAAACTGAGTTTAAGTGTACATATATAAACTGAGTTTAAGTAAGTCATGTAAATTTAGTTTAAGTAGGTCATGTAAACTGAATTTAAGTTAACCTCAACATTGTTAATTAAGGTTGTTCGTGCTGCACCATAACCTTGTTGTAAAGTGCATAACATATGAACATTGAACAACAATAAAAAAATAGAAACTCTAGCATCATTGAAAAAAAGAAGAAATTCAATTACTTATATGCAGTAGAGTATGGATGAAAGATGTTTTGATTCACTCTTTAATCATCTACTTCTGAATCTTATTGAGGATACTAATCATAATGACTTTTATCCTCATGCAAACTTGTTTTCTGTCATTAGAAAACTTTCTTCTCTTCATTGAGTGGTCTCAATGAGAGCTCGTTTGGTGCACATGATAGGAAGACAGGATATGATAAAACTATCATATCCTGGTTTAATCCGTTGTTTGGTGCACCAACAGGAAATGATAACTTAAACCTATTTCTAATCTTATCCTACTCACCATTTGTTATTCTTATCCTTAGTTTTTGGTGGGTTAGCAACCTGATAGCATAGCTATCAAACGCGCGCACATCTGTTTCTGCACAACCTCCTTCGACTCCCACTGCTACCAGTTTTCATTCTTTTTTCAAAAAAAAATTCCGATTAAATTCCCAATAGATATCAATTATACTCCTGTTCCAATTCCAATCGATAGCACTTTCCAACCTAATTCTTGTTTTCAACCTGATTCTTTTTTTTCGATTTTTTTATCAATTATTCTCCCAGTTCAATGTTTTCTTCCCAATCAATTATCATTAAAGGCAATCAATTATATTCAGCTTCTTGTTTCTTCAATCGATAGTCATTCCAATCAATACGAGGCATGGGATGTGTTCTTGGTGAGTTAGCTATATTCTAATTCAAATTCCAATTATGTTCGTCGGCCGGAGATGGAGGCTCGACGACGGTGCTCAAAGACAACAATCTCGTATGGAACAACTAAGAAGATGGACAACTGATATGAATATGATGTAGAGTTGTTAATTTTTTATCATGTTAGACAAGGTGTGCACCAACACATATGATATGATAAAATAATGTTATCATCTTTTTTATCATATGTGTACCAAACACATGATAGGATAAGTGTATATCATGTCACTATCATATCCCATCTTTATCCATTTTCTAATCATATTTTGTCTCTATCATATCATGTGCACCAAACAGACCCTGAATGTATTGATTGGTTGAGCAAGTTTGATGTCAACAATGTTGATTCCTTGAAGATATGAATGTATCCTCCTCCGTTAAATATCACTCTGCTTACGAATACCTCTAGGGTATTTACGTTGCAGATGGCTTAGTTTTTTTTTCTCCCTTGATCAAATTGTTTTTTTTTTTTTTTTGCTTTTGAGTCTGAACGTAATTTTTACAATAGAAATGTATTGTTCAACTCACTTTTTAGTTAAATCAATTTTACTGCAGAACCAAACATGCATTAAGTCGTTTTCTGGTTTATGGTTGTCTATCATACCTCTTTTGTAGGTATGCTCCATTCTATAAGAGTTCATTCTACTACCCTCGCTATTTATTTTTCTCCATATACGAGATATTATCCTCACTTGATTCAATAAATATTCTAAAGTAAATTGAAGATGTCAAGTCTTCTATTATATATCTCACTTGGCATATAAAACAACAACGAGACACCTTCCATACACACAATAAATTTGGTGTCAAAATCAGAGGTGACTTTAAGGGTGTGCGGGAGATTCCACTGCTCTGGCTCCAATTTTTTGGATGGCATCAAACTGTTTACTTTGTGTGTGTGCGTGTGTGCGTTCATTTGTGATATCAATATTATTATACTAAATATTGTGATAAATTATGATATCACTACTATTAAAGTGGATACTATGTGTTTAACTATTGAATGTGATCAAATAATGAATGTGTTCTAGTAAAAAAATAGTTTTACAACAACATATAATGAAAACTCGTGATATTGCCATGTAAACTCATTTCATAGTCACAATTTAATAGTAACTATAAAATACTTTCTTAAAAAAAAACTATAAAATACTAATGAATCATAATTTAATTTTAGGCTTATATATATATATATATATATATATATATATATATATATATATATATATATATTTTTATTTCTCTC
>Ga0228710_1003781_pt1 | contig 23989 bp, 10 predicted proteins | sample MedpolnodulmetaG_FD_177995 | JGI IMG/M metagenome (GOLD analysis project Ga0228710, IMG submission 177995) | Root nodule microbial communities from Medicago polymorpha collected in Santa Monica, California, United States - pink nodules | ecosystem: Host-associated > Plants > Roots > Nodule...
AAATAAAAATTTAATTTATAAAAAAAAAAAAAAAAAAAAAGTGACTCTTATCGATTTTTTTTTTTTTTTGAGTAAACTCTTATCGATTTTTTGTTTATTTCAAATATGATAATTATTACAGTGCTATTGGTTACGAAAGATTTATAGAAGTTTAAGGTGATCAAACTTGATCAATAGGATATATTCAAGAAAGAAGAATGTACAAAAATAAGATACTTGATCAATCCGATTGGTTCACCATACATGAAATAGTGGCTGTTTATTAAAAATTCGTCATTTAGTGATTGTATTATTTCAGTCGCTATAGAGATCGATAAACCAAATTTTAAAATGAGTGAGCAAGCGATTAAGTGACGATTTTTAAAATTTCGCCAAACCATTAGTTGCTAATATGATCAAATTGTTTTTCTAACAAGTGCCCTAAAGACATTGTTTAAGGAAGCCATAAAAAGAGATTTTGTTTTTGAAATACAAGTAAAACACATGTGAATTTTCTAAGTAAAAGTTGCTACTTTTAAAAGCTTAAACAATATCGCAAAGACATTTGTTAGCATCTTCTTAAGAACATATAAAACAACTAGCGGAGGGGTATTGAGTGAGTTGAAGCCTAAAGTTATGGATCTTTGTATCCTTTGAATTGAATGCATGCATATTACAAACTTATTGCAAATGCTTGCAGTCACATTCAATACCATCACTTCAGGTTATTAATACTGTATGACTACTACTGGCACAGACTCGCTTATTAGATCAATATTGATGTAAAAACTTGCATTTTCCTTTTTTTAATCATAAATTCATAATGTTGAAGAGTTAGTTACGTTGCAACTTGGTCTCAATAATCTCTCCCTAGATCTGCGGCAAAAGTGTATCACATTATAAAAGTTGGTGTGCGGCTATTACAGCCTTTGGAACATGGTTTTGGTTTATACTACTACACAAGAAATACATGCATTCGTTGCTCATAGACTCAATGTTACGAGATCGATATAGTAATATAAAGTATAAACAACATAAATGCTCAGCCATGTTAGTACCTAATTAACTTCCCGGTTTTATGCTTATTTATACTTTTTTTATGAGAATTTATGCTTATATACTTCACCACAAGGCAGGTGTGGATATAATATTTTATTTTATTTATGAAAGATATCTATATATCTCTTCCCATTTGGCCATTCCCATCATCTCCTCGTATTGCTCTATCTGTGTTCAGTTAGCATTTTAAGGGTGCAACATTTATGGCAACATTTATAGAGTTGCAGGTCACATATATTCTTCAAATTGTTCTTGGCCGCAGGGTCAATTGGCGTGTGTTTGAACTTTGAATTTGGAGTGGTAAATTTTAAATTAATTATTTTTTAAAAATTAATTTTATTATCATTATTTCTTAACTATATAACAACGCCCAACAGAAATTTAACGAGAGCTAGTTGCAAAGAGCATTTGTGAATTGTGATGAACTGGATACATGCATGTAGCGACAAAACTGAAGTATTGGACGTACTAACTGAAAGCAGTATGGATAGTGATATTCAATTGAGATTTGAGGATATGTGCAATATTGAATAAAAGATAGATAATATTATTTATAAGGATTGAGACAAGTCAGATAGTATTAGTTACTGTATGGTATTATTTTTATCTTTTGCAAAAGAGGATTGAATTGGATAAGAATTATATATCGGGAGTAGCTAGTAACATACTATTACATTGTTTACTATCAACGTTCACAGTGATGGTCCACTACTAGCGACTTATTTAATGGACTCCATAACATACACCTCATTTATTTATATATTTTTAATAAAAGTTTTTATTAAGGACTCAATGACTAAGATGACACTACACTAACATAGACTCTGATGAAAAGTGCTTAAATAAGTTCCACTAACTTTGCATCAATATACAAAAGTAAAGTATTTATTAAATTATAAATTACCTCATAAAATATTACTTCATTTGAAAGTATGATCAACTTGTACATATATTTTATCGCTTCTTTTAAATGTGAGACCCATTAGTTGTCTATGAGAGAAGATCTTTATATAGTTGTTTGTTACTTAATAAATACTTTTTTTTCTTCCTCCAATAGAGGTCCTTAACAGGGACTGGTCCTTGTTAAATAAGAAACCTCTAACTCACTTTTTAAATCCGGTAGGCAATACTTTTCTATTCAAACATGAATATAAAAGTGGTTTCGACTAGCATGCACAAATAAAACAACATTGTATTGTATATAAATGACTTTTTTTACTGATAGATTGAAAAATCGTATCATATTTTATTTAATTTAATGATAAAATTTATTGATTAAGTAGTGAAAACTAACTTGTAGATAATGCAAGATTTATCTCATTCATGTATCATAAAATTTACATGCAAAAGTATATTGCATTTGCATGTTCCGTACAAGTTTTTCAAAAATCATGCTATTTTCTCATATTTGAGTGCAATTAATTTTATTTGGATAATTATTATTTAAATTCAATATATCAAAAATAATTATTGTTTTTATTAAAAAAAATAATAATGATTTTGTTTGGTAGGACTCTATCTCTTCTTGTGTTTTATACTTCCTCCCGTTCTTTTATAATTATCACTTTTGCATGATTTTTTTTTTTAGTTAACTGTCATTTTTAAAGTCTAATACATTATTAAATGTTATTTTACCTAAATTACCCTTAGATATTTATTTCAGAGAAAGAAATATACGAAATGAGGTATTAAATTATAGAAAAAAAATGAATTATTATATCAAAAGTGGTAAAAATATTTGTTGTCTTGATTTTTGTAAAATGTCAAAATGTAACAATTAAAAAAGAGCAAGAATATATCCAACTGAAATAAATTAGTTACATTAATTATCGTTTATGCTAATGTGTTTCAATTTCAAGGACTCAAACTTTTGTTTTTCTTTGCACTCTTTCCCTTCACTAGATTTTGTGTAATATTATAGAGTTATGATACATAGACACTTTTAGGTGGTAATAAATCCATTGACACCCACACAAAAATCTGACACGTGGCCATGTGGACCGCACACAAGTACACTTTCTCTTTCTTCTCCTCTTGTCTCTTCCTAGTGTATGGGTGTACAAAGGTGTATGAGGATGTCTATGTAACATTTTTCAATCTTATAAGACTTTTAATGAGACAGATGTTGTTTGTGCCGCTGAATGTGTTTTAGATGTTGTTTGTTTTCATCCATTGAATCAAAAAGTCACATCATATTTTATATATTTAGAACTTAAACTTTTTTTTAAAATAATAATTTTAGCAACTACTTCTTCGAGTCTTATTTATAAAAAACTTTTAGATCAACAAAATGTGATGTATCGTTAAGAATTTAGAGCAAATATATTATATTAGGTTTTTTCTAATTTACCTTTAAAAAATGGCACAAACAACTGAGAGAAGGAGGCGGGATCCTTTTCCATCGGTCAGATATTTTATGATTCACTTATTACATTGAGTTAATTAAATTTCTACTTTATCGTACGTTTAGCCATTTAGGCGGTGGCAAGCCCCAACTATATTAATTGCAAATTAAACGACTTTATAGATTTTTATTTTGACAGATCAAATCAAAAGGACTACACTCCCTCTAAGTATTAGATAAGAATCAACATTGCTTTGCATTATGTAGTAGTAGTACAAAATATACAGCACAGATTGAAAATGAGAAAAAAACCAACAATCAATTAAATCAAATAAAGAAAAGAAAGAAAAAGAGATGAACATTATTTTCTCTAGGTCCACGAAAGTAGCCCTTTCATTTTCATTTCGTCACATCTAATAATAAGTTGGTTATTGTTGACTGTTGCGTGGTTTGCTGTTCCTTCGGTTGAAAACTACCCCTTCATTACCAGCCAATATCAAATACTTATCTTTCCTTGTAAGCTTTGTACACTCAAATCCCAAAGTGTTACCAATCTCCGCTTGAATATGGTTCGCCACTTCAAACCTACATTCCTCAGCATTCTCGCTAACGCGTGGAAATTGTGAAGGACGAACTTGGGTCAGTAACTCAACCGTGTAAGCCGGGAAAGGATCGGCGAGGAAAAAAACCGGGTCCAAAGCCTTTAGACCACTAGCAGTTGTGCCATAAAACATGCTGACGTGTGTATCAACAGCAACCGGTGTTATCTCATCACACATTTCAGAAAACAAAGAGCTAAACCTTAATAAATAAGGTTCTCTACAAGTGGTCCCTTCTGGACACACAACTACATCCCCTTGTTGTAACAACGTTTTCATCATTTTTGCATCAATATCTCTATTTCTTGACAAACGCACCGTTTTAATTGGTGCTATTATCTCAGACATTTTACTTAAGCTATAAGTTACCGCAATTAATTTCTTGTGTAATGAGAATGAAATGTAGAGTGGGTCTAATAAGGTTCTATGGTTACACACGTAAAGATGACCGTGACCATTGGATTTATGGGCATTTTCGGGAATTGAGGATGTGAGACGGAGTCCACTAAATGTTAATAACGGAGTTGAGATTTTGAATGGAAGTGTGAATGCAAGTGTGATTCTAATAACGGAAAGGATTATTCCGTATGGAAGCCACATTAACATTGCTAATGACTTTAATGGAGTTGGTGTTAGGGCTAGTCTTCCATCATGGAAAATAAGTGGTTTTGGGTATTTTTTTGTTGCTAGCTTTTTCCAACCTCTCTTGTCACTTTGTGAGACAGCATAGACTTCCTGATATAACAAAACAACTTATTAGTTTAATTCAAGGTCCAATATATCTAGAAAATAAATTAAACAATAAAATATTGTTGTATTATTTAATTGAAGGTCCAATATCTAGAAAATAAATTAAACAATAAAAATATTTGATTAATATTTAAAATAAGAATTAACTAAATAGTTGGACGCAAATGGTTAATGTACTATAGTAAAGGAAAAATGTTTGACAGAATTAAAATTTGTTATCAAAGTAAATATAATTTTATTCTCGATTGAATTTTAGATTATCGGATTTATTTTTGTAAACAAATGTATTTATTATTTTAACAAATGTTTGTCTTGTATTTCATCGTTAACGACTCAAATAATTAAAACAAAACAATTGATTGAAGAGTGTAGTAATTAATTAAGAAAAACAAACCTTGCAAGAGGAGAAAATTTCATCACCATGAATGTTATTGAATCTTGTAATACCAATCATATCTAAAGAGCCTTTCCCTTCATGAACTTGTTTCAAAGCATGCATATTTTTTGTCTCATCCATCAACCCAACATAGTAACCACAAAACATTTTCAGCTCTCTACCAGCAACAAAATCAATTTTCAAATACTCTTTCAAGAAACTCTCCACCATAACACGAGGTAAATTACTAACACCCACTTTCTTCCCACCTTGATTGATCACCTCAAAAATTTCTGAACCAACATCTTCCAAGAAGAATTTTGGCAGAACTGATCTTCCAATTCTAAAATTTTCTGCTTTGAGACCAAAAAAGCATATCATGACCATCATATTCAACCCCATTTTTTCTCCTGATAAAAAAATTAAAGGGTACAAAAGAACAAGAATAATGGCTCTAAATAGTCCTCCTGCTTCAAATGCTACAAGCATGAAATATGGAAACAAAGAAGTGGATTTAAGCAAAGTGTTTTCGACTTCGAAGATTAATGTGTGATCATTGAGGTCTGATCGGTTAAGAAGAGATGAAAATTTTTGGTATTTGATTTGTGATTGTGTTGTATTAGCAAAAGTGTTGCTAATAGTTCTATGGAAGACTATTAGGTTTTTGAGTTGCCTAAGGAGAAAACGGTACCAAAAGATGAAAAGAGATTTTAGGAAATATGCTGTAAACAATTTTGCCATATTTTGATAAGGGAATTTTGAGTAGTAGTTATTTTAGGTATGGTTGTATGTTGCTGTTTTGTGAAGTGGGAATACCATGTATTTATAGAACTAAACTATATGGATACATCTCATTTATTACAACGAGTAGCAACTTGAGTCTCAACAGCCAGCTTGACACGATTTGGCCACTATTGTGTATACTTTTCTATTTTTTAATTTGTTGACCAAGTTCCTAAGTTCATATACTAATATTATTTTTTGGACTAGTTCATATGATATATGAGCAGTTTTTTCTTAATGGTCTCATTAGCTAGATTTTATTTATAATAATTAAATATAAGCCATTGTTGACTATAATCACTGTCATCACACTCCCGGTTTCGTAGAGAATGAATAATCCATGCAATTTGATTTTTATGTAAATAACAAAGAGAAATAATAATTAACTGTACAAAAATAAATAAATTAAATGACTAAGTCGGCAAGTGGCTCTTATAGCAGGCAATTATGCATTGTAATAATTCTTGACGAATGATTGATCAAGTTTCCAACAGTTTTTTTCTTTATTAAACTTTCAAGAGTGTTAATGATTGGAAATTTTGTAAGAAAAATAATAGTCATTGGAATTTAAACATAAGTTTTTTTTAATAAATTGATTTTATTACAAGATCATTTTTGTTGTTATGGGTTTTTCTAACATACGTCTTAAGGACACGAGTTAAAAAATCATATTAAATTTTTTGTATTGAAAAATGTATTAATTTTTAAAGAGTTTAATACACAATTTATATGACAATATTTATATATATTTAATTTTTTAACATATGCCTTTTAAGACACTATTTTTTTAATAAATAATTTTTCTTATTAAAGGGAGTACAAAGAGCATTCCCTTTAATAAGAAAAAGGGAATACAAATTTACAACACACCAGTAGTATATATGTCTCACCTGCTCAATGCCAAGCAAAGGAAAAAGGTTAAAATATAAACAAATTACAAATGTTTCTGAATTATGCCATAACCTTATACGACATTTTTTGTTTTCTCCCTTAGAATTCAAGTCAGTGAGGTCTTGAAATGATTTAAGGTTTATCTCCATGTGTACATGCTTTTGCACTGGGTTGCTTAATGGCGCAAATGTCGGGTGCCTATTTGATTGTTTGGAGGGCTCAAATTGGCTCCAAGTACCTTATTTGGTGCTTCAGGGCTCTTTACTAGGACATGTGATATGTGAGTGAGTTTAGACGCCTTATTGAGCTTTAGCTTTGTGAGTGGACTTTAGGTCCGAGGATTATGCCTTGCCTAATTCGAAACAAGAGGGTTTACAATTTTATCCTTGTAAAAATTACAATTGTAGTTGATAGGGTTTGCATTTTTGTCTGTGCAAAATTCGAATGAAAAGATTTGCAATTTTGTCCTTGTAAAGATAGCAGGTTGAATAATAAAATATTTGTTGTGTGATTGTAGATGTAGGTATAAAGTGTCAGACCACATTCAAGTTTTGAATTGTATTTTGTGGGTGTGTTTCCTCTAGCGTATAAATTGATTCTGTTGCTTTCCCAACAACTGGTATCAAAGTCGAGGTTTCGATCATTGGAGAAAGAGAATAAGTTTAGCGTGTTGTGTTATTAATTTGAAGAGAGGTTAAATATTTTTAAATATACTTGTTATGGCTACACATTGAAGTTGGATATTCCTTGTCAGGTGTGTTATACTCTTAGAAAATGAAGGTGATGATAAAGTGGAGACATACGAGTCTTTGGATGAAGGGAGGATTGTGAAATTATGGACGTAGGTATAAAGTGTCAAAATTCAATTAATTTGTGATTGTATTTTTTAATTTCTTTTTCTTTTGTGTGAGTGTGCTGCTAATTAATGTAGATATTCCATTTGTTGCTTTCCCAACGCTTATAAATTTCAATTAGCTTCCCATGATGCCTAATTATGAAAATCGCTTACAACATATTGAAATATTTTAACCACATTTCCTCTTTTGATTACAAATAACTCGTACATAATATGAAATTATAGGGCGCATATGTTATAGATTTCTCTTGAAAAGAAAATCACATCCTTTATGTAAAAAAATATTTGTTTGGAGTTTTCATTAAATTGTTGTAATTTCTTTAAAAAAATTACAACGTCCCTTCATTGAGGGGCTAAAGAGTATGTCAGCCCTTGAGTTGGCATAAGTTCAACCTCTACCTAATGCGTTAATGTTATGAACCTCCAATCCATAACATTGAGTTTTCGAAGTATTGTCAGCTTTGGATTTTATGTGAGCCTTTTACGGTTCTGCTTTTTATAAAAGATGTCTTGTAGGAATAATAAGTGTGTTGACATGTTGTTTATAAACTACTCTTAAACTCGATTTTCAAGCAACGCAAGATTTTTTGGTGTATCGGAACATCATATATAAATATTGCAAACTGTATTTAGGTAAAAGAAAATCTGTATTGTTCTACTTCTCCTGCAGCTCAATGCGTATCAAAGCACTGGAGATAAAGACAAAATTTCTATCTCCTGCTCGGATAACATCAATGGAAGGTGTATGAGAAATTGTGAATGTCAACGCAAAATAAAGAAAAATGAGCGGTTACGTTTGTGCCGACCACGGTTTGAAGTATCTGTCAAACAATGCGCATGGGTGCTGCTTGCTGCTGGAGCTGGCAATTCGATATGGTCTTATGAATGTGGATGGCTAATTAAAGGAAAACGCAATACCTCTCATGTGGGCATAGTTAACTAGCCAATGGCCCATGCTTCTTTAAATACAAACATCGAAGATATTAATGCTTCATGAGTAATCCTTTCTTTTTTCTTGAAAGGGAGTAATCCTTGTTAAGAGTCTATGAGACATGTGTCACGACTTATCGAGGAGCCCACAACACTAAGTGTGTGTTTGGTTCAACTTTGAATAGAATTGATTCTGATAGAATTGATTCTAACATAATTGATTTTGAGAGAATTGATTTATGTTTGGATACAATAATGTAGAATTGATTTATGTTTGGATTTTAGCATAATTGCTTTTGAATGTATAATTACTAAAATGGACATAGCTAAATACCAATAAATGAACATAGTTAAATGTGTATGTTGATCAATACTAAATGTAGATATATTATTTAATTTAATAAATAATTTTTTATATATTAAATTAAAAAATAATAAATACGATCATTAAACCACTAGTTAAATAATGGCAAAAAAAAAAAAATCACAAGAAAATTAGTGTTGATACTATTGGACTATACAACTCGTTTTATTCAACACGCCTGCCCAACAAAAATATAGACGCATCAAAAATTCATGTTGGGCAATGCATAATTTGTGAAAGGCGAAAGAAGGAAATAAGAACCTTCTCTTTTGCTCAACCTCTACTCTTCCATCTAATATGTGATTTCCACAAAAGTTAGTTTTAACATCATATCTCCATCTAAAATCTAAGACATTAACAATATCAACCTTCTCTTTTGCTCAACATCTACTCTTCCATCCAATATGTGATTTCCAACTCACACATCAACATTCTCTCTCAAGTATGAGACCCTCCACATTTATGATTCATCTTCAAGGACTCATCCCAGACCTTCACTAAGTCGATTCAAACTATCATACTTCAGTTAGGACTTTTAGGGGATCCAAAAAAATATTGAGGTCAATCATCACATTATACTAAGAGCAACCACGAGTGAGTTTGGACACCATATATTCAGGACACCATATATTCATGCAACCCCCATAAGGGTGTGGTTGGGAGTTTAAGAGAGGGGGAATGAATTTGGAAAAAAAAAAGGAATAAGTGGAAGAAAAAAAAAGCATTATGTTGTATATATATTTTTATTGTATTACTTTTGAAGATATTAATTTTGATTTAATTTATTTTGGGTTATTTTAAATTTAAATTTTAAAAAGAATTAAATTATTAAAGGGAAAATTTGTAGCTGAAAAATGTTCACCTAAAGGAAGGTTTCCTATAATTTTAGCATATATCTAAATTTGAATTTATATTTGAAAAATTGAGTTGGTAATAATAATTTTGTCTAGAGAAAGAAAATAATATAGATGATCTTATTGATACTAACAGATATTTGATATGTCAATTGCACATGATTTATAAATAACTTTTTATAACTTTTTAATTTAAAATAGAAAAATAAACTCTCCACCATTCCCCAAAATCAATTGAGTTGAAAAATATATTTTAAAAAAAATCGAGCAATTAGACTCAAGTGGTTAGTAAATTCCACCAAAGACAAATTATTTAGGAGCTTCCGATTGAACTCTAGATTACAAGTCTCTTTTTCATGAAAATCGCAGGTTTAACACAAAAATATTTTAAAAAATAAAAAATACTAACAAGGAACTACACTTGTTAAGAAGTTTAAAGTGAACAAAAATAAATTCCATACTAAGTGCCCTAGCATGAGTGCATGACCCAAAAATTATAGGAAAATCTATGAGAAGATATGGTGTATTACATTGACTTTTATTAAATTGTTATTATAATTGTATTGTATTGTATTAATGGTCAGAGGAGGAAATGGTCCAACACGGATATATGGCCATGCTAGTAATATGGACCATACACACCATAACGTAAAGACCATAACCCATGAAAATAGATTGAAGAAGGATCGTGGATTTTGCCTCCAGTTTTCCCATTCCTCTTGGTGTTCCTGCTGCTTGAATATACAAGGGTTATGTACCATAATTAAATCACCTTATGCATCCATCCCATCAATTTATCCTCATAATAATAATATAGTAGTAGTAGTAGTTATGTTCATCATTTCTATCTAGTTGCTTTGATATTCGTGCCACAATGTATACTCTAAATCTCTAATTATGGGGCACGAAGTGTGAATTAATATTCGTCCATATGCATGAAGAATGGATGTTACAGGCTTTAAGTATATATGAATAGAAGAACTTGTCCCAAGTTTTGAAGAAGATATACTGAATCTATTGTTATGAATGCTATTGAGTTAATTAGCATATATGAACTCTCCTAAGATTTGAAGCAAGTATTATATTGAAAGTGAAAAGTTCTATTCATATATACTTAATAACGACAACTAGGTTGTTTCTTGGGTGAAAAGTCATATACCTCTTGGGTGAAAACTAGGTTGTTTCTACTTGAATGAATCGAGTATGATTTATTAAATTTGAAAGGTAAATAAAATCAACCAAAGAGTTAAAATAACTGAAAATAAAGTAGAGAATAAACTATCAAACCCTTTTGAATTTTTAGAAGAAATTATCTACATGAGAAAAATAACTAGGAATCGAATCCTTTCATTGTCCCCCTTTTTTGACGCACTTGTCATCCTATGCAACTAGTTACCCTCAATCACGTCATAACATGAAAAATGATTACTAATCAACGAAAACGGAGTGTGTTTTGATTTTATGGAAGTCACAATGTGGACTTGTGAATGGTTAGAAACTCCAATTAGTTGCTTCATAAAGTCACGGTGAAAGTGTTATTGGAACATGAGTCATGATAATAATTAGGCTTAATAACAGTTTTCACCCCTTAATTTTCACGAAGTTGCGATTTTTCCCCCCAAAAAAAAAAAAAACTACAAAACCACTCCTAGGTTTTGCAATTGTAGCAGTTTTGTCCCTCCAAAGACAATTTTTGGTAAATAAAAATAAAAAAATAACACGTGGCAACTCACTTAGGGTGCCACGTCGGTGTAGACCGAGTCAAAATAACAATTTATTAGTAGTAAAATACACAATTACAAAATTTTGTTCCTATAAATACCATAGTTTATAATCATGTTAATAAATCTCAAATCTAATCCTACACCCAACAATCCAATCGCAAGGTAGATCTCACAATCTATTTGTTCGGGTGTGAGAGAGTCCTAGATGCAATGCTTCTTATTGGGGGAAAAAAAAAAAAACACCTTCACAGTTGAAAATAAATAAGGTCCGAAAATAGTTTATAAATGATGGGACTTCAGCGGAAACAATATTAGGTTGGATCATTATATTGAGTTACAAGCAACCAATTCATTTCATCCAAAACTTTTAAGTTATTATGTATATGAATATCCTCACTTATATGGTGTTCAATGTCTCATTTTTTATCAAATGTGAGACTTCTAACTCACAATAATTGTGAAGACATTGGGTTATACAAAAAATCTGCGTTATACTAATGACTATCTAATACACGGACACAAAATAACTAACATCTGAGGTTGAGACCAAACTACAACAAGCATGGGGTTTCCACCAATAAAGTGCCTCAGCTACCACCATTGAAGTTGTTCTACATATTACAGAATAAAAAAAAAAGTTATGGATAAATGTACATATAGATCACCGAGAATCTGAAGAGATCCAAATGAGATCTAGTAATAGATTTTTATATTGTGTCTTAAGGCATTATTAGGTGATGTTTGTCATTTTTTATCGTTGATCTATCAAGTGTGAGTTAAAAGTTTCATTTTGGAGGGACGAGAAGATGTTGCATATGTAAGTGAGAAGATTCATATACTTCATACATTAAGGTTTTTGATGTAGATGTGATGTTCAACTTCAACCTCACTTGTTTGGTTGCTCTCAGCTCAATGTGACGATCCAACAAAATATTGCTTCCTTAAAAGTCCTATTAGTAGTTTCAATGTTCAGTTCGACTTGTTGGAGGAGCAAAAGTGATTCCTATTAGTATAACACAGATTTTTTGTATAACCCAATGTCTTCACAATTATTGTAAGAAATTCCAAAATATCCTTTATCCCTTTTAATTAGTATTATTTTCTTCAAAAACTCATAATTTTTCTTTGTTTTCTAAATACCAACAAAGTTTTGCGAGTTGTTTGAAGCAAAAAACATGGACAATTTAAAATTTGAGCTTTAACCCCAAAATTTCAAAAAACTCAATCTAAATTGTTAGAAGCGTCATTTTATATTAGAAATATTTAGTCACAGTTACATCCTTGGTAATTTGCAAAAGGAAAAGGAAAACAATTTTTTTTAGTTTTTTTTAAAAAAAAAATTCTGAAAAACTCATATTTATAGCTATCCAAAAACATATATTGGAGAAGGATAAAATTTGAATTTTTGAAAAATATGGAGGGTGGAAGATTTGTTGTGGAAGCATAAAAAAATTCTGATATATGCATCAAAGTTTTTGATCGGCCTTGAAAATGAACCAAGTGTTAAAGCTCCACATAAGTGGGCTATTCAACCAAAAATAACAAATGTGGACTTTGAATTTTTTTGTTGTAACTGCTGTTAGTAGTTTGATTTGTCCACCCATTGCTTAATCGAGATAGTCGATTAGGTATATCAATGAGGCGTGATATTTGAACAACTAAAATTTGACGATTATTGGAGCACCGTATAAAAATACACCTAAAACAAACGTTAGTTTGATTAAAGAAAAGAAAAGAAAATATTATTAAAATGATAACCGTATAAAAATACGGCGTCGAACAACTTTAAGGTTGTCAAAATAACTTTTCCTTAAAAAAATAATTATCAAAATAACTTTTCTCATACCTAAATAGAGTAGTGATATTTGTACAACTTCTATGACAACTTTAGTTTTCTCTCATTTGATTGGTCAAAAATAATAGAGAGAGGGAAAAAGAAAGAGAGAGAATAAGGAGATAATGTGAGTATGAGAGAGAAAGTTGTTAAAAAATTGTTAAAAAATGATTGTACAAATATCATTTCTCACCTACATATATCCAACTATTCTCTGACATGCACATGGAATAATCTGTGAAGAATTTTACAAAAGTAAATTGATGGATTCAACGAAGCATTTTCAAATGCCAAAAACAATCCAGACTAAAAAAATATAGAAATGATACTTGTACAACGACTTTATAACAACTTTTTGACAACTTTTTTTCTCATACTTACATTATATTCTTATTCTCTCTCTTCCTTTTTCTCTCTTTATTGTTTTGGACAAATGAAATGAGAGAAAATGAAAGTTGTCATTAAAGTTGTCACATATAGTTGTACATATATCACTACTCAAAAAAATAATAGCCGCAAAAAAGCAGAACTTCTGCATTATAGATTTATGGTATTCTACAAATCATAGTATCCTAATTGTAATATCCCAAAATAAAAACCTACTAATTATTACCAAATTAATATTATTTAGTTAAGTGCTTGCAGTAGTTTTCCAAGAATACATGTAAATGATCATAAATTATATAAGTAGAATGAAGTAGAAGGAATATGGCTTTGCCCACTTTTGGTTTAGCTTGACATTGAAAAGTTGAGAAGTATGTCCGGACTACTTGCAACAATTCAATGTAAAACTTCTTTGTTACCGAATCACAGACAAGGTCATAGATTAGAAGTTATTTTATGCTTTACAATTAGATTGTAATTTTGTAAATGGTGCATTAAAAGTTTGAAAATGATTCATGTTTTTATAAACCAAAGATTGATTTTTATTTTTGTAATTTATATTGGTCTCTAGCATCACACGTGTTCCTAGATGTTACACTAATGTTGTTTGAATTAGCCTATTTTGTATTAAAAGTGACTTATAATCAAAATCTTAACCAAATAAATTTTTAGAAAAATTACTTAAAACATGCACATTCCTTAGGAGAAAATCAAAATGTCACCTATTGAAATTTAAAAATATAAAATAAACTACCTAAAAATTAATCAGAACTAAACATGCAATCCTTAAGAGAATTCAGCAATGTCATCATCATCACCAAGATGGATCAAAAACAAAAAACTGACCTCAACATGTTAAGTTGGCAAAGACAACAATCTAATCATAAGTCCTTTTTTTAAAAAAAAACATTCCCAAAATTACCAAACAAGTCACTGTACAAGCAAACTAACTGAAATTCCCAATGGCTGTACAAAAGCACATACAAACTAATGAAAAATAGCCTAAACTCACAATGTGAACAAAGGAAAGAATCTTCAAAATTTCCATATCATCCTTCCTGCATACCTGCATCAATATAGACAAATGGAAAAAAATAAAATTAGTTACTGCAATTTTTATACAATCACATCGCCATATATACATAAATTTTCCCTCAATTACACAGTTTTGGAAAAGAATTATATAATAGAATACACACTTGGGAAGTGAGAGCCAGGTTCATCTCCATTACTGGTGTTGAAGTTCATGGGATACTGAACTGAAATTAAGCCTTCGCCTGCTGCAACCGCTGATTCAGGGGAAGCTGTTAACCCAACAGACGCACTACTGACAGATTTGATTCCTGAAAGCAAAGTCTTAGCTAAATCATTATTTCATTAAGAAAAAACTTTGAAAAGAGATGCATCTATAACTTTAGAGTTTGATGCTTATTAGAAGACAAATACCAATTGAGTTTGAATGAACTGAAAATTTCTTGCTAAAAGCAAGATGCTTTTGTGAGAGCAATGTTAGATGAGTTTGATAGGAAACTATTTAACAATGCTGATCTTAGACGTCCAATTATCCTCTATGAAACACAGACATGGACACCTGACACGACGACACGACACTAACACCGATAATAATTTGAAAAAACAAAAGTGATTGAATGTAACATGAGTCAGTGTCAGACACTGACACGTGTTAGGCACACCTTCAACCAAAAATGTAGGTGCTACATAGTTTATCCTTATAGTTGCACTTCAACAAAGCAGTACGACCATAGATTAGTGTTCTTTATGCCATAACTTTAGGCCCTTTCAAAGCAGAAAGGCAGTAACCACAATGGAAATTTATAAAGGAATGGGTCATTTTCTAACACATTGAAAGAATATTGACAAGTCCTTGGCCCTATAGTAAGTTTCTGATGTCTCAAGATGTTCAATCAAGATTGAAGAAGGTACGAAAATCAAATTCGCAATTACAGAAGTGGAAATAATGTAATTTATGTTTGGACATAGTAGTTTCCTTATGACATAATGTACATTTGTTACCACAAAATCCACACTGTATAATGTGAAATAATTATTCAGTATCAGGGTACACGCTCATACCTCTAAAACAACTAATATAAAATCCTTCGCAGATTGACGAATGTGAGCATGAAATGAATATATTGAATCAGATATGAGACTTCTTTGCAAAATACATACATTAAACAAAATAACAATCATAAGTTGTGTCATCTTTGTATGAATCCTATGCAGATTTGATTTCAAAATAGAGCTTGTTATTGTTACAATGACTAAGAGTTGAAAAAGTAAAAAGTTATAGGACATCAATAGAAGTAATTCAAACCCCAAGTGATATCCCATATATGATCCAAGTGATGACTAGGTTACACAACAACAACAACAACCAAGCCTTATCCCACTAAGTGGAGTAGGCTACATGGATCAAATTACGCCATAGTGTTTTATCATAAACCATATTTGGATCCAACTCGTTGACCTCTAAATCCTTTTTAATGGTTTATCTTATATAGTTTTCCTAGGTCTTCCCTTGCCTCTTTTGACCTGACTCTCCTCCATCTGATCTTACTCTTCTTACGACGGCATCTAAGGGTCTTCTCTCTACATGCCCAAACCATCTAAGCCTAATCCTACCCCGTCTAGTCTTACCACTATCCAACGCAAATCCTCATATCCGCTACACTTACTTGATTCTCGTGCCGGCTCTTAACAACACTCCGTACCATACAACATCGCCGGTCTGACTGCTCTTTACACAGTACACATAATTTGAAAATGTTTTGTCTCAATTAAGATAGATATTGGTTGTGGTAGTCAGAAAAACTGATCATATTTTGGATGTAGCAGAACTGAAGCAACTAATTACAAATACAATTGAATTCTAGGACACCTTGCAACTTAACACAAGAATTAAATATGATAAAGAACACAAGACTCAGGTGACAAATGCATGCATTAAACCAAATGTTAGAAGAGCCACAAGTGAAATGCATATGAACCAAGCCAACGTACTGATGCAGGCAGCTCTAGTTTATTTTTTAAAAAAATTGACAATTTAGAATTTATAGAGATTATTTAGCTGTTCTGATCAAATAGGAAAGATTACATATATGGCACAGCACCAATTTGAGATGTAAGCATATGTGTAACTAGAGAGATGCTTGAAAGTAAATAATCTAAAATATAATCGAAACCAAATGAGCATTGCATATGGAACATAGACCCAGCAAAGGAACATGTAATTTACCGTGAAATATGATGACGAGGAAGAAAAAAATAGTGATGACCATAGCAGAAAGATTTGTATATGTCGAAGACGATGGCGACTTGCTTGCTTTCATCTTTTTAACTGCATTCATTTTCTTAATCCTCGCACGCTTCCTCAACGCAAGCTCAGCTAATTCCTTCACAAACTTGTGATCACCGGCATCCAAAGATGGACCTCTAGGAGGCAGAGGTGGCTTTTGAGGCTTTCTTGGGTTTGTAAACTTAATCTTCTGTTTTCCATGATTTCCATTAACATTTTCTAAACCTTTATCCACCAACAATTCTAAATTACATTCATCTACACCAAAAACATCACAAGAATTTGAAGAACAGCTACATGATGCTTCAATTCCATTTTTACCCTTTTCTGATCCATCTAAATTCATAACCCCATTCCATGACCAAGGAAAACCATTCTTTGAATTTGAATCTCTCTCATCATTGCTTGTATCCTCTTCGCTTGTGTTTTCACCACTTTCAATATCAAATTCAACCTCTTTTTCTTTTTCTCTTTGAATAGCACGACCCATCTAATTAAATCAATTTCAATCAACAATTAAAACAAAACCCATCTCATAATCATGCTAAAGATATGATTTTTAATAATGAAAAGCTTGAGCCAATTACTCAAAAACAAAACCCATTTCACAATCATGCCAAAGATTCAATTTTTAATAATGAAAAGCTTAAACAAATAGCTCAAAAACAATGCATTCAAAAATTAAGAACGTAATCAAGATAGCAAATAAAAATTGAAAAGAAGATGAAGAAAAAAAAGGAGGGTCAAGGAGGTACCTTAAGTCAAAGGGTAGAACCCTAGAAACGATGTTATTGTTGAAACATTCTTAACTAGGAATGTAATGATGCACGCAGGCGCACTCATACAAAGACAAAACATTTTAAAAAACGAAATAATAATAAAAAAAGACAAGAATTTAAGGTTTTTCGGTTTTATTAATGGCCAGTTGTTTCTCTCTCTCTTTTTGTCATTAATTAATTTAATTTAAAAGACAAGAATATAAGGTTTTTCTTTTATCAATGGTTGAAACTTGAAAAGTTGTTTTTATTCGGAAAAGAGTCAACAAACACACACTATCCTCCCAATTCTCCACAAGAAGACAACAACGGTTATTTCCTTGATACATCCATATCCATTATCTATCGTTGTTTATCAATTGGGTCCTTTTCAAAAACAAAAAAAAAAAGCAAAAAACAATGACAATTGTTGTTTTAACATCATAAACTTTCTAAAAACACAACCTACCGCTGACTTTATAACTATAAAACCAGCAGCAGTTAACTGCCAATGAGTTTTTTTAGTTATTTACTTGTATTTCTAAGACATATTGAATGTCAGAACAGCAACAGTCAAAAGCAATTGGGTCTTCGGGTGTAAAAGAGTCCAACTGTTCATGAATTATTGAACTTTTCTAGGTATACCCATAATTTCTAGGGTTCAACTCATTCTTGTGGTACTTAACACATAGGTCACGGGTTCAACTTAAACAGAAGGCATAAATTCGCTAATTTGTCTTGGGGGAATGGGGAGCGGGGCGTGAAGGATGTGAGTAACAACGTTGATGTTGTGTGTGACCAGGCTGATACGGGTTGGGTGTCTGATGGTTTGTGGTTCAAAAGTGTTATCTCATAAATTTGGACCACAGCGAGGACAAATAAGAGGGTTCATAGGACTTCAGTGTGGCGGAAGATTTTACTATAAGAGATGGGGTGGATAATCATGCAGGCACGTCATTTTGGTATGACCTCGGTTGAAGGGGGTGTGCCTTGAATTTGTTAGAGATTTAATAGGCTTATAATATTTTTAATGCAAAACCAAGAGTGCGAAAATATCACATTGCATTACAACCTTGAGATACGAAGTAGGTTTGCAGCTGAAAACAACCAAATAAAATTAAAAGTAAATGTAACAAGAGCTCGGGAAGAATAGACCAAAATCCTTTAAGATAAGACTATGGTGAAAAAAAAAGTGCATTGCAATACAACAGAAGCAACAAAAAAAAATATGACTAGCATAATCTTAACTCATGAAAGTTGAGCATATCCATGCCAAAGGTCTCACGGATATTAGCATAATGAGTAATGTTAGCAACACTCTCTTTTGAACACTTTCTCTAATACTCACTCTCTTATTGGTTTAAATTATTGAAGGTTTACACTTTGAAAATTGAACCTCCACAAAGTGATGGGACATACATTGATTGCATCCAATAAATGAATGAGTGTTAGAGAGAGTGTTGAAAAATGAGTGTTGCTAGCATTCCTCTTAGCAGGATTGGACTCCTACCATTCCATCCCATTAATATGAAAACCAAAATTAGCAACCTTGTCAACACAATGCCTACCTTCACAAGAAACATGAGAAAACATAAACTGAGATCTCTTCAAAATAGTCAAAAAATTCAACCATTTGTTTCTCAATTTTCGCAAAACAATGATAGGAGACTTCTATGTTAAAAGCAAAGCAGCCTAAAAAATTAGCATTATAATTGTGAAAAATACCACCACAAGCGGAAGAACCTGCATAGGAACATTTAGCATCCTCGTATGTATTATAAGTCACATTGAAAAAATATTTGTGTTTTATTATAAGTCATTACACAATATCAATGCATCATTAATGATTTTTTTCCTATCACACCATTTCAATTTTTTTAATTTATTTTTCCATGTAATTAATAAGGGATGATTTTATAAAATTAATATGTGCAAAACTATTAAAACGACTTATAATAAATTACCGAGGAGTATGATTTTAAATTCACAAGTCACTCTACATTTAATAATTGTGTGTGCCAGAAAACCATTGAATACAATCTCTCTATCTTAAATTATACTCCCTCTGGTCCTTATTATAAGAAACAATTTAGTTTTTAGGTTCATAGAATAATTAATGTATCTTGTTTAAAATATAGACTAGATACATCACTTATACAACAAACCTAAATAGTCAACAGTTTCTTATAATAAGAACCGGAGGGAGTACGAGGATGCTAAATGTTCCCCTGCAGGTTCTTCCGCTTGTGGTGGTATTTTTCACAATTATAATGCTAATTTTTTGGGCTGCTTTGCTTTTAACATAGAAGTCTCCTATCATTGTTTTGCGAAAATTGAGAAACAAAAGGTTGAATTTGTTTGAATATTTTGAAGAGTTTCACAACAGCAATGGAACATTAATGTTATATTTTTTTATAAGGCAAAATTACATTAAAGATCCTAACTATTTATCAGCCTTTTTTCTTTTATTCGAGATAATCTCTGGACCGTCATAATATTCCTATGAGCCTAAGAGATCCTCTAAAGGACTCTTAGACCATGCAGAAGGCCTCATCGCCCTTCATAAAGCTTAAAACACCATTCGAATGGGCTTTAAGGCCCAAAGCGCGTCCCATCCAAAGACACCGCCTTGGGCTGCTTCTAGAAGCCTCTAGAAGCCGCCTAAATTACCTAAATATCCCTGTTACTTGCTGCCTAAGTAACCAAAAATCCGGCCCATAAAGGGCTATAAATACAACCCTTGAGAGCTTTCTCAAGGCATGACCAATACAATAGAAACCCTAATATCATCATTGTACTTTTTGCAAGTACAGTTGACGCCGTCTGTGGGAAAAGGTAAAACTAACCTAGACCACGTTTCTGAATCGTAAATCGCGATTTGGAAATCCTCAACCATTAACTCTTAATCGTAACCAACAACCGCGATTTGGAAACATCCATCAACCACAAAACCCTAAATCACATCTTTCGTAATTTAGGAACCATAAACTTCACCAATCTCTTAGCCGCCATGATGACCGAATCTTCCGTCACGATGCCGCCCAATCTCTTAACCGCTATGACGACTGAATCTTCCGACCACGATGCCGACGAGGTGATGAAACTTCAAGAAAGAAACGCCAACAACGAACTACACAATAATATGACGAAATTAAGTGATCAGAGATAAGCAAACAAAGAAGAGTTTGTTGTTGTTTCTCTCAACAACCCCATATGAGGATTGGCGCATAAGCAGGAAATCAAATGGAGTGCAGCATGTCTTCAATTTTCGTGATTAATATTCTCACAATCCCGACAACTAAACCAGGTTTTATCCTTCTAAAATCATGGTTATCGTACAACCGTCATGTTTTAGTTAGTTTAATTGTTTCAAACTTTTATAGACAATGTTTGTTGTTCTGTATTTCGATGTCATGTGATTTCATTATTTTAGGGCGTTGTTTTCTTTTGTGATAGCAATAGGACCCTGCCAGAAACTATCATCTTTTAATTATATTGAACTTAATCTATATGTGTTTCAACGTTTGACAAATTACTTTTTACTGTTTCAAAATAAAATTGAGCAAAAATTTGCTCAACATATTTTGAGACAATATATCTACACTAAAATTTTGTGCTCAATATATTTTGAGACAATATATTTTCACTTTGTGATTTGAAGAAAATCTATTGCCCTATATATTCTGAGAAAATATACTGTTTGATTTGAAGAAAATAAAGAAAGAATGATGAATAAAACACTAAGTTAATAGGAGAAAGACTACTCTAGGTACCCTGTGGTAGAAGTAAAATGCAGTATTGTTAAAAGGTCACATATGAGGGATTCTGGCGAGGAAAGTCTTGGTATTTAAGAGGTCCAAGTGACCCATCTCTCTTTCTTGGAAACCCATTTCATGTACCATTTACTTTGCGAACTGAACAAACTGCCTAGTAAAAACTTAAATCTTGGATTAATGGCGCAAGGATTAGGATAACGAAAAGATGGATCCGCATTAAAGAGGTAAAATTGAATAACAGATTTAGCTCCATGAAAGAAAAGGAATAATTAAAATATGGACTCAAAAGATAGTAAAATATGCAAAATCTATCTAGCTATACTATAGTGGATATTTTGAAATGATAGCCTTTGGCCTGTAGCACACTAACTAAAGAAGGTTTTCATAAATTATAAATGATCTAATTAATGGTCTTCAGTACAATAGCTTGATAGTACCTCCATGATATGAGAGTCTTTTGACAGCTGATAGTTTCATGCAATTTTATACATGGCCGAGACCTTTCAAGTGAAGTATATGCATTTGAATGTTATGCTCAGTAGGAAATTCTCATTGGAACGCTATGATCTGCAACAGACGACAAGCAGACTTGATGTTTGTACTTCATATCATTTATATATAATTGAGGATCTTAAAACTTGTGTTTTAAATTTTAAGTTTTGTGGCATGTTTTGGAATTATGCCTCTCAATGCTTTTTCGGTTGACTTTACAAATCATGACCAGTAACCTACTCTTAATGGCGGCATGAGTACCTTTCTCACTAAATCCCTATTAAATGGGCGAGTAGTTTCTTTTTTAACAGGAGCATGAAAAGTAGTAGAAAACAAGAAGAGCAGTTGGTTCTAATTTAGACAAAGGTGGAAGAGTTATTTCAAGTTAGGGGAATATACATATTGGGCGAGTTAGCGGAAAGAGAAAAAGGATTAAACTAAGAGTTAGTCCCAAGTTTACGCGAGAAAGTAGTAAGGGGATAGAACTGAATAAGAAAATTAGTTTCAATTTAAATAGGAGAAGGAGAGTGAGTAAAAGTTAAAATAGGAGCGAGTTAATTCAAATTTAAGAGAAGAAGTATAAAAGAAAAAGGATGAAGTGGACGAGTTACTTCAGATTTAGAAAAATAAGATATCGGGTGAGTAAGCTTCAAGTTAAGAGAAAGTAAAGTAGACGAGTTCGTTCAAAATGATCAAAAAGACGGTTAAGAAGAAAATTATTTGAAATCTAGTAGGAGAGGGAAATGAATAGAAAGAGGAATAGAAAATATGGGCGAGTTAATAAAAGAAGACAACGAGTAATTAGTTCTTATTGAGTAATATTGAATATGATTAAGACTCTTCTATTTTGGAAGTAACACCATATTTCAGATAAATAAATTTGGGAGGCAAACAAGCCTGCCAAAGGTGGGTTTAAGCAAAAGGAAGAACTCATCAAACAGCACGCCATAATGAAATGTAGAAGCAACGATCCCACCACTAAAGGCTTAATGATGAAACAACGAGTTATTCTAACTGTTTTCGACCTTTGAGATTTGTTTTGCAGATTTTTTAACGAGGCACCCTATTTTCTAAATTATCTTCGCCATTGTACAAAGTAGTTATCTTCACCATTCTACAAAGTAATTATCTTCGCCATTCTACAGAGTGGTTATCTTCGCCATTCTACAAAGTAATTATCTTCGCCATTCTACAAAGTAATTATCTTCGCCATTCTACAAAGTGACTATCTTCGCCATTCTACAAAATGATTACTCGCCTTCTCAATTGCGCCAACAAAATCAATACCAAGAAAATATTGCAAAGACTTCAAAGCATACGCTCATCCCCCCGTGGCACTGAGTATTCGTTCATCCCCCCGTGGCACTGAACGCCCGTTCATCCCCCGTGGCACTGAATGCCTTGTCAACCCCCCGTGGCACTGAGTATTCGCTCATCCCCCTGTGGCACTGAGTATTCGTTCATCCCCCCGTGGCACTGAACACCCGTTCATCCCCTCGTGGCACTGAACGCCTTGTCAACCCCCCGTGGCACTGACAAATGCTCATCCCCCCTGTGGCACTGAGTATTCGCTCTTCCCTTGTGGCACTGAGTATTCGTTCATCGCCCCGTGGCACTGAGTATTCGTTCATCGCCCTGTGGCACTAAACGCCCGTTCATCCCCCCGTGGCACTGAACGCCTTGTCAACCTCCGTGGCAGTGACAAACGCTCATCCCCCCGTGGCACTGAGTATTCGTTCATCGCCCCGTGGCACTGAACGCCCGTTCATCCCCCCGTGGCACTGAACGCCTTGTCAACCCCCGTGGCAGTGACAAACGCTCATCCCCCTATGGCACTGAGTATTCGCTCATCCCCCCGTGGCACTGAATATTCGTTCATCCCCCCGTGGCACTAAACGCCCGCTCATCCCCCTGTGGCAC
>Ga0228710_1003782_pt1 | contig 23981 bp, 9 predicted proteins | sample MedpolnodulmetaG_FD_177995 | JGI IMG/M metagenome (GOLD analysis project Ga0228710, IMG submission 177995) | Root nodule microbial communities from Medicago polymorpha collected in Santa Monica, California, United States - pink nodules | ecosystem: Host-associated > Plants > Roots > Nodule...
CCTCCACTGTTGGGAGCCAGAGGTATTCGCTGCTCTGTGAAACCAGCCTCACGCAATACCCTCTCGTCTAGGAACCAAGAGACATAGGCCTTCGCCTATGTCCCGTGGCACAACTCTCAACTTGGAGTGGGCAGGCAAACATATTGCATCTAACAGACCAGCCAAACAAGCCGTAGCCATGTTCCATCACTTTAGGGCTCCCACTTGGGTCACAAGTTGGGGCAACCCAACTCAGCAAACAAACAAGAATGTTAGATTGTTATATAGACTTGATTGTTTTATATTCTATCTGATGTGGGACATAAAAATGCTTAAACCAGTCATGCTATTTGGTTACTCAATTTCTTTGTAATTAATAACAAATCTTCCAAGCTAATTTCAATAAACCATTATCCATATTATTGTGTTCTTCTGATCTTCTCCTTCTTCTCTTGTAATAAGTTTTACAACAAGTGCAGAATACAAATGTATTCAGCTTCACATTATAATTTTTTTCAATTTGAGTCATGCTCCATATATATAGAATTCCTCAACGATTCACTACCTGTCCTACTTCCATCATCATACCATAATTGAGTTTCATAAGATAAACCATAACAACTCATTCTTCGACATTGTTTCAGATCTTAGTTTGTGTAAGACATGGAAAGCAAATCCATTTTCCAAAGGAAAATCATGTAATTCAAAAACATAAGAAATGTTTATGATACATAAATACATTGTTAATGAAATCAATTGAATAGTTATTTCATAGCCTTTCACCCATCAGCTTTGTTCGACCTTCTACAAGATCTCCCTCTTTATCAAAAACTTCATCTAACTGCATACATATCATCAATTTTTTTTTTTTTATAATCAAAATACTATTTTACTTGAACACTTATATAAGGCACTGAATAATTATGTATGACTAACTATAAGGCGACTAATTTTCTAAACACATTCATAAGGTACTGAATTAGATTTTGATTATAGTTGAATTGTTATCACTAAAGAGAGAAGTTGAACTACGGTGCGGCCCTTTAAGTCTTGCAAATCGTATAGAAACCACTCATGTCACAGCATGTCATAGCATGTGTGCGACATTCGGTCTATGTATATGGTTTTCATACCATGTGGTGTTAGGACTTTCAACTAACCAACGAAGAGTCGTAAAAGACGCAAAATGCTTTGATTACACGTGGTTTAGAAGAAATTAGTTCTTAAAGAAAAACTCTAGAAGCATTTTTTAATCCCTATAACATTTCAAGATTTTGATTTTCGTCTCTTATAATTTTATTTTCTTCGATTTTTAGACTCGAATATTATAGGAGCTAAACATATTGAACTCGAAAATACTAAAAATGAAGAACGATTTCGAGATCCTTCTCATCCAATGTTATAAAAAGTGGCTTTTTCAAGCCAATGCACATCATGCAGTGTATCTCTCCATTATGTAAAAAAAATAAGGATAATAAAAATAGAGGCGACAAATGACAATACCCTTTTACTTCATGAACTAAATATAATTACTTCTTTTTTGGGATAAAATAATTAATTGTTCTAAAAAACAATATAATTATTTGTAGTTAACCACAATCTCGCTAAAAAAAAAGAAGACCAAAATCTATTATTTGTAAACATATATCATCACAACTCTAACAATGGTGCTTGTTATTGAAGTAAATTTTTAACAAATAAAAGGATACACTAGAGAGTATATAGACATAGAAATTGTGTGGCCATTATTGTTTTTCTTCCCTTAACGAGCAAAAATTGACCACAAAAAAGTAATTGTTCAAAGGCTAGGCTCACCGGGCTTATTGGACTGGAAGTGCAGCAGCCTGTAGTCCCTCCACTGTTGGGAGCCAGAGGAATTCGCTGCTCTGTGAAACCAGCCTCACGCAATACCCTCTCGTCTAGTAACCAAGAGACATAGGCCTTCGCCTATGTCCCGTGGCACAACTCTCAACTTGGAGCGGGCAGGCAAACATATTGCATCTAACAGACCAGCCAAACAAGCCGTAGCCACGTTCCATCACTTTGGGGCTCCCACTTGGGTCACAATCAATGTCATACACATCTATCTTGCAAGAAATACGTACAGATGCATTTCAGTACAAAAGTTCATGGTAGATTTACACTAATGAAATGGACTAGACTTACTTTTCCCTCTAATTAGTTATGACTACTTGATTATCATTACTAATAATAATAATTTTGAATTTTCATGATAATACTGAGAAAACTTTTGCGCCAGTCGCATTCAGGCAGCGTACTTAATCATTTTGCGGCAGTCGCCTTTTTCTAAACTTACATTTTTTTCTAGTATTTTTCTAGGTTTACCTCAATTCCTCATTCCATTAGATAAAAACCAAAGAGTTCCCGTAAGTTTAACTCAGTTGGTAAGGACAATGCATAATATATACAAGGTTCGGAATTCGAACCCCGGCAAAAAAAAAAAGAAAGATAAAAACCAAGGAACGTTTATGCCTGTACTCCAAAGCGTGCACATTTTAGGGTTAAGCTGCATGTTGTACCTGTGGGCTTGCTCGAATACTTTTTTTAGATGATCCGTTTGATCTGCCTGTTGTTCGGATTTTACATGTCCATATATGAAGAAAAAAAATATGAAAGTGTAGGTTCCTTATATCGAAGGACATATATTCAAGGACTGAAGGGCATATATTGTGAACCTATATGTATTTGGACATATATTCATATTTGAAATAATGGTTATTCATATTTGAATAGGATTAACCATTATAACCTTTTTTTGTTAAAGGGCAGTCCCTTATGTATTAGTCAGGTCGTCCGTCAAGGGCCTATGACCCGACCTTTTAAAAGTTTGATCCGACCTAATTCGTATAATAAACAGGTCAAGTTTAAGCTTTTTAATAAACCTATTAATTTAAATATGTTAGACTAAAGCTTTTAAAAAAGCCGACTAAGTATGTCAAGTTGGATGAGTATTACATTTCCCACATTGCATGTGGATGAGTTATGGGTGGAGGTTCAGTTAGATTGACATACTTTAAGATTAACATGTAAAAACACTTTAAAATAAACTTGTAAAAATCTTAAGCTATATTATCAAAAAGAAAATATTTAATAACTTTTTAGAACGTGTTGGATTTGTTTGATATCATAAACCCATATCCAAATCAAGTCACTTTAAGTTGAACAAAATGGACCCAAACTTGAATGAGTTTAGGTAAATACGTGTTGGTTTGGATTGCAGAGTTGAACGGACCATCCTGACTCGTGAACACATCCCTACACATGGACTTAAATAGTCTTTTGATATTTCAAGATAAGCATAGAACCAACGTGGTCCTAAATTTTGAAAGAATAGAAAATTTGATTGACTTTCAATTTAAGAGACTATATTATTATTTTACAAATTTGAAGGAATAGTTTATCCGATCTTTTAAGGGTTAATATTAAAATGTTGATGTGTTCTCTTTTATTTTGGACAAATTTTGGCTTGTTTGTTTAATATATATATATATTTCTGAATTCGGACCATTTTGAGCTCATTTTTGTAAAAGAAACTCCATCAGATCTTATTTTCTTGATCCTTTTTATTTATCAGGATTCAGGAGCCTTTTTTAGAACTATAGCAATACGTTTACAGCAGTATCATACCTATATCAATAAGTGAATAGCTACTGTAAAAAAAAAGTGAATAAAATATAAATAACTCTAATTGCATGAAACCTTGTTAAAAACAATTCAATCTATATAGTCTCAGTTTGGAATGAAAAATAAAATATGAAGTCCGCACAATGCATTGTTATATGTAGGGACCGGGATTCAAACTTCGAACACCCTACTTATTCACTTTAAAAAGTAAATTCTAACCACTAAACTACTTGGAAAAAAAAAATTAAACAATGAAATTCACACATTGCTCCAAATTAGCAGCTGGTTCTTGAAATTGTAACATCAAATCCAAGCGTTTCATCATTGACCATGCAAGTATCAATATCATTCAAGCCAACCCTCTAGCAGTAAAATGGTAAAGGCAAAAGGAGATACTTTAATTTCAAAATATCCATTTGAAGTATATTTAAAAAAGTATTGCATGTATTGTGTTTGTATAGAAAGTATGATAAAATAAAATAAAAATGTTCTAAAAAAGGTACCATTGGTAACAACAAATATGATGGCAATTGAATAAAATTACCTTCAAAAATAGGGAATGATCATGTCCTTTTCTATGGAGAAAATAGTAACTTTGAATGAGACCTTTTCTTTGCATTTGTTTAGCCTAAAAACACATACATCACCAAATTTTACATTATGGTCAGCACGGAATTTACTCCAACCACCATTTATTCTGAATTGTTTAGTTGGAGTGAGTTTCAAATTAACATCCCATTTTCTATCTTTGTCATCAAAAAGCATAACTCTTCTTCCTTCCATGCTTTGCAGATGCCTCATAGCAAAATTATTTGGTATGACCTGTTTTGGATTATGTGTTTTCAAATAAAATAATCAATAACTCAACTTCCAAAACCAAAATAAAATGTCTAAATGGATGCAACTTCTAACTTTCAATCATATTATAGGGAAAAATTATGGAGAACTGCTACAATCCACGTGACGCTAAGGATGTTGTGATAGGATCTGCGTAAAGGTAAAATATTGGCAGTGGGGGGTAGAGGAAAAAAACATATTTCAAGAACCGGAAAACAAAAGAAGAATCGAATCAAAGATCGGCAACGATAGTGAACCAAGGGAGAATAGTTTACTCACAAGAAAAAAAACCTAAGCTCTTGATACCATGTATATCTCATTAAGGACAAAAGGTTCATTCAACTGTAATTTGCTCACTCATCTTCGTCTTATCCCAGTCATCGTGTGCCACATCAATAATCACAGTCCACGTCAGCATGAAAACGTAATTAGGACAAAAACTCAAATGATTAATATTTGCAATGGCTGTTCGGAATGATTAGTTTATGGTACGAAAAATCAAATGGCGTATATTTGCAGGGACTGGATACCTATTTAAGCCTTTTTTAATACAAATAGATGTTTTTTTCCAGCTCCAAGGGCACTGTTGTAATGCAAAAGAGAGAAGCCGAAGGTAAGAGATGTAGAAGGAGAATAGAGAACTCAAGTGAGTACAGACACCAGAGTTATGACTGCCTGAATAAAAAGATTTAAGGTTTGAGTTTCTATTTAGATAAAAAGAGTAACAAAGTAATTTTTAAAATCGGTGAAAGCAGGGATAACTCGTCAAATTTGGGTGGGTTCGGTCGGGTACCAGATATGAGTTTTGTTGTCATGCCTAATGTAGATATCAATGGACAACTGTTCTAAGAAATAATATAACAAAGTGGCATTAATTTATGGTATAATTCAATGGAATTTTATGTATGTAATCAAATAGTATATTACCATATTCACCAAAAAAAAGTAGTATATGTTACCAAGAGATCATTTTCCATGTATGCCTTTTGCATCATACATGCGAAGAAATCATTATCAGGGTAGAATTTTTGCTCCACTTTCTCGTACAACTCTATGCTTCTCATCTTAAGATCAACGAAACTAGTTCTTCCTGAATATTTCACCAAAAAAAAAAAAGTATTAAGTAGCAACACAATAAGAGAAAATTTAGAAAAAAGAAAGATATTAAAATTATAGAATAAAACCAACCATTGTCAATATCCTTAAAATCATGAAATGTTGCATGTGCTTGGACTTTTCTCTTCTCAAAGTTAGATTCTTTATGCTCTTTTGGGTTGATTTTCATCTTCTTATAAACTTTTGAAGACGGTGATGAAGATTTTGGTCTTTTGCCTCGCGAAGATGAGGGATCATCAACAACTTTAAGAGAACTATCGCTCTCTTCAACTTCTTCAGATTCTTCGCTAATTTCTCTTGAAGGGTATTTTATCTCTAATCCACATTTACGGAGTACAATCACATTGAAAAGAGAATTTTCATTAAATTTAAACACCAAAAGTTGTGAATCACTCAGAGACACATAATTAGCAAATTCTTTCCAACCATTGCAAAACCAAACATCATAATCACTAGTTTTCTCCCAAAAAACATTCTTTTCAGCAGTATTAGGAAGTCTAAGAGTAACTGGGTTTGTTATTCCTTGCCAATGTCTTCTCACAAAACTTGCGGGAACTCTCTGTCACATACACACAAATAATCAATATTAATACAATAATCTTATTCTAGGTCAAAGCAAAATAACATTTTCCATGTAAAATAAATATCCATACTCATTCACTTAGGGTCCGTTTGGTTCGAGAGTTTTGGAAAGGAGGGGAGGGGCGGGGAGGGAAGGGGAGATTTTTAAGTTGAAGTGTTTGGTTCAATTTTTAGAAGGGGAGGGGAGGGAAGGGGAGGGGAGCAAATCTTTTTAAAATTTGACTGCATTGTCATAATTATCCTTAAATTAATTTCAAATCTCAATATTAACCTTGTAACAACTTTTATTATTATTTATTAGTGTTAGGTTATCTTATTCTTATAACAATTATTATTATTATTTTTTTATATTTTTTTTAACAACTTTTATTATTATATTATCTATTACTCTTATTTGTTACATCTAAAACCACTTCTACTACTATTTTGTTGATGTCAAGACCTTATTATTATTATTATTATTATTATCTTATTTTAATTCAACTTATTATTGTTTGTTGATCCTTTTTTTTTGAATGTTAATTCACCGGATTAAGTAGTTTCTTTTATTTAATTAAGTTTAAGGATAAATCAGTAAAATAATTTTAAAATCCCTCCCCCTCCCCTCCCCTTGCGAACCAAACACGTTTTTAATTAAAATATCTCCCCTCCCCTCCATTAAAATCCCTCCCCTTCCCGCCCCTCCCCTCCTAATTCTCGAACCAATATACTCGAAAATCACAATTAATTTTTCATCTCAGCAAAAAAAACATCAATAGATGAAAAAATAATCTTAGCACTCCAACCGACATAAGCTATGAACGATTAATGTATCATTAATATGAACGATTGTTTAATAACACACCGAATAGAAACCCTAGCGGAGAGCGTGATGGGGATAATGAAAAAAAAATGTATGAAAAAAAAAGACATTATTACCAGTTTTCCTTCTTGAAGGGTACTTTCAAGAATAATCTTGAAAAAGTGGACACCATGATCAGGTTCATTAGAAGACATACTTCTAACTTTTGGTGTGAAAGAGAACTCACGGTCAATTATATAGGTACCTCGCAAGTTTTTTTTTGGTAACCTAGCCTCTCAAGACTATGGGAGAGAGATAAATACGATTTTTTATACTAAAAATTCGGAAACGCAATCATAAATAGGATATTTTTTTCCTATCCCAATCAATTAGTAAGATTCTTTTTTTTTTTTTTAAAGAAAATTAGTAAGATTCTATTATTTAATATCCATTATTTTATAGGATTAATCAAGCAGATTTTGTTTAAGTAAGTTTTTTCATAAATGTCTGTTTATATCAATCAATATTGCCGGTGTTTAATGTATTATTTTGCTCGAAGATTTCCGTTCGCTAGACTTCATTTTTTTTAAAAGAAAAGGTGTTTATAGCATTCATTAATAATGATATTAGTAATACAATCAGGGATATTAAAATAAATATTGGGATTAGCTGATAACACGGTCCTCCAGTTAAAGCATAAGTTACCACATTTGCTTGTCGTTTATTGAACTCCACTTGAGAGTTTTTGAATTGTGAATGAAAGAACCACTGACACTCTGATATGATATGATATGACCAAATTTGGAGACATTAAGTTTGTTAGAGTGAAAAGCATCATCGGTTGTTGTAGAATCCACAAGAAAGTCATCATTGTCTATCTGCATGTTGCTTAACCATTCAATAGCATTAAACACCTATAGCTTCACCGATATGAACATAACATAAAGGATAAAAACTCATTGTTTTGGCAAGAACATAAGCTCCATCACCACCGTGCACACATATACCAATTCATGTACGAATCAGAGACTATGAAAAAGAAGAATAAACACTTTACTTATGTCGTCCAGGGGCCGGCCTTTGTCATTGAACATCACGGTCTGCATTTGACGAGGAACTCGATGGTAGGAGTAGCCCCATGTGTGAAGCATGACTGGTTTGCTGATGGCCACTCACATTATGTATGATATTAGCATCCTACCAGTCTTCAATGAGATGACACGCTCTGTCAACTACATTGGGACAAAGTTCAATCTGTTCCTCCAAAGTTTAAGGTTACGATGCTTCCATAAACTCCAACAAATGGTTGCCGATCACTACGCATGTTCCTGGAATAGAATTTGTAACAAGGAAAAAATAGCATCTATGGTTCGCTAGACTTCATGTAGGTCCAATGAATTCACCTCAAACATGCTAGCTTAAACATAACCTTTTCTACCTTCTTTCTACTTAAAAATGAATCAGGGTGACACTTAGTCGACATCCACATGCCACTTGACTTGAAGATGTTATAAACACAAATTAAAGTACGTACAATACACACACTTTGGGAGGGCTTTACATGTTATAACTTGACTTAGGTAAAGCTGGATATATTTGAGAAAGTAGTTTTATATTTGGAGTTAGATATGTACTGCTTTTCATTCTATTAAGCATTCCAACAATTACCAAGAAATTGTGCCTTCCAAGTAAATTCAAAATGGGTAAAAGGAGATTTTTTTTTTCTTTTTTCAATGAGTCCTATTTTTAAAAAATTTCTGGTCCTATTTCCTTCGTTTCTTTCATATTTTGTTTTGTTTCTGAGAGACTTATTTTGACGATGTCTCTTAGTTCTCCTGTACTCCACCCGGACATAGAAATGTTTCTAATTTTTGAAGTAACACCAAACTTAATATCAAACCTAAGAAAGTATTTTAATGCTTTTACCTAACTTTATATAAGGTAAACAATATTAAAACGATTATGAAGATCTAATTGGCTTATATTGTTGTTTGTGACCGAAAGAAAGGGGCTATGCATGAAATCTCAAAGTGGTTAGCATAGCATATTATTATAAAGGGTTGCTTGAAGAAGGCTTTAGTTACCAATGAAATTGCCTCAATGTGTGTATGTACGACCAATGAGCAAGTAGAGAATGAATGCAAGCTCAAGAAATGAACACATGGATGGAACCCAATTTGCAAGAAAGATATAGTAGACAACGTAAGAGGAGACAATCAAATACATACATACATTGATACATACTACATACATATATATATGTATATAGGCTTAAAGATCTTACTGGTCATAATTTGGTGATGGTTATGCTAGCTAACACATAAGATCAGGGACAGATGCATGTTATAGAGTTTGTGGGCTTGTGCCCACACAAAGTTTTTAGAAATAATTTTTTTGGTAGTATAATGTATCAATAATTAACATTTTGGCCACATGGATTACACTTATCACAAATTATTTTTCTCTTAGCCCACACTTATCGTCATATATCTCAAACTATTATTAAGAATTAGATTTAGATGTGAAATTAAATCGGGGATGACTGGTTAAATGATTGTTTAATTATTTATACTGAGAAATATTTTTTTAATGATATTAAAAATGAGAAAATCATTCAAAGTTTCCGTAATATGGATAATTATAGAGGACAATTATTAATGCTACAAATTTTTATATATAGTGCCCCCACTATTCAAAAATTCTGAATCTTCTTCCCTTCAATTCCCGTTTGAACCATTCTACACTACAAGTTACACCCCAAGTTTTAAAAAGTTCAAATAGACCAAATCATCTTAACCTCCTTATTAAACTGACTTGTACTAAGTTAAGAATCACTTTACGTAAAAGGTGGTAGGTGAATTGAGTTTACGTAAATGTCAATCAATCGAGTTTAAGTAAGATCTAAATACTCAATATTTTTAAATAGTATATGATTTGCGTTGAAGACAACCAGCTCTTTGGTCGGTTCGTCTTGTTGAGTTGGATTGAACTGAAGTTCAACTAAGTTCATCCGGTTCAACCAAAGTACTTTGAACTATGTGTAAATGTACTTTAAATTGAGTACTTAAATGTACTTGGACCGTGTTTTTGTAAGATCTAGAAAGTAGAAACTCATAATTTAAAGGCGGTAGTTTAATTGAGTTTACGTAAACCTAGACCTAGTTAAACTGAGTTTCTTAAGATGTAGTAACTCAGAAGTTAAAGGAAGTACGTTAACTGCGTACTTAATAGACTTTACGTGATCGATCTAGAAACTGAGAATTTACACGCGGTATGACGGGCTGAATCACACTTCAAGCTCTAAAAGACCCTATCAAAACAAATGTATAGTTTCAGATATATAATTCAAAGAAAGATCAATGTTTATAAAGCATAAACAAACAATCTAAAGACTGAAAATGAATTTACAAAGTAGCGTTCGGATTTATTGAAGTTATTACTATGTCTGTGACAAGCTTGAGTCTGTTATTGCACTCTTGCGGTATCCATTATCATTCAAATAAATAAAAGTTGACATGTGATTGACTTCCTTGGGCACAAATATAATTCCATGAACATTTGGAGCTTTGTATTTGTATCCAAGAATTCGGCACTCTGAATTGTCATGGTGCGTAATATTCTTGAATTCTGCATGATATATTTTGCAAATAGAAGCTCACAATTTATGCGACTGTAATTTCTAAGTGAACAAGTTGTAAGATGAGATAAAAGACATCTTGGAACAACTTTTGGGTCCTCCCATCCTTTGTCACCGAAATCGTGTACTATATCAACCTGACAATTATACACAATTGAGTTGTTTTTAAAGATATATATAGAAGTACAGCCTAAAAAACATAGGGCAATGGAAATACTTAAGATTAAAAACCTCTTCAATGATAAGAGTTTGAAGTTTGGGGAAATTTTCAAGCAGTTTCATTAGCCAGCTCCACTTCAACGACCCAGATGAATGCATAAAGTTGAATATAAGCTCAAGGTGGGTCAAATTGTGAAACATCCAGTCTAATACAATCTGTCCTGTCTGCATGAGTTACAAAGACATAATATTGCAGCAATGTGAAGGAAAATGTAAGTGTGAAGTTAATCAGTAAACTAATTAACTTTTTGAATTTAAGAGACTAAAAATCAAGTAGTATTTGTTGAAATATGCTACAAATTTCTAGACTATTCAGGTTTCTAGATTATTCTACTAAAGCATACACCTAGTAGATATTTCTAGAATAATGCAAACCACATATGTGTATAAACTTCTTCCTAGAATCCTCCAGAGAACATATAGCCAATATGTCAAGCCTATAAATAGGCTACTTGCTATCCATTTTAGAGCAAGCCACATCTTGGTTATCTTCTAACACTACAAAGTGTATTACTCTTGTTCAAGTTAATATAATTCAAGTTCTCCACAGATTCAATTTTCACTACTTCAACTATTTCTAAAAAACTAACAGCGACATCGAAGCTATGTTCGATCATATATTGGGTGTAAAACATTTATCCACCTATTTCCAGCCCAACCCTCCTTATATCCAAACCCTCCTTATATCATTCAATCATCATCTATGACAATCCCTACTTTCAATGGTGAAAACTATGATTTTTGGAGCATTAAAATGAAGACATTGTTTTGGTCTCAATATTTATGGGAGATTACAGATGAAGGATTTACTATTTCCACAAACACTTCAACTCTTAGTGCGGCTCAGAAAAAGGCGTTGAAGGAAAATAAACCGAAAGATTCAAAGGCATTGTTCTTTCTACAACAAGCGGTAGCAGACAATATCTTTCGAAGAATAATGGGAGCTACTGGTGCCAAAGATGTGTGGGGTACAATAAAGGAGGAGTTTCAAGGAAGTGATAAGGTACGTGCCATTAAACTTCAAACTTAAAGACGTGAGTTTGAGCTAATAAAAATGAAAGAGTCTGAGATCGTACAAGACTATTATACCAAGCTAAAAGAATTGGTAAGTCAAATGAGAACTTACGGTGATAATATTCTCGACAAAAGAATTGTTGAGAAAATTCTAATTTCTATTTATTGTAAATATGATGCAACTGTTACTACAATTGAGCAAAGCAAAGATATGTCTACTTTGTAAGTGATACAATTAATAAGCTCATTAGAAGCTTATGAACAAAGATTGAGTAGACATGATGATGATACAATTGAAAATGTCTTTCAATCAAAGCTCAAATTACAGTCTTAAAATAAAGGATTTGAGGGAAACAAAAAAAGTGGAGAAAATTCTAGAAACAAAGAGATTTCTAGAAATTTCTCATAGAGAAATAAAGATCAGTATCCTCCATGTGACATATGTGAGAAGACAAATCATGGCAAGAAATATTGTCGATGGCGTGGAAAACCACAATGTGGTCGCCGTAAAAAATTTGGACATGTGGAAAAGAATTGCTACAGAAAAAATAAGCCTCAAGCAAATTTCATTGAAGAACATGAGTGTAAGAAGGCAAACATGACTATGAGCAACATTTTTTTTATACTACCCAAATTTCAAATGATGAATTGAATAGAAATTGGTACGTGGATAGTGGTTGCAGCAATTACATGGCCAAAGATGAGAGCATCTTCAATGATATTGATGACTCTGTCAAAGTAAAGGTTCAACTGGGAAATGACTCATTCTTGGAATCTAAAGGCAAAGGTGTTGTGATGGTGGAGACTAAGAAAGGTGCGACACTCATCAAAGATGTCTTGCTAGTTCCCAATCTTAAAGATTTTTTTTTAGTATTGGTCAAATGTTGGAGAAAGGATATACTATACACTTTGAAGGAGACACATGCTCAATATATGATAACTATCACAAAAGGCAAGTGATAGCCAAAGTATAAATGGAGAAAAGAAATATAAGCTTTCCAACAATCACAATAAGTTTCTGGAATATTCAAAAAGTTTAGAACCTTTGTCGAAAAACAAAGTGGGAATTGTATTAAAGTTCATAAGTGATTGTGGCAAAGAGTACAACTCCGAAGAATTTGATAAATTTTGTGAAACGAAGGCATTGCCAAGAGTCAAGTTTGAGCTAGTGCGGAGTATGCTCGGAATTTCTGAAACTTGTATCAAGGAAGACTGTTGAAATATGCTACAAATTACTAGATTATTCTACTAAAGCCTACACCTAGTAAATATTTCTAGAATAATGTAAAATACATAAGTGTAGAAACTTCTTCCTATAACTTTCCAAAGAACATATAGCCAACATGTCAATCCTATAAAGAGGCTACTTGCTATCCATTTTAGAGCAAGACACAAGCTAGATATCTTCTAACACTACAAAGTGTACTACTGTTGTTCAAGTTAATATAATTCAAGTTCTCTACAAATTCCATTTTCACTACTTCAACTATTTCTACTAAACTAAACCTTACTATCCATTTCTAAAAAACTAACAATATTTTATATGTTTGAACGACTGATTTGCATAGATACACACATACATATATACCTGTCGTATGCGCAGATGCTGCGCCATATGAAGCCAATCATATTGAGTAAGATTATCATAAATGTTAGCTCTTACTAAATTGGGTAGGCTTAGAACCACCTTTAGAACTACAGAAAGTTCCTTTATGATTAAATCATTTGTTTCCAATTCATGTAGATTGGGACAGCCTGGTAGAAGTTTGGTGATATATTCAAAATGTATGAAAGTGACAGATTCTAAGTGAAGAACTTTTAGCGACGGAAGATGAACATGTAGATATTGGTCCAATGTTAGCCTCTTTAATTTGAGTACAGCCAAGGTTTTTGTAGTTAGAAAGCGAGTATGGAATGTTGTTTTGAAGTGATTATTTGTGTAGAATAGTTCAATGCTTAAGTTTTGAACTCCTCGTCGAACTACATTAGAAACAAAGTTGGTGAAATCGTTTCTGTAATAGCAGCGGAAGCGACATTTGAGGCTGAATGATAGGATAGGTAGATTGTTATCTCGTTTGGCGATGAAGGAGTGGACAAATCGTCGAAAGGCCGCAGAGTTTGGAAAGGGGTTGTCTTCGAAGTTGAGTATGAGTTGAGAGAGGAAGAGTGGTTTCCACCTTGTTGAGAGGACCGTTGTTGCGGCAGTGTCTTTCATTGGAAGAAAGGAAAGAATGTGATAAAGAAGTGAATCCGGTAGAGCACTGATTCTGTCTTCTCCTGGAATTGAAAGCCGCAACAGAGACCTTACGGGGAAGAACAAACAGTTAATGTCGATTGGTAGGGTTTTATCTCGATTGGCAATGACAGAGTCCACAAAATTGTGAATGGTTAAAGAGTTTGGAAAGCTTTAGTCATCGAATTTGAAGATAAGTTGTGAGAGCCATAGTGGTTTCCACCTTTTTGAGAGAATTGTTGTAGCGGCTGCGTCTTTGGTCGGAAGAAAGGAAAGAATATGATAAAGAAGTGAGTCCGTGAGAACACTGATTCTATCTTCTGGAACCGAAAGTTTCAATCGCCGTGACATTGCAATGGGTGAGGGAAGATCGTAACAGTGGTCGGTGAATAAAAAAACCCTAGCTTGGTGTCTTCCCATCCGATATATATATATATATATATATATATATATAGTTGTATACAAACATATTCAAGCCCAATTGTTCTTTTTTCATTTTTAAGAAAGCCCAATTGTTATTTTCTTTGATTTGTAACAACAAAACAAAAAACGTATACATCTGCCCTAAAAAACCGCCCTAAAAAAACATATATATATCATGTTATGAATATATCTATTAGTGGATGTTCATCCATTACCCTTCCATATATTTATAACTTTCATTAGTGAGTGGATTGTAATGTGATCATTCATTTACCTATGTGTCCTATAAACAAGACCTGCATTACAATGTAATGACATACTTGAGAAGTAATACATTATACTATCTTGTTCTCCCTTTATCTTTTTCTCTCTATTCTTATATCTTTTATATATTTTACTTTGAATCAATTTCATATCACATTATCAGCACGAAGCTCTGACCATATTCGAAAGTTTGGAATTCATTAGATTGCACTTGTGAGATATTTACATTTTTTTTTGGAAGAAGATTGTCTCAAGTTTCAAGCAAATTCAATTCCACCGTCCTTGTCACTTGTCAATACTGAGGTTTCCTAAAATATATTTTAGATTGATTGTATTTAACCTATTTTGTTTTATCTATGTCAATTGAACTATATGATTTGTTTCTATGCTTGTCATTTGATTCTTTAATACGAAAAAAATCTAGAGACATGTTGTCGCTTTCTCTCCTACTACTAGGGGTGTTTGCGGTGCGGGTTGGTTTAGTTTTGAGACTAAAAGTCACCCGAACTACAAGATAAAAATGTGTGCGGTTTGGTTTGGTTGACTTTTAAAATACAATCTGAACCAAACCAAACCAAACCAAAGCGGTTTGGGCTGAATCGGTTGGTGCGGTTTTTAGAGACAATATAATTTTTTGTTTCCGACAATAAAATCAAGTTAAAAACCTAAAACATAAAATATTTTCATTAGTTTTCAATGATGTTTTAAATTTCATCGAACATTATAATTTTATTTTTATCCAACAATGTTCGCAACTGCATAGATCAAATTAAAAACGTGGACAAAAAGTAATCTTATTTTGTAAGAAATGCAAAAGGCTAAGATTTTATCATTCTCTAAAAGTTTAAGTAGCACATAAATACATTTTTGAAGTTGAAAGCAAAGAAGAAACTTAACAGGAGAAAATATATGTCATTTTATAAAAGTTCCCATTGAGTTCATTTGAGTATTAGTCTAGGTAACATATGTTTAATTAGTGTTTTTTCTTATGTTGCGGTTTGGTTTTGATTGGTTCGGTTGGTAAGATGAAAACCGCAAACCAAAGCAAACCATGCGGTTGAGTAAAAACATGATCCGAATACATCCGAACCAAATGCGGTTTTTTGCGGTTTCAGTTTGGGTTGGTTTGGTTTGCAGTTTTTCTATTGGATTGGTTCGGTTTGAACACCCCTACCTACTACTGATAGGTTTTAATTATTTACGATTTTAATTCTTGGTTTGATCGAGAAATTTGTTAAAGAGTTAAACCAGCCATGTCAATAAATATCAAATTGTAAATATAAGAAAGTAGATATAAATCATATGACGATCCAAGTTTTTGAGTAAACATCGCTAAAGAAAAGAGAGTCATGGACTAGTATCAGCAATGAAGATGTGTCTTCCGGATAGTGTAACTCCCAAGCAATTCTCAAGGATTTTTTTTTAAAGATAAAATGTGTATATATATATTCTATGGTCATTGTTGATAGAGATTTGATTTTTAGCATAGTTCTTCAAGAACTATGCTTTTAGACTATAATGAAGTAGCAAAATTTATTTAAAAGAAAGAAAAATAACAACTAATTTACTCTTGAAGTAGCAAAATTGAGTATATTCTTTGAAGAATATATTTCAGAGGCACAATAAAAGCATAAAATATGCTTAAAATATATGATAATGTATGAGTGCGATGAAAGATAGATCTCAAAGGATATAATAATTACTGTCAAGAAGAACTATTTTTTCTTTTAATATTAAACCATTTCTGAAGGATTGCTCAAAGAAGAATTGTTCTTGATCGTTATGAAGATCATGTGTAATATAGGTCTTGAAGAATACTCATTTCATTTTTAATTTTAAAGAATTTTCTTGATTATTGTTTATGAATATCTGAGCTGTAGTTTCTGAAGAATTCTGAAGAACTGTCCCCGTGAGATTAGCTCAATTGGCATGGACAATGCATAATATATGCAGGGGTCGGGGTTCGAACCCCGGACACCCATTTCTCTACATTTAAATTGTGTAAGCTCCAACCACAAGGCTACTTGACCCAAAAAAATATATAATATTAAAGCATCCTTGAAGGATTGCTCAAATAATGAATATTTTTTTATCATTGTTTATGAAGATTTGAAATATGGTTCTAGAAGAACTGCTAATTTAACATCAAGCATTTGTGAAAGATTGCAAAATAAAAATATTGTAATTTTCCTTTGTCATTGTTGATAGAGGTTTGTGGTTGAGTTCTTGAAGAACTAGATATTTGTTCATAATTGAAATATATAAGATCTATTTGATCTCAGTATAAGTTGAACAAAATAAAATTTGAACCTGCTCCTGAAGTAACAAAATCGAGAAAATAATATCAAGAGTTGATATAGTAGAGATTATCATTTATATGATACATGCGAAGATGATAAAAGTTTATTATGACTTATGATGATTTTTGCTACTAATGAGTTCTTAGGAGGCATGTAAATTAGAGGTAGTGTCATCTATGTCATCTCTTTCCACATTCAGCAATTATAATTTGTGCTCCACATAATTTCTTTTCTAATGAAATAGTAAATATTATAGTTGTGAATTTGCCAATATTTTTCTTTTTAATAGATCAAGATTTTATGAACAGTATTGTGTTAATATTGTGTTGAATTGAAAATCTTTTTTAGTTGACAAAATAAATATAAAATGAAATTTGATGTTATTGCTACTTTATAAACAATTAAGATTTACGAACTATATTGTTTTGAAATGAGATTCTTGTTAGTTGATAGAATAACTATAAATTAGATTTATATTTGATTCCTTATAAAAACAATGCCCAAACTATTTCGAGGTTTCGAGCAAGTATTGCTCCTTGAACTTGGATTCACTAAGGAGCACAATAATTTTATATGTATATTTTGTTGGATATTGTTTATAAATGAAAGATTTCTTATGGAAAAGACTATAAATTTTTTTTAGATGAGTGATACAAAGAAACTAATTTTATTATTACATTTGATGGTAAAAAATAAATAAAAAAATATTGAAGGCTACAAAAGAGAATATATATTGTTATATGGAGTGATAGAATTACGCACTATGGAATAATAGAATTATGCACTGAAAATGCATTATATTCCTCCAGGTCTCATAGAAATGTATTACGTTTCAATGATATCATTCTAAATTGATATCATATTAAAGAAAAAAATGTTAAATATCTCTATATTATGAGATATACTTTGGAGAAAATAAGTGTTGTGAATTTTTTTTTTTATCTATGAGTTATATTACACTTATATTAGCGCAATGGAAACACATATTATTGTAAACCTGACGTTTACATATTATATTATTAGTGCAATAGAAGTACGTATTATTGTAAACCAGAAGTTTACAAATTATATTAAATGTATCGTTCGTAAGACTGGTTGGGTTATGCCGAATTTATTATGATACAGAAACTTGTTGAAAAAAATGGATATATATATATATATTGAAGAGCTAGAAGATTCTTCAATCTAGTAACTATCGTGTGTTACTAGCTCCCAGAAAAAGTTGATAATTTAAAAGAATGAGTCTCTCACTTATATAAGGTGATATTTAAATTAATACACTGATCATGTGAATCACTTAAATATTATGACTTGAATCAATGCATCAACTATATGATCACATGTATATTCACAACCAAAAGTTTGTGAGATAATTATGTCAACAATTTGACTTAGAGTTTATTTTTTGAACTTTTAAGAAAGGATTTGATAAGTATCATTCGTCAATTGAAATTGACATTGAACAACTGGTAGCACATGCTCATAAAAATGGACTTGCAGATCCATTCTTTAGACGTCTAAAGTTAATTGTATGATTGATACTTACGAGATCATACTTTATAAACTCTAGTCTGGTTATGAGACCATGCCTTATAAACTCTATTTTGGGAATCCATAATCTTGTATGTTGAGATATTGATTAGCATTAAGCCAACACATTACTATATATAAGTTCTCGCCTTAATCTATCATTGCTTTTAGGTTACTGTAGAAACCGTCTGAATCTTCCTGCCATTTTGCTTTAAACAGGGTGTACGGTCGTGTGCCCTAGACGCACAGTCGTGTGTCCTGGGACACGGTCATGTGCCCTGGACGCACGGTCGTGTGCCTTTTTTTGTTCTTGAGAATTCTTTCTTTTCTTCATTATTTTATCCTGAAAATGAAAACTAATGTTTTGTAGTAAAATAGCTCTAAATTAAGATCAAAGTTCCATAAATATTATTTAATTCAAAAGCTAAAAACACCATAAACTCCAACTCATCAGCATATGTGACATTTTTTGTTTTTGCTTGAATTCTCTCAACATTCATACGCTATGACATATATATGGTCTTGAATTGCAGACATGGGCGAGACTTCCAACTATTTTCTTGTAAAGAGTGTTGTTCACCTCTTTTCCATCATCATCATCATTGATCAAATTTGAGCTAGTCTCCATTGGTGTGCTTGCACGATTGTAGTTCAACATATTGAACATTTACAGTATGTCAGTGATGTACTTCCTCCAATGAATTACCATAGTATTAGTAAGTTCTAGACCAACAAGGAAGTATCTCAAACCTTTACGGTAAGTCTTTCAAGTCAAACTCAGAGCTTAGCTACCTTTCAAATCTTTCAACTTCATCTAAATTGCTTCTAGTTATCAATAGATCTTCAAAATATAAACACTTTATCCAATATGAAAGTGAAGTCAAAAGTTATTTAAGGTTTTGATTCTTTATTTTTTTAAAAGCAGTTACTCATGCTCATTGGCCACTATTGTTTTATACTAACAGCTTCCAAAAGCTTAATGAATCTATACTTTCATATTAAAAATTATGAAAGTATAGATTTTATGGAGTAGCCTCCCATTAAAATAAATAAGAGAAAAATATGAAAGTATAATATGAATCTATACTCTCATTGGCCTCCCATTAAAATATGGAGTGGTGTAACAAAAGTTCTCTTATTTATGAGAAAAATATTTGATTTTATTGGAATGATCTAGTTGATGATAAACAAAGACATGTCACAGTGCTGTTGTGTTATATCAATATTAAAAACAAAACAATCTCTAATTACTGATCTGTTGCATACACTTACTGCTCACCTATCCCTCTGCCCATCATATAAAATTTGTGTAACACGAAGAAGAGAAAAGCTTCATTAAAAGGAAATTAATTACAACATAGGAAACTTTCTTTTTTGACAAAAACATAGGAAACATTTGTTTAGATTTATATACTAAAAAAGAACCAAGAGTTTTACAAGCACTTCTAACTTCTAAGTAATCAAGTGGGTTGAAAACCTTCACCAACGAATGAGATAGCGCGCACATACTTCACAAAAGGAATATTTTGGATTTCTTCTGTTTCTATTGTTGGTAAATATTTGGGCAAATGTGAACCAAAATATTCTTCATCAGTCCAATCTGAATATTGATTTAGGCCAATTGTGTAGCCCTCGTCACCTATAAAAAACAAGAAAATACAGATAAAAAAAGATATTAACGATACAACTCAAAAAACTCATCTATTTTGTTGACTAAGTCAGAAATTAACCTACAGAGGAAAATATATAATCAAAATATTAAGTATAATATATTACCAGCATTGTTAAACTGCTTTACGTATCTCAACTCCTCCTTGAATATTTGTCTGTGTTTGTTCATCTCGGTGGTGTTTGAATATGTTCGACCATATTCAAGGATCCATTGTTGAAAAGATTTATTAACATAGGAGGATGATTTTGTTGAGAGTTTTCGAGACATGGCTGTAGGGTATTCACATGCCAACAAGATGATGATGAAAACTGTAACAAGCTTCATTAGGATGAGTAGTAGGGTATCAATCGCCCAAGCTTCTATAGAACTTTGTGAATAGTAGAAGATGTTAATTTTATGAATATGGATGGGATAAGGGCTATTTATAATGTCAATAGGAAAGTTTTTTGGGCTTATGTAACGGCAATTCTCAAACAGAATAAGATTGTGCAACCATGAATGACGCAACAAAATTTTAGATTAGAGAGAAAAATAAATAATTGACAAAAAAGATAAAGGTAAATTTGTAAAAAAAAAAAAAATCTTTTTTATACAGTTGTATCCAAGTAAATTTGTTAGGGTTATTGAAAAAGATAAAAATTTATATTATATTTATTATATTTTCTTTTTTTTGTCAAGTAGCCTAGTGGCTAAAATTCACCTTCTTCAAAGTGAATAAATGGGGTGTCTGAGGTCCCAACCCCGATCCCTACATATGACAATGCATGTCCCTGCCAACTGATTTATGCTCACGGGGACAACGAATTAATATCTTTCTTTGGATACATATTCCTTTCTTTTTTTTTTGCATACATATTCTTTTATTTTTTCAATCAGAATTATTCTTTTATTTCGATTTTTTTTAAGATTTAACTCACAATATTTAAAAATGTTATATCAATCTTATTTATATAATTTCAACTCTACATGAAACCATTATTATAGGTAACAAAAATTTGTTTAAATTTGTATATAACGAAAAACAAACTTTGTTTTAAAAGATATAAACTTGAGTTTTTTTAAATAGATTGCATTAAATTGTTTTATCGAATGAGAGTAATTAAGAGTAATTAAAAAAATATATAATTAACAAATTGTACACTTAAATTATCAAACCGACAATTAAATATGAACGTTAAATTCGTACTCAAGCGTCACTTAAAAAGAAACAAAGGGAGTATTATTTAATTATTTAAAAAAAAGTGAAATAAATTTCTTTATCGAAAGAGAGTAAATAAGAGTAACTAAAAAATGTATAATTGACAAATTGTACAATTAAATTATCAAAACGACAATTAAATATAAACGTTTAATTTATACTCAAACAACACTTACAAAGGAATAAAGGAAGTGTTATTCTAGGTCCACACTCTATTGAACTCAAATTTTGCCCATCCCTATATATACGTCTCGTCACTTCTCATTCATCAGAATCACTTATCTCTCCCATACAATTCTCCAACTTCTCTCTAGAAAATTTCACTAACTTCTTTCTACTACAACTTCCTCAATGCTATTTTTTCTATTTAAAATAAATGTTTATCATTTTTTTAAAATTAATAATAATTTACTCATAAAAGTATTTCAAAAAAGTTTAATTCACACCAATTAAAGGACTATTATTTTAAAAAGTTTATAAGTAATATTTACCAAAATGTTTCAAAGACTAATATTCATTAAAAGAGTAATATATAAGACTTTTTTTTATAAAAGACATATTAAAAACGTTTTATTAAATGTTTACTAAAATGTTTTAAAGACACATATTAAAGCATTTTTTTAACAATCTAGATGTCCTAACTCAACTGGAAAATGCCGAAATTGCAAAGGCGGACGTCGTGACCCGGGTTCGAACCCGGGACCTCACAGTTGTGAGTGAGTTTATTTTCAGTGCATTACCACTTCATCTAAGACAAAAAAAAACATATTTTTAACAAAATATATTAAAGCGTTGACTATTATAAATGTTTTATAAGTGAATTAAAATGTTTACTACTATAAGACAAATATTAAAATGTTTAAATGTGTTTATTTATAAAGATAAGACCAAAAGATATCATGACAAGAACCTGGTCAAGAGAAAATTTTATTTTGGATAAAAAGTTTTGTTGTTTAATTCTAGGTTGAAGCTATGTTCCAAACAAGCTAAGGTCAAAGTGGTCCGGTCCATTTGTGGTGAAAGGTGTATCACCACATGGACCATGTGAGTTGAAAAAACCAGATTGTAATGAAACGTTCAAGGTGAATGGCCAAAGGTTGAAGCCTTGTCATGGAGATGAGTTGCCAAAATACAGAGTGGGATTAGTGCTAACTAGCCTCTAAAGTTCATGAGAAGTCATTCTACTGAAGACAAAGAAGCACTAGGTGGGAGGCAACCCGCCATTTTTTCTATGTTTTACTCTCAGTATTTAAGAAATTAGATGATGGAGGCGCAACCCATCGCCCACTTTTTAGGATTTTACGTATGGGATGGGATGGGATGACAACATGAGGTCATGATGTTTCATCACAACACTTTATCAATCCTCGATACTATTCATAGCAGTTCACGGGCCACTACGTAGTTCTTGTAGAGACCATGTAGGGTAATGCTTTTCAAAGTTTTGGAACTAATGAGAATGTAAGGGCTTGTATTCAGGATCAGAGAAGTAGTGCAGGATCAGGAGCGATTCATGCAAGATCTAGAGAATGCTCCATTTGGTGAATCTAGCTAATTTCATGCGAACTGCGCACATGTCCTGGTAAGCTTCCTCGTCATGTCCTGGTAACTGATCACATGTTAGAAATTAAATCAAGAAGTATTTAGAAGAGTGTAGAAGCTTGACATTACTCTTAGTTATTAAGTAAATCTATTAGACCAAACTAATGGTAGTAGCACCGCCTTATCAATTAGCAGCACCGCCTCTAATACTTAGCTATTAGTAACTTACTTGTCCATTAAGTTTACTTAGCAATTAAGAGTTGTATAAAGAGCAATACGTGGATACTAGCTGTCTTATGGTTGTATAATTACTTGGAAGCTAAGTATGCTTAGCCATGAAGAATAATCTTAGTATTTTGCCTATAAAAGGCCATCCTTGTACCATTGTAACGTATCAAGTTTCATGAATGAAATATAGTGTTGAAGAAAAAATTTCTCCTCTGTTCTCTCCTTATTAAGTGTGTTTGTGTTATTTGTTTATGTCCCACTGATATCATCACAGAAAACCTAGGCTGGTTCATGTACCAGTGGAGGGCGGTGTCGACCAAAGTTCCCGCCAACAATTTGCACTTGAGGGAGTCAGGTGCCATGATCACCGCCATCCGGGTATTGAAAGAAGTGATGTGTTCTACCAGATCACCTTTTCCATCGAAGGCTCTCAAGGGTTGTATCTATAAGCCCGAATAGACAATCTATATTGATTGAGTTTGGCTTTGTATCATGATATATGATATAAATATATATTGTGAATATATAAATAATAAGACATTTCTTTATTGATTTTGGTTTGTTTCAAAATAATAAAGTCCCTAGAATAGTTAGTCTGTTTAATGGAACATTAAGTATAACTTAATTGTGAAACCCCGTTAAACATAAGGAAATTATTCTTAAAGTATCTGTAGTCAAGCTTTATTGAGAAGTGGGATATCATTAAAGCATAGAGACTATTATGTGGATAGACTGATGATCACATCTCACAGGTCATGGATAAAGAGTTATCAAGTCTACA
>Ga0228710_1003783_pt1 | contig 23979 bp, 12 predicted proteins | sample MedpolnodulmetaG_FD_177995 | JGI IMG/M metagenome (GOLD analysis project Ga0228710, IMG submission 177995) | Root nodule microbial communities from Medicago polymorpha collected in Santa Monica, California, United States - pink nodules | ecosystem: Host-associated > Plants > Roots > Nodule...
TTATTGCGGAAGATGAGGAAGATTCTATTTCACTTGATCTTCCCCAATCACTTGGTCTTTAATGAGTGATTTTTTTGTCGGTGTTAGTCCTTTTTTTTTTTGGTAGAAATTACACCGACGTATATTTTGGAGTCGAAATTGTAATGCCAATTTTTTGTGGCCAATATATAGTTAAAATTATGTAATTTATATTGATATATATGATAATATGACTTTTATGTGGTGAAATTAGTGAAATACTTATTTATTTGTTATTAATGTTTACGCATTTGATTTATTCGTTATTACATTTCACTTCATTTTGTTCTTAAAGCTTTTGTCAAGTGAAACATGTCTGAGGTTGCAAAAATTGAAGGGCGTGTTAGGTACTTCGCGTTTAAAAAGACGGTTAAGGTTATGATAACGTCAACAGACTCTCTTGATGATTTGAAGGCACAACTTAACACTTATTTTGAGCATCTTGGTAAAAAATCAATATACACGTCACTTGTTTGGTCAAATGCCATGCATAGACCTATGAGAAGATAGAGATGAATACGCATGGAAAACGGCAAGCTATATGTCTTGGCTTATTGAAGACGATAGCGACGTCGGATTTATGTTTCGGAATATGGTGGAAAATAATATAGGCTTAAATGCATTTTTGGCCCTCTATGTTTGCCACCATAGTAATTTTGGCCCCCTAACAAAAACAATGCAATTTTGACCCCCTAACTTTCCCAACTATGCTGAAAAGTCGCCACGTGTCCCAGAAAAGAGGTCATAATTGCAACTTTCTTGCAAAGATAAAGGGCCAGAAGAGCATCTTTTCCTAAACATGGCAAAAATAGGGGGTCAAAATTGCTACGACGACAAACATAGGGGGCCAAAAGTGCATTTAAGCCAATAATATATTATATATGTATGTTTGTTCCATATGCAATTGCGTTGAATGTAAGTATGGATTTAATTTAATGATATAAAATGAGTTGTAATGTGTTGTTTAATTATGAACACTGTGTAACGTTTTGATGAATTTCAAACTTTTGTGTATTTTGAACCAAACGTCGGTTTGATTTAATTATGGACAATTGTAAAAGATATTGTATTTTTCTTGTTTATGACTGAGTTTAAATGTTGTATGAGTTATATTGCCTTTGGAAATGCTCTGGTTTAATTACAGGTAAAAACTGGCCGAAAAACGGCTTGAAAATGCTTTACGATTATGCAGAACTCACCGTCTACATAATTGTTTTTCTCGGCAGTTAACTACCGAGGTTTTCTTCGGCAGTTAACTGCAACCAGTTTTGCAATTCCTCGACAGTTAACTGTCGAAGGGCAATATGGTATTTTACTCGTGTGTTTCAGATGTGAACATCAATTTTCTCAAAATAGAGAGAAAGCGTAAATAGAAACTTACTGCTTGATAATGGTGTGGAGGAGATCAATAATTTGGACAATATTTGGGATAAAACCCAACCTCTAAAACCTTTTCATCCTACCTACTGTAACAATCTAGCTAAATAGTATTCTTTTTTTCAAATCAAAAGTATATGATTGGATAAATTAAAAATGGTGATAATAAAATTGATTTAAAGGGAAACATAATGGATTTATTTTAAATCAGGAACTGCTTGTTATTAAAATCATATAAAATTTGAGTAAAAAAAAAAACCATACAAATATAAACACTTTTTAAATAATAAAAAAAACACCCATGGTTTACAACATACATTTTTTTTTATCAACGTAATAGTAAAATTAGTTGATAACACAACTCAAATTTTATGTTACAAAAAATCCACCTCTATATTAAAGATATTAAAAATTTACAAAAATAAAAAAAACAGTAGTGTTCTATTAAAAAAAATTAACAAAAAATGTGTTGACTTTTTTCTTTGAAGGAAAAAAAAGTGTGTGTGTGTTGACTTATCATTATTCAAAAAAAAAAGACTGAAGTGAAACGAAATCAAAGGATCTACCGAAGTAGCAAAAAAGTTGGAATCCAAAAGTTACAAAAAATAGCATATGTGGTTTGATAAGTGATTCTTGTTTGGTTTAGGCCAGCTTGTTCGATTTTCTTCCAGATTTTTACATTAATTGTGATTCTTATGTTTTCCCATTTTAGTGTCTAATTGGACCAAACTTCTGATTTTCAGTTCAATCGATTGAACCAATTCAATCCGAATTTTATTACCTTGAACACAACATAAAATGAAGAGGCAGTAATCAAATTCGGATTTTACATGCATATAAACATTTTTTTACATGTATACATCAATAAACATTTTTTTACAACAAAGTCGCACACATGATAATATGATATGCACAAAAACACACTATGGAGAACAAAAAGAAACTGTCGGATACACAAAATAAAAGGAACGTATAATGAAGGTTCAGCATATTAGCAACAATATAAAGGTGAATATGGAAGATATACCTCTATGCAGTTGATTAATACATCGATTCTTTTCCTTGAACTGCTACTGCAACATTTGACTGCTCCTTTTTTGTGGGTTAGCGTAGGGTAATTATAGTATTTTTATGATGATGGTGGATACGGAAGGAAATGAAAGAAAAAAAAAATTAATTATATTTAAATTAATACTCGGTAAATTAATAAACTCTCTAAAATAATAAATTTGTCCGGTCCCGATTTGGACCAATGTAAAAAATTGAAAAACTCGATAAAATAATAAGATAATAATTTTTCGGGAGATCCCTTTATAATTTTCGGTCCCAAGAAAATCATAAATTAATAATTCATAGAAACTGAAAAAATATATATTACACTCTATTGAAATATGATTCAATAGTTGTCTGTTTTCCTTTAAAGTTCAAGTATATTTGGAACTCATCTCTAACTTTTCTTATAGCATCCAATAGCTCAGGTGTTGTATTTTTGTATTGTATTTTTCCAATGCATATGAACACAGTAGTTACTAATTTAAGTTGAGTCACAAGGTTCGCTGCAACGTAATTCTAAGAGACATAAACTAATTTGCCTTTTTGTTTGGTATGTATTGTATAATTACTTAAAAACTCTTTAAATTAATAATTATTAATTTATCGATAAATTAATAACTCTCTAAATTAATAAATTTCTCCGGTCCTAACATTATTAATTTATAGAGTTTCTACTGTATTATTAAACTGATTTATACTGTCGTTATTTCCTTCTCTTTTCAGTTGATTGTAATTTTAATTTCCTATTTTATTTTTTTTAGGAAAGAAATTCATTGCTTTTCATTAGCTATCCAATCACGGATACATGACGATACATCTTCATAAACATGGGAGCTAGCATGAGATGGGGCTACCCTACCTAATTCATGAGCGACCCCATTGGCTTGCCTCCTATTGAACTCGACATGAGAGTTTTGAAAATTACAACCAAACAAGTGCCTACAAGCCTGAATAATACAACCTAGTTCACTACTATCAACTAGGTTTGAATTAAAACGATCAACAACAGACTTGGAATCCAAAACAAAATCAACATTGTCATAGTGCAGATCGGCCACCCATTGTAGCGTTGTGTGGAGTCCAACAGCCTCGCCGACATCAACATCGAAAAGAGGGGAGAAATAGTCTGTCTTGGCCATAACAAACTCATCTTGATCATCACGGATACATATGCCAATACCTACCATATTCATAGAGTCAGAAAAAGAGGCATCAATATAACATTTGTACCTACCATATGCCGGCTTCGTCCACTCAATGACATGACCATGAATAACACTGTTCGGCTGAGCATGATTGTCATTAATTTTATGTGAACTGACTTCTTGGGCGGTTCTCCAATCATCTAAGAGGTGTCGAGCCCGTTCAACAACCTGCATACATATTTCATTTTGTTGTTGCCACAATTTTAAATTCCTACGCTTCCATAAGCTCCACATGATCGTCACAAATAACTCTTTTTGCGTAGAAGGAAGCTGGCCAAGAAGGAAAAATATCAAAGCATCCATGTTATAATTTTGACGGAGAGTTCTATCAATAATTTCCCATAAGTTAACCTCCCGCCATGCTTGCATCGCACATGGGCATTCTAATAAGACATGAATGCTATCTTCATAATTAGTTCCACACATAACACAAACATTAGGACAATGGATACCACGACTAAGCAGGCGTGCACGTGTAGGAAAACAACCCCGACACACACGCCAAACAAAGTTTTGAATCTTGGGAGGCAACTTGAGCTTCCAAATCGAACTCCATTTGCCCGGAATATGCAAATGGGAGTTATCTGCAATTCCTGTGACACAAATGCGATATGCATTATTTCTCAGCCTTCCAAATAATTTTATCTTCATGAACAAGAGGATGAAGAGGAGTATTCAAAATAAGTTGGGTAGTATTATGATCAAACATATTAGAAATTAACGTAGCATTCAAAACCTTTGTCGATGGTTCGATGATATCTTGAACTTTGACATGAGCAAGGGCCACATAAAGAGGACTTTGAGTTGAGAGGGAACAACCATCTTTAAGCCATGGAGAACCGAACAAAGGAATACTAGCACCATAACCAATTCTCCATCTAGCACCCTGTTTAACCCCCATTTTAGCACTGAAAATACTCTGCCAAACATAACTGGGATTAGATCCAAGCCTAGAACTCAAAAAATCACACTGAGGAAAATATTGTGCCTTAAATAAACGAGACACAAGACTAGTATTATCAACTTGCTTTTGTGGTTACTTTGTGTCTGGGTGGTTTGGAATGAATGCAACAACAAAATATTTAATAATATCCAAACTACCATAGAACAATTATTAGAAAAGATTAAATTTCATTCATTATGGTGGCTACATGCTAATAATGCCTCGTTTTTGCATGACACTCATATGTGGTGGTCGGACCCTATGTTTTGTCTGGGTATCGATTGACCGTACTTTTGTAAATATTGTTTGACTGTTCTCTTTTAGGGGTGGCCATTCAGTACATCTTGTATTAAAAAGGTTTCACTGCCAGTGTTAATATATTCCATTTTGATGTCTTCAAAAAAAAAGTATTATCAACTTGAAATTTCCATCTCTGTTTACCAAGCATCTCCATATTAAAAGATGTCAGGTCCTTAAATCCCATACCACCATAATTATTATGAACAGATAAATGTTCCCAAGATAGCCAATGCAAACCTTTTCTAGTAGAGCCACCATGTCCCCACCAGAAAGCATTGATCATTTTTTCAATGGCATCTACTAACTTATTTGGTAAAAGATAAACACTCATAATATAAGAAGGAATAGATTGGAGTACCGATTTAATCAATACTTCTCTTTCGGCTTTAGAGAGGCACTTGATACTCCAAGAATTTATTTTGTGCCAAATGCGTTCTTTTATGAAGCCAAAAGTCGCTTCTTTGCTTCTACCTATCATGGATGGCAACCCCAAGTACTTACCAGTACCCATAACAATACATACTCCAAGAATGGATGTGATAAAGTCTTGAGTAGGTCCGGACACACTCCGACTATAATAAACTTCAGATTTGGGGAGGCTAATTGCTTGGCCAGAAGCTTTTTCATAAGTTTCAAGAATATTTTTTGTTACTAAAGCTTCTCTTTCTTCCGCCTTGAAAAATAAAAAACAGTCGTCTGCAAATAACAAATGAGAAATAATAGGAGCATTAGTACATATAGAAATGCCATGAATATCCCCTCTCTTTTCAGCTTTACGGATGAGAGTTGAGAGACCTTCTGCACATAAAATAAACAAGTAGGGAGAAAGAGGATCACCCTGTCTAAGACCCCTACCAGGAATTATAGGTCCCACCGACTCATTGTTAACAATTACAGAATAATCAACTGTTTCAACACACATCATAATCCATCTAATCCAACGGATAGCAAATCCCATTTTAATCATGACCTCCTTAAGATATAACCAATCAATACGATCATAGGCTTTACTAATATCCAGCTTTAACGCTACATTCTTATCTCTTACCCTCTTACTTATTTTCATATGATGAATAACCTCAATAGCAATCATAGCGTTATCCAAGATGGAGCGTCCAGGAACAAACGCTGACTGGTTATCTGAAACACATTTATGGAGGACATATTTCAATCTGTTAGCCAAGACTTTAGCTATAAGCTTATACAACACATTGCACAGTGCTATGGGACGCCAGTCTTTCATAGTACGTTGCTCATTTCCCTAGGGATCAAAGCAATGTTAGTGGAATTAAGCGAAGGTGGAAACTGATTATTATTCAGCCAAGAACAATACTCACTAAAAATATCAGGATTGCACACTAACCAAAATTTCTGAAAAAATCATGGATTAAAACCATCCGGACCAGGACACTTATCCAGGTGCATAGAATCAGCTGCTGCTCCTCGATCTCTACACCTATTCAATTCTTTCCGGCACTCGGCAATTTCTTCTTTCAAACCATTACGAGTAGTCTTGCTCTACGAGGTAAGATTAGATGCACAGTGATCTAGTCTCTCAGTTATTGGCATACCTGTACTAGACAACCAACTGTCAGAAACAACATCATGAATGCCCGGTTCTACACACCAAGCATTCTCAAATTTAAAGGTTCTTTTAGGCACCCATACACGTGTAACAGGCTCCCCAGTGAGAAGAATCAGATAATGATCAGAAGCCGGGGCTACTAAATTTTCCACCTTCGCATTAGGAAATAACTGAAACCAGGATGCGTTAGCAAGTGCACGATCCAACCGTTCCTCAACTGCCCTTGGAGTACCTAAACTTTTAAACCATGTGAAGGGGTAACCTTCCATAAAAACATCAACCAAACCTGCATCAGACACAGCTTATCGAAACCTTATTGAATTTCCTATTTTGAATTCAATAAGGTTTAGGTTCTAACCAAAAAAAATAAGGTTTAGGTTTTTTAAATCCAACGCGGCCACTAATTGCATTCGATCACAACTTTTATTATTTCCTTTCTCTTCAACCGGTAGACGGCAGGTAAGCAACAAGTTTATGATCCATTCGGTCTCGAATATAAGAAGGGGAAAAAAATCAAACAAAGTGATATATTCAGATGAAAATTTAAACTAAATACAATTATTTTGTTTGATTTTTTTTTTTTTGAGACTTAGGAGTAATGTGATAAAGAATTGGAAATGGTAATATTGATAGGACGGTGAATCGGGATAAAAATGACATAAGATATTGGATGTTGCTATATTGTAATTTATAAGAGGAAAAGTATGAGGAGAATTTTGGTACTGGTTGACACTTTCTTTCGAATTTTCTTTAACCGACTCTGGGAATGGATCTTAGATTTGTTTTTGGTTGGCTAAATTTTATTCATAGCAAAAGACTTACCATAAATAACTTTTATAACTATAATTTCAATAAAAAAAATTTTTTATGGCTATTGCTTTTTCATCCTAATAGTTTTTCGTGCACTCTATTCTGATTCTAAAATACAGAATGTTAAACATGTTTTTGGGATTTTATAGGGTGTTTATGTCGTTCGGATTTTATAATCCGAACTGCATAAGGTGCATGAAAAAATTTATAGGGTGTGAAAAGAAGATGCCGTTTTTTCTTTCTAAAACCCTAATGAAATCTCAATGGCCCAACATTTTTTAAGATCTCAAGGCCCAACTATTTGATCTATTTTTAGAAAGTTGTTGTTCACACTTCAAAAACTACTATGACACACCTGGAAAAATACCATTTTACCTCAAACTATAGTTAACTACCATCGGTGGTAAACTTCAGTTGACTAAACTGCACTTAAGTGCAGTTTCCTGCTTACTGATGACAATTGTTTACGTGTTTCCTTCTTACTGATGACAATTGTTTATGTGTTTTATCAACGTAATTGTGTCAGAACTTGAAATGTTTAGCATGTAGCAATTTCTGACTAGGAATGCTACTCAATATAGCCAAATAAAATTAATCATAAGACCATCCATAATAGGAAGTCTTAAACTTTTAAGACTTGGTACTACACTGAGGAAAAAAACTATTGGGATCTTATATGGTTCAATGTCTCACTTAAGACTTTCAATTTTAAATGGAATTCACACTTTTTTAATATTAAGAAATTGAAATGTAATGATATAAAGTTATTGATGGTTGATTAGTGGATCCTATTTAAAAAAATTGTATGAGATTTTGGATAGGAGGGATTAAATACTTATTAGGTACAACTTTTAAAAAATTATAAATGAGTAGTGTGTACACGTGTGACCCATTTAAATAACCAAAAATATGTGTCTCCATTATAGATGCTCTATGATATATTTGAAATTTTTTCTCAATGCTTTTTATATATTAACACCATTATAAACTAGGAACGCAAATTGTTATGATTGGTGTAGGATCACCATGTTGTGAACTCGCAGGTGGAGAACGACCAGCTAGAAGCAATCCATGACCTTTTCTTGTTTTGGCTTAAAACTTGTCCTCTCTGACCCAAATAAACTCTCTCGAAAGAGTGTAAGGCTTTGTTAGTGAGTTTTAAGGGGAGAAGAAGGAAAGACTTAGGAGTGGAAGGGAATGGAAGGGAGGGAAGGGAGAAAGGAGGGAAAGTTTTCCCTTTGTTTGAGAGTTAAAGAAACCAACAAGGAAATGAGATGGAAGGCTTACGTGATAATTTTACTATTTTACAATTTTTTTCTCTCTTGAAATTAATACATTGTGTTATACTTTGTAATTTATCTTGTAGATTATTTTTGTCCTTAATTGGAATTTTGAATTATTATGAGGGCAAAATTGTCAATGTGTATGTTTAACCCCAAAACCTCCAATTTGAGGGAACTTTAAAATTGGACAAATGAAGTCCTTCAAAAACCTTCAAAACCTTTCCCTGTTTTTTTAAAACTTCCAAGCAAGAGTTTACTTCTCCATAAGTTTTTCCTTCCTCTCCCTTCCCCTCCAAAACCCAACTCCCAAACAAGGCCTAAATGAACAAGCCAGATGTTAAATATCTACACATAAAATATGTGTGTAGGAACAAACATCATTGGTTGTGCCTAATGCCTATGGTGTGCAAGTGAAACTCCATAAATTTAAATATACAAGAATATAAACATATACAACTTTGATTTTCTAAGGAATTGCTACATGCTAAACAAAAGGAAATTTCAACTTCTCACACAATTACGCTGATAAAACACATGAACAATTATCAGCATTAAGCAGAAACTGCACTTAAATGTAGCTGAACCAATTAACTATAGTTGGCACAACAGAAATTAACCGCAGTTCGCTACCGAACGATAGTTAGATGCAGTTGGGGTAAAAGGTATTTTTCAGGTGTGTCATAGAATTTTTTAAAGTTGGAACAACAATCTTCCTATTTTTAAGATGTCTACCATAAGGCACAAACAGTCTCTTCTTCTTATTCATTTTAACTTGGAAAAATATAGTGCACCTCCTTCTTCAGCTGTCGTCCAGATCATGAAAAAATCTTATTTCCTTGTGAATAAATCCTTTCTACTTCTACTCCTTTCTCTAGATCCTCTCTCTCTTTTCTAAAATGTTCTCCAGTTAACTCTTTTGTAGGGCTACAATCGTAAAATTTGTCAATTCCAAAAGCCCAACTATAAGCTATGTTTATAACATGAAAAAAAATTTGATTCAAGTCTTCATTCATCTAACACCCTCCCGTGTAAGTTTGATCGTTGTTATTAAGAATCCTATCCTGAACAAATTATCTTTTGTAGGTAATCTATTGAAAATCAACCGCCATATACTGCCTTTAGCAAAAGAATATGATTGTTATATGAAGGATTGATAGTATTCACCGTTGTAAAAAATTGATAAGCACCGCTTACCGAGTAACCTTTTGAAGAATCTAACTTGCAAACTCACCTATCTGCCACATTATCCTACAAAACAACATTAGATAACATCCGAATACATTCCCTCGTTAATTCTTCCTACCAAGTAAGTAGTCTCCTCTGTCACTTCCACGTCTCACCATTCACCCACCAACCTAAAGAATGCATTCCTGCCATCGTTTCCAATTTGTTTTTGGGTAAATCATATAATATGTTGAACCTAACACTAAACGACCCATCCTTCCACCAAGGATCCCTTCAAAAAAGAGTATCACGCTCATCTCCCAACACACGCCTTATATTACCAACCAGCCAACTCCCCACCCCATGCCTACCCCCTCCTGAATCCTATTGAGTTCTGCCACCAAGCAGATCCTACTTCACCTTTATAGCACATATGCCCCCTCCTCCTCCTCCTCCTTGTAGCAAACTTTTAGCACCCTATACCATAAACAATCTCTTTCCTCTAACACCCTCCAACACCATTTACCTATCAAAGTTAAATTAAATTTCCTCAGCCTCCTAACCTCCATACCACCATTTTGCAACAAAAAATAATTGTGATCAATGTTTTCTTTAATGAAGCAAGTAAATTAATTTTGCGTTTGCAAAAGTTTTTTTTTAAAAAAAAAAAGGTAAAATTGAACTATATTACAAGAGGGTCAAATCTTCCCAGTGCAAGGTGTGCCAGAAAGAAAAGGCTAAATCAGAGGGTTACATTGTCAAAGTAAGAAACAAGCTAAGTAAAGAAAAAAAAAACAAATTAAGTTGTAGCTCACAAGCACATAATTAGGTTAAGCCACCAAGAATGGTAATCAAAAGAGAAAGCAACGTATATCACTTTCAACCACCAAAACGTCTAAAACTTAATTTTGTCGAGCAGATGATGCAGAGAGTGCTCCTTGTGCTTGAAAATTTATTCGTTTCTTTCATTCCATATCACCTAAACGCAAGATAACCATAAAAGAAACATAGTTGACCTTTGAGAGTTGTATTCATCATAACATATCTTAAACAATGTGAAACCAAAGTCCAAATAGATCTAAAAAAATTACTCTGCACAAACAAATGGATTCACCTATTGCACAAGTTAGTATTAAAAAGTCCAACCACACCTTTTTTTTTTTATAAGTCAAATTAGTCTACCGAAGTTGACATTGAGAATAATCAAACATAAGATGTTAAAAAGAGCACACTCCAAGATACCAAGTTAACACCACATCTTATTTGTTTTAATAACTTATTAATCCAATATAAAACAAATTTATGCATCAAGCAAGACAAATCTCACTTTGTACCAAGTAGATTTGACATGTGACTAATAATTTTTTCAGGCCACTATTGATTCCTAGGTTGTGGACATCAAAACAATGCCTCGAGCCCCATCCGAGCTTAAATAGTACCAACTGCTAAGAGAATTTCTCCTACTAAGAAACTACTTTTCCTACCTCTAGCATCATTTTGGAAGCATGCACTATGTAAAAAAAGAACGTCAAATTTACACGTTTGGACTTTGGATGTCTATTTTCAAATAACTAGCGCCTTCCAAATACGCACTTTCAAGAATATGATATTTTCACCTTTCAAAAAAAAAAACAGAGAATATGATATTTTCTATTAGCGAAGCAAGAGAAAATTAGTGCCCTAATTTTTAAGTTATGTTTCTTCTTTTAAGGTCTTAGTCTACCAATTTTCATCTTTATCCATTTTTTCCTTGTTGTTCTTTAAGCAATCATTTTAGATGGACTTGCATGTCAGATTTTGATAACAAGGTGATTGAAATGAAATTTGTAAATAAGAAATGCTTACATTTCATAACAAATGTTTATATTTTTCTCATCTTTAGTACTTCCTATATATTAGGAAATAAATTTTTTTGAAGTCTTTTTGTAAGGAACAAAAACTCACACCTCATTGCTAGCATTATCCTGCATATATGTACTGTATCATACTAATGAGAATAATGTAAAATATGTCATTATCTGGATGAGGGTATCACTAGGTCATTTATAGGGACAAATTATTGGACTTATAACAAATGGACATAGTTGGGATAGTGAATGGGACTGAAAGAATGGGCAAGTGTCGAAGAGATTAATGTGAAAAGGACCTGAAGTTATGGCCAATAAAAAACAAACAATATGCAAAGGGAGAAGAGAGTTATTACTAGTTATTCTATAGAGAGAAATTAAAAACCTATAATTTCTTTTTCCAAAACCTATTGAATTAAGAGAAAAACAAATTGTTAATACATTTTGGAATGGGATTGTTAAGTTTCAACTATGTTAGGAAAGTGTTGCCTTTAATTACTACTATTGTTTGTGTAGGAATAGCAAATCCTGGATCAAGAAATGATGTGTCTCAATCCAACACGCACAAAATATAGTGAGCTACAAAGAGCATTTGTAAATATATTTGCATTGAAAAGCTTATTCCATCCTTTTTTTTTTTTTTTGAGGAATTATTCCATCCATTTCTTAAAAACCATTTTCATCCGAATTTACTTACGCTAAAAACCATTAAGATGAAAATGATTTTTGAGAAATCATTAAAAATAAAAGTAACTATCTTTATATTTATTTCAACCCACTAACATTAGCGAGGGCTTAAACCAGCTATATTTTTTTGACAAAAAAATCTACTATATGTTAGAGACAAATATCATTGTGCTCCGCTTGATCAACTCAGTAGAATCACCTTATTGTTGTGCCAATTTATACATGAGCACAACCATATCTAAAAGAATGTTTTATAAAGAAAAATATATAAAAGAGATGTGTTATTTGATCACTAACATTCAAAGAGAAAGGAATGCATATATCAAAATATAGGGGTCACCATCGCTCATACAGATTACACTCTCTCTATAAGGTATCGACTCAAATGTAGTTATTGTGCATCTATTTTTGTTATTCTTTATGTTCCATATTATATGACACAATTGACTTTGTTATATATGTCAATGCATAATTTTGATCCTAAATATCTTCAATAATATATTAAGTTTTTTTTTTGAAATTTTGATATTTTGAAAATATCCGTCGAGACAAATTCAACAATATCTTATATACTATGATTTGTCTTTGTATATTAGTAAAAAAAAAATGATCAAAATATGTTAGATGAAGTGCCACAAATCTTGACTAATTTTTTTAGAGGTGCCAAATATTCATATATATATATATATATATAAATGTTTTCATGAGTAGATACAAATTGTAATATGGTGTAGACGGTTGTTGTGCTTAATTACTACCTTAGGATCAATCATTTGAATCTTGGTTAGATAAAAATGCATGGACTCGAACTCACAATCTCACGATACAAAATGCCTTCAATTAAAGAGAGTATTTTATAATTTTGATTCTTTAAAATTATTTTTTTAAGTTTTAATGTGTCGAATGCATTGATCCCAAACAAAAAAAATTCATTAGATTTTTTAACAAGTGCCATATTGGCACTTCCCTAAAGATATTTCAAGTGCTTAACAATGTTTTACAATATTTTCGTCTTCATCTCTAGAGCTAACACTTGAAAAGACTTATCGCAAGACTATATTAATCACAACTTTGATAGCAATGATTTATGATTTATCATGGACCATGGTTCCAGACCTCCACATGTTCTGCCCAAGCCAATTTTAACAAAAGGTTAAAGCCACACTCGCATGCCAACATATTTATTTATATTGTTATCAATTTCATTCACCATGGTCCATGAACGAAAACATAGAAATAGAAACATAAATAAATCAGAAAAATCTTGATTCTACTACTAGTATCACAAAGAAATCAAGTCAGACATTGATTTGCTTAAAGAGATGATGCTCTGCCATAGCAGACACGCATGCATAAAATTGCTATATGACAATAACAAACCCATATCAAAAGTACTCCTCCACAACCAGAACATTATGATTTATCATTTATGTGTAAAAGAAGTGGCTCATAAACAAACCTAGGAGTAGAAAGAACAATGTTAAGAGTACGAACGGTCACTCATATGTCTTTCAATCTATCTATTCAAGACTCAACTTGGCATTCCATTATCTAAATCGATTTGACTAATCAGTTTTCTAAAGTAAATTGACTAATTCCACTTATCACATCAAGCACTATTTTGATTTCTTCTTTAAGATGGATATTAAGATTTTAATTTCATTTTTGTGGTTAATGACCAAACTTATGGTTAGTGGAGCTTGTTGGCTACTGTTGACTGTGATACTAATACTTGAATTAAGGAAACAGTGACGGATTATGCAGTCAAAATCAGGCAACTATACTAATCACTGTAATTTTTTTGTTTTTTTCCTACTTTTTTTTTTTTTGGAAGGAATTTGTTTTTCCTACTATTCACCAAAAGAAAAAACTAATCATTGTGTAATGACAAATCCGCCCCTTTTATTTGGTGAGTTAAGTGAAATCCTGAAATTGATGGCATTTTAAACAGGAAAATAGTCAAAATAGTTTATTTAGCGCCCATTTTCTTACACAAAGTCTCGTGTAGATAGTTTAGTTGGTAAGTTAAGTAATGAAATTACTTAAGATTAGTCCAAAACTAAAAAATAAAAGAAAAAAGTGTAAGGTTGGATGCTTCATTAAAACTGAAATTACAATATCTTTGGAAAAAAAGGATTAGCAGATATGGTCAGGGGGAAAATGTTAAGATTGAATGCTTCATGAATTTAGAATTGGTATTTAGGCCGTGGATTTTTCTTTTGATATGATGTATCTAGTTGTATCCAATTTTATATGAGTAGAAATTAAATATAGTTTTTTTAAGGAAGAAATTAAACATAGTTTTTTTTAAGGAAGAAATTAAACATAGTCGGAGTGATTTAAGAAATTAAACATAGTTGCTATTCGTGAAAACAAAAATTAAACGTTCATCCTTCAAAAAAAAATTAAACGTTCATCAACCACTTAACCAAGAGATTGACCAAGATATGAGATATCAATCTCTTTATATAATTTTTAAAAAAAAAAGCCAAAATGATATATAAAACAACCACAAAAAGACGCTTCAGCACAAGAAGTGCCAAAGAATCTGTCCAAAATCAAGGTTTAGATACACTGTACAAAGCCTCAAAACAGGCGAAGAAAACAAGCAACAAACAAGAAATGACAAGCTAAAAAATTGAGTTTAAGCAAGCTAAAGGAATCAACCTCCACACTTGGTAGTCAAAATCAAAAGTAACAAATTTTGACTTCAACCACCAAAAAGACTGAAGCTTCACCCTTTCACATAACGTCTGACACCTTTCTTCTTTCCTTTGAAACACTCTAATGTTACGCTCTTTCCAAATTACCCAAACAACAGATCGCCAAATAATGTTCATTGATTTCGTATTTGCTTTCGAGAAACCCCGTAAGCCACCAAACTGATGTAAGTGATTAAAAAAAGAGTCATGAAAGACTGTAGAAAAACCCAACCAATCCGCAACTAGCTGCCACAACGCACCGAAGACACCGCAATTTAGAAAGAAATGGTCTCTGTCTTCGTTAAAACCACGATTAACACAAAAAATAGCCCAAAAAATATGATTTTACATTAGTTTCTTTTTTCTTTTTTCTTTATCATATTTCTAAATTATCGTACTAATTTTTCTTTATCATATTTCTAAATTATCCTACTATTATTGTTTTGAAATTCAATCTAGGAGCAAAGAACCATGGCAGATTATGTACAAAGTACAAACTGAAAAAATTAGGCAAAGAACCACGGCAGATTATGTACAAAGTACAACCTGAAAAAATTAGGCAAAAGTTAAATATGTACCATCTTATCATTGTTGCTTATGATTTGAGCAAATGCAAATCAAAGTTATTGTACATCCTAATTTCCGATGCCTGAGTAGTTTAGTACTTATGTACCACCGAATTAAAACCGATAGTTTACAGTTTAGTACTTATTTAGATAAAGAATTTATAATATACACCTTACAATTATTCTACATATGACTTGTTATATTTATTAAGTGACATGATAACATATGCATCGGTAATAAGTACATAAGTACTAATTTATTTACCTGTTGTCACGTATACGAAACTAGCGGTAAAGCTTGACAATTGTTTTATGGATTTACCTGTTAAATAAGTATGATTTTCTTGATGCTAGCACTTATTCTCATGTTATTCCAACATATATGGATGCAATGATTTTATGAAAATGGAAGACATTACGGTGGTGGATGGGGGAAAGGAATGTTGTGAGAATGGATGTTTTTGCCTGAAATTCGAGGTGGAGGTGACGGCCGATGGTGGCAAGTGTAACTATAGTCTGCAGACACATCGACACTCAAATCATTTTAAGCTTGAAATGGATGTTAGAGTTAACAGATAGATCATAGTGGCATAATGCTTTTCTTGTATAGTGTGATAGATGTGGTATTAAGCTTGACCAAGTCGTCTAAAGTTCAATTTATTATATGATTATTGATAAGAATTGGTTGAAGAAAGCATTATAAAAGGTTAAAAAAAGCAATAACATATATATGCAAAATTTTAGAAAACCCCGTGATGCTTTTGTTATGGAAATAAGAATTAACAAAGAGGAATGATTATCCATTGATTTTTTCCAAGTTTAATATTTGCACCTGATGACCAGAAATTGTCCCCCTGTCCTACTGTCTTTTATTCATTGTCCTATTTATTTTTTTTCTTTCCCTTTTATACACAAAACAAAACACTGTGGGAACCACTATCTTTGGCCATGGCAATGCCCCCAAGCGCCAAGCCAACCCCCCCTTATCTAATTCAAAGGCCAAACTGGTCAAATCTACCACTACCCTCCACAACATAACACTTCAACTATAAAGAAAAAACAGACAACCAATTTGGTAACACTGCATTGCTGATACACAATTTCACTATTGCAGTAATACTTGAATAGTAGTAGTGCTTTCCCTCTTTTCTTCTCTTCTCTCACCGACCCACTCTGAAGCCTTGGGCCCACACGTTATTGCCACCAGCATTCTATTCTAATCTTTATATAAAAATAAACTGTGATTAGCATTATTTGAGCAAAATTTTGTCAATGTTTGACAGTTATTTCATGTCGATCTTTTAAAGTTTAATGTTTGATATTACAGTGATAAAATGATTCATGTGACTTTTATTATAAATAGATAACTCACGTAGTTAAATTCTTCATTTCCTTGTCTCCTTTTACTCATACTTCTTTCAATTTAAATTTTCAAATCCAAAAACCTTAGAACTAGAACCAATGTATCTTGAGAATAAAAAAAACTAGAGTAATTTCGCAACAATGTCTTCATTTAAAAGCAATACTAGGGATTTGTGAATTCAAAATAGTGAGTAATTCATCTCTAATACGATGTGTGATGAATGAACATATGTATTTCACACATACTTTGTTGTGGAACAATAGTTATGATTCACACAATTACAAAATATATAGCATAAATACAACAATACAAGAAGATCATATCTTAAAGATTAACAGTGCAAATTGAATGTAATATAAATGACCAATTCAAGAAATCAATCTAAAATATGGGTTAAAATTTAGTAAATATAACTATATACAAATATATCATGAGTTTAAACATATAAAATTAGTGTCTCCGTGAGCTTAACTCAAATTATAAGAACATTGCATAATATATTTAGGGGTATGAGTTTTAAACCTCAGACATCCCACTTAATCATCTTAAAATGCGATTTCTAATTACTAGATGACTTAAAAAATAAAAATGAAAGGTGAAAGGAGTTACTCAACAAAATTTAATACAATTTTTAATATCATATCTCTCGAATCCTGAAACCAATCAAACAGGGGCAGGAACTTTTTAATAGATGTTACCTAAAATTTATTTCTAATATATGTTCGAAAGAAATCAAATTAGATCGGTGTAAAACTATTTTGCATTGATTTTTTATCGGAACTATTTTACTCTATCATGATACATACAGATCATAGTCTCCTTTCAAAACAAAAAAAATACAAATCATAGTCTGTTAAATATAATAATATATAAATTGCAGGGTTAAAATATATAATAGATGCAACATTGAGGGGTGGGAGAGAGGGGTTGCAACCCACCCATACCACCCCGAATCCGTCCCTAATCTCACCAAAATTTAGCAGCAGATGAAGATTTACTCATTCCAACTCGTCTCATACTCTCATTTGTCAAGTAGTTTAATGACTAAAATTTACCTTTAAAGTAAATAAATGAGTGTCTGAAGTTCGATCTATGATTCATACATAATACAATACATTGTTCCTATCAAATGAGCTAAACTCATACAATTTACCCGCTTTATTGTTACCTTTATTAGGTTTGATAGTCTTACTTCCATAAATAAAATATTTGATGTGAAATCTGTGTTAATTTAGGCAAACATCTTGTAGTAACTACTATTGTAATAATTACATTTTGATATATGAATACATGATAAAATATCATAATTCAAATTTTAATTTCCAACTTTTAGTCATAATTTTGTTTCAAGTGTCCTTCATGCTAACCCAGTGTCATCTTAAATAGACTCCTTTCAAAGTTGACCCTCAAATCATTGGGGTTTAGGGACGATTTAAGGTCTAAAATATGGCTTAATAAAAATAAAAAGTTGACCCTTCAAAAAAAAATTTGAGTTAGGTACAAGTATTGGTGTATACATGTACTTTTTTTTTAAGGGAAGGTGTATACATATACTATTATGCAAGTGTATCTAGGTGGAAGAAATTGCAAAATTGGAACGTTGATGAAGGAGAGGAACGTTGTTGAATGACGCCACAAATAGCAAGATTGACGGTGTACAAGTGTCGGTGAGTGATTGGCAATGATCAATTACTAAAACACAATTTTTTCTGTTGTGGGACCCTACTGCTTGTCCCCCTCTTGGCCTCTCTAGTAGTTGAGGGAAAATGCTTGGTAACATTGTTGTGGGTGACATTGATGACATTGGTCAACCACAATGTTACATATGTATAAAGAAACAAAAAATATTGTGAAAGAGAAAGAAGAAAGACATTTGTGATATTGTGATTGACCAATGTCACAATGTCACCCAAATACTATATGTAGTTGAGGATGCCACATGGCACATATAATATATTAGTCCTTTCCAACACTTTAGTAAATTCATAAATTGTTTTTCACGTTATGGGATTTTTCAATATAAATGTGAATTTTTTTTTCCGACCCTGTTTGTAAAAAAAAATTCCACTTCTGACTCCCTTTTCACATTTAAATACAGAAATGACCCCCTTTCAAGATTTTTTGTTTTGTTTTGCTGTTTGTTCATTACCGCAGTTTCAACTTGCGGTAATGAACTTTCTTTTTGACACATGGCAGGTCGGTACAGATACAACAAATTTGACTGATTTTTATTTATTTTTATTTTCGAGTGGGGTTATTTCTATATTTAAATGTGAAAGCGGGTTAGAAGTGAAATTTTTTTGACAAACAATGTCGGAAAAAAAATTCTATAAATGTAGATCGTAGAAGCCTGCTAAATAGGAGTGAATCGTGGTCAAAGTAGTAAAAATTTGTTCCAAAAAACTAGTTTAATTGACAATGTTAAAATTGTTAAGATGAACATCTTCATTGGACGAAACACGAGACCTCGTTTTTACTATTTCATCTACGGATTAAAAAATAAAAATAGGGATTGTATAAACTATATATAAGGATGAACGTATTAAGAAGAATACATAGATACTATATGGCGTTGAAGCAGCTGTTGTAATTTGGCATTTTGTGGTTCTGTTCGGTGCTTGTTTGTTGGTTGATGTTTACATAGATAGAGAGGAGCTAGCTTTGCTACTTTCGGCAAAAGGAACAGACACACAGAGAAAGAGAGAAAATTAACACAAGAGTGGGATTTTAGATTACAAAAGGTTGGGTACCTTTTGACTCAGTTTCTCTATGCTCTTTATGTACCCTTAGAATAGAATAATTACCCTCACAATTAGTTTTTCACTGTTCAACTAAGACACCCTCCTCCACTATTTGCTGCTTATATATTTCATATTTCAAAGTGCTTTCTGATTATTATTATTGAATGAGGTATGTATGTTTGTTTTTGTTTTTTAATTTGGAATATTCTAATTCGTAGCATGTCTTTGAATTGAATTTTCAAACTTATAAAGAGCTACTAAAAAGAAAAACAAACACGTTTTTCTGAAGAAATGTTTCGTTTTCTTGTTTTCTTTTTTCTATAGGCGTCAGTTCCGAGGTGAAAATTCTCTACAAACAAGCTTCATGCAACAATAATCGCGTTTCAAGAAAAGCAGAAAATAATAATGGATTCTAGTGATCAATTTGAAATGCAAGAACCAAGCATTGAAACGGATAAGCTCAGCTACGAAATCTTCTCTATTCTTGAAAGCAAGTTTCTCTTCGGCTACGATGATCAAAAGCTTTGGTTCCCTAAGCAAATACCTGATGTTGACTCTCAACAACCACCAGCCGTCGCCGCCGCCGCCGCCGTTGACTCTGTTTCCGCCGTAAAAAATCAGCGTGGAAAGATATGTATACTCGCAATCGACGGAGGAGGTATGCGTGGTATTCTCGCTGGAAAAGCCCTCGCTTATCTTGAGAATGCGTTGAAGAAAAAATCCGGTGATCAGAACGCGAAAATCGCCGATTATTTCGACGTGGCAGCCGGTGCCGGCGTCGGAGGTATTTTCACGGCGATGCTGTTTGCTACAAAAGATCAACGGAAACCGATTTTCTCGGCGGATGACACGTGGAGGTTCTTGGCGGAGCAGGGGAAGAAATTCTACCGTCAGGGAACAGGCAATGGAAGCTCCGGCGGTAGAGGATTTCTCAAGAGACTATTCGGTAGCGGAGGATCGAGTTCCGTCGAAACCGCGACGGCGGGGATGGAGAAAACGGTGAAAGAAGCTTTTACGGCGGAGAATGGTCGTTGTTTAACGCTGAAAGATACTTTAAAACCGGTTCTGATACCGTGCTATGATTTATCCAGTACGGCGCCATTTTTGTTCTCACGTGCGGACGCTTTAGAAACGGATAGTTTTGATTTTCGTTTATGGGAGGTGTGTAGAGCAACTTCGGCTGAACCGGGTTTACTTGAACCGGTTCAAATGCGGTCTATTGATGGTGTGACCAAGTGTGTGGCGGTTGATGGTGGTTTGGCCATGAATAACCCTACAGGTGCGGCGATTACACACGTGCTTCATAATAAACAGGAGTTTCCGTTCGTGCGAGGGGTGGAGGATTTGCTTGTTCTTTCCCTTGGAACCGGTCAGTTGTTGGAGGTTAACTATGATTATGATCGTGTTACGAGATGGAAGGCGAAGGATTGGGCCCGGCCAATGGCTCGTATTTCGAGTGATGCCTCCGCTGACCTTGTTGATCAGGCCGTTGCTATGGCGTTTGGGCATTGCCGAAGTACTAATTATGTCCGTGTTCAGGTATGTTCATCGATGAATGTCGTTAAAATTCAATTTACAATATTATTATTGGTCATAGCACAAATGATTGGTATGCAATGTACCAAGTTAAAAAAAAAAGGGAGAATTGTTTAGTACATTATAGTTTATGTTAAGTATGATGACAGATAGTACATTTTAGTTTAGTTACAGTATTTGGTTGAGTTTGAGAATAATGAGGTGAGAAACAGGTGATGTTGAATTGATAAAAGTTAAGGGGAATTAAATTGAGTCAATTTCACACCAGCAGGAGAGTAAGGCGTGTGGGGTTTCTTTCATCATAGGGGATATCTTTTGCCTTGTTTGTATATAGCAAGTTGAAGAGTATGTATGGGGTGAGATAGCTGGATTTGGACTTGTTTTGGGAATATCTCTTGATATTAATTAATGTTGTCTATTTTGTCCAGAATAATGTGTTTCAATTTTAGGAAATTTTTGTTGGTCCATAGTTTTGGTAATTAGTTTCGTTATAGCATGTGGAATGCTGTGGTGTGCACAGTCTGTGTCACAGAAATGAAATGGTTATGTTTGTTTGCCGTCTTTAGGATCAAAATTAAGTGCTAATTCCTGAGTATTGAATTTCATTTGATCCCTAATACCTACTTCAATAGTTGAATTTGATGATATCCCTTTGGTGTGTACTAAAATACATTTTTGGTAAATTAACATAAAGCCTAATCTAATTGGTGGGGAATTGTGATCACACATTGTTGTTTCTTAAAATTGTGATTTTGAGTTTATTATGCTTGACTTGAACTATGCATGAATTGATCTATAGCTTCAGTATATATCAAATTTTATGAATGTACTTCTAAGCGAAACGTTTGTTACATGAACATGACAGGCAAGTGGATCAAGTATGGGGCAATGTGGTCCCAATGTTGATACAGATGCAAGTCCCAGCAATGTAAAGATGCTGATGGGAATAGCAGATGAAATGTTGAAGCAGGAGAATGTGGAGTCAGTTCTGTTTGGAGGGAAGAAGATTGGAGAGCAGAGTAACTTTCAGAAACTTGATTGGCTTGCTGGAGAACTTGTTCAGGAGCATCAGAGGAGGAGCTGCAGAATAGCTCCCACTGTTGCTTTCAAACAAGCTACACCAAAACCCACCTAGAAGCCCAAACCCAACCCGTCTAAAGAACCAACCTAAACAAAACGGTAAGCACACTCATTGGTTGTTTTGTTACTTCAATAATTTACAGACATATCCTTTCAAATAAAGCTTTTCAGGGGACCCCTTGAGTAATAAATTACTAAGGTGAAAGCATCTTATTTAAATCAAAATAGTAGATAAAACAGTGAAAATACTATTCAGATGTTTTTTATAAAGAAAACAAACATGCCCTGCATTGCTCAACTTAGATTCTAAATTTCTAATTGCTCCAAGTACTAATCAGATAACAATTCAAACTTTTATGTTGTCTGTAGAAACTCTATTGATGGGATAAAAATGTAAACACATTGTACCTATTGTTTTCACCTCTAAACTATTCAAACACACTTATGTGTTGACAGCTAAATAAAAACAAGCACGGTCTTTGGTAATTTGTGGATGTCTTTAAAAGTTGAAATTCCACACAGGTTCATCATAGTAATAACTACTGCATTTAAGTTTGTTCATTCACTAGCAAAGAATTGTATTGAATGAGTTTGTCAGCTTCTGTGTATTCATGGTCATGGACGTTGTGTAAGTTGTCTCCTCATCATCAGTACAATATAGAATTATATAAAATGGTTAGGCAACACAATTGTTGTTATATGGTCGTATAGAATGCAAGAACATAAGTTCTGTCGGGTCACCGACACTCATTTGTTAGTATTAGGAAAGGGTATTTTAGTCAATCTAGTTCAAAATGGGAAAAGGGTAGGGTAGGAACTTGGAAGATGTTAAGAGGGTATTTTATTTTGGTCATAAATAAAATCAGATCATGGAGGACCACCCCTCCAAAGTTTTTTCCGTAGTCCTGAAAAGGTGCTTCTCATGTCATAATAAAGTTATTGCCGGTTTGTTTGTTTTTTTATTTTGAAATTACGGGTTGTGGAGTGGTTGACTATTACTAACAGTGATCTTTATTGTACAAAAAGGTATTTCTGAGGGCATTTAGGTAGTTTGCTTGAATTTCTATTTGTTTGGGGGATTGAGGACCGTTCTAATCAGGTTCTTTGTGAGGACCGTTCTAATCCTTATGTTGTCTTGTTTCCTCCTTCAAGTATATATTTGGTTACATATTTCTCTGGTCTCTTCAACAACCAAGATAGAAATTATCTATGCCCTTTGCATGGATGACTTCTGAGAGATTTCATAGAGACAAAATTTTCATACTTTTGAGTAGTGGTCCTAATATGCTATTGGAGGGTCACGTGGTAAATTAAATTCACACAATTTTGACTAAATAATGTAAATCTGGGCAGTTGGATATGGAATTCTGATTATTTTGCAAAGGAATGATGATATGGGGACAACAACATGGCAAGACAGGACATAATTTTTTTAAGAAGAAAATAACAAAACAAAAAGTTATGTCACCGTAGTCACATGTCCAAAAAAACAAGACAGAAATATTACTAGATCATTCCAAACATATAGTATATTTACCAACCACAATTTGATTGTACCAAATCTTATCATTTGGTACTTAGTCCTTACTCTTGAAATTTACATTATTTCATTTCGTGAATGGCTAAATCCTTGTTTGTTTTTCTCATTCAAATTGCATGTTGTTGCAGGGAATGGTCAAAAAATATTGCCAGGTAAAGACGGATATATAGGAGGCAAAG
>Ga0228710_1003784_pt1 | contig 23977 bp, 17 predicted proteins | sample MedpolnodulmetaG_FD_177995 | JGI IMG/M metagenome (GOLD analysis project Ga0228710, IMG submission 177995) | Root nodule microbial communities from Medicago polymorpha collected in Santa Monica, California, United States - pink nodules | ecosystem: Host-associated > Plants > Roots > Nodule...
CACCAAAAAAAAAAAAAAACTAAAGACTTAGTACAAACCAACAAAAGTTATTCATCTAATCAATAGAAAGTTGATTAGAAGTGAAAGAAACATTAGAACAAGAAGAAAGGTTCCTGCAGTGACCAAAACTTTAAACTCTTTTGGTCGGACAAAATCAGTGTTGTTGATATTTACACCTTTCATGAGAGAATTAGACGATGTTATGTTATGATGAATAATCAGCTTGCAGAAAACTCTCATAAGAAGTTCCTTTGAGCGTGTTGGCAACTTCATCCCAGTTTTTAAAATGTTCTGACAATGGTCCCTTATGTATCTTAACCTGACGGCTTGTTAATTCCATTACCGGCAATCCTAAAAACTCTTGCACCTCTTTTAGCTTCTACAATAAACAGAAACAGTGAAACCACATATTTCGTTAACTTTCAATGTATTGGTAAATATTAGCATTATTGTGCAATTCCAATTGAGAGTGTTTTGTCCTTGGTTAATGTTTGGATTTGTTTATTTGAGTTTATCTACTATCATAAGCATGTGTGACTTGTGAGAGACTGTTTTGGAAGTTATGGAAACAACTTATGACATGTCCATAAGTTGTTTTCGGTTAATTTCCATAAACCCTCCGGTATAACTTATGAAAACAGGTTATAGTTTATATGAAAACAATTTTCCCTTATTTTACATTGTCATAGAAATAGCTTGTATGAAAGCACTTGTATGATAAGCATGTATACTACTCAAATGAAGCTTGTATCATGCATCCAAAAAGGTAATTAATTGCAACATTTAGTAAAAGACGAAGGAATTCACGACGAGGCTCTTACAGTTCGATTTCTGATAAGATCCTCATAGTACAAGATCATATGCCGCGTGGTGTTGAAGTATTCTAATGCTGCTGCAGCTCTTTTCTCCATATCCTTCAGGTCCGCCAGCAACGAAGTAGAATTTATTGTAGGCTTGTACCTCGAAAGAGTATCAGCCTGAAAGAAACCGAAGTTTACAACACTAACACACACTGCGCACCCACAACTTGCGCTAGACTCTGATGGTATAAAAGAAAAGAAATTAAAGGAGAGCGTGATAGGAAAAAAGACCTCTTCTGTAGAATGAACATGAGACTTGTGAGTGCCGTTCAATAGCTTAGCATAGCGATCATAGGAATTGGCAAGCGTCGACACCATTCGGCGTAACAAGTTTCTCCGGAAAAGAAATATGACAGAGACCCCTCTGCAGTTGAAGTAGTCGACTATTTCCTTAGGGTGCTCCATTAATCCCTGTATGAAACTAGAAAGTGTCTTAATTCTTTTATTACTAAATACTAACCCTAATAAACTATGCAACAAAATGATAAGTATCTAAGCATTTCGGGAACAATAACACTTGAGTCGCTATCATATCCCACACGAAGGTTCGTAACAGAAAATTGCAAAGCATGAGCTAAAAGGGCATAACAAACATCAAAATAATTGCAATCAAATCAAGTATGTCTTATCATGTTCGATGAAAGCATTGCATTACCAAATATTGAATTCCAAGACAATTGACAATTGACCTCTCATGCACCAATTAACAAAATAGCTACTTGGATGGAATCAACATAACTATACTTTTTATCCCTTTTAGCGTCACAAATGTTTGATTTTTGTCCTACCCTTATTACTAGCTACATTGTCATTCCATATTGATGTTGTTTGGTTGTTGTATTGTCATTCCATTAGTTTCCAAATCAACGCAATTGTATACCTATTATGTTCATGTTGGTGTAACACTCTCATTCTGAATTAAAATTATGCCAAATCATGTCCACATCAAAATAGAAACTCAACAATGACAGAATGAAATTTACAGAAGACTAAAGTTAGAACTTTTACCTGATTAAGCATCCACTTCAAGCCAATAGCAGCAGAACACTCATTCTTGGAAGCACTATTGAACCAATCCAAATTGTAAATTTTATCTAAAGTCTTCACAATTGTCGATACATTTACTCGTCTTTCCAGAACCGAAAATATCTCCCCATGTGAGCTTACATTCATATGGCTATTCAAAAGAGTCTCAAACCAACCACTTCCTGATCTTTGATTTGTCAATATAGCAAACAATCGAACCGGATTTCGAGCACACTCACTCCTAACAACAACAACAACAACAACAACAAAAACATTAACAATGTACAAATCAAATTCAAAAAACTACAATGATTCATTGAAACTTCACATTACCTGTTAAAAGAAACAGGATTTGGGAAATGTAGGTAAGGAATATCTATAAGGTTGAATCTAGTTCTAGAAGGCATCTCAATCTGTTGAAGCTCAAGAAGAATAGTTCTAGCATGAATGCTTGTTTGTTTCAAACAAACATAACATATAAAAACACCAAAGACCATTGAAAACATCAACAGTGACATCCTTAACAACATTGGTGATTTCTTCTGAGCCTTTATAGCAAGAATGTCCTGCAACCCAAGTACATAGATCATAAACTTGGTGCTGAAAATTGATTAAAGATAGAAACTTTATGAAAAATTAAACATACCCTTTAAAAGAAATGTTACATAAATGAACAATAATGACCCAGATCGAAACATGCAGAGGTAGCTCAAAAAAAAAAAATCATCTTTTTTTTCTTTCTTTCACTGCGTTTGAAACATTTCAAAATGGAACAAAAACATAAACAGAATGTAAAAAAAAACACATTTTTATTAACATGGAATAAAGGACAAAGATTTTGATGAAGTGAGTAATGAAGGACCACACAAACACACACAAAAACAAAAACAAAGGAGTAAGTACTATGTTACTACCTTGTTGAAATAAAACATGTCTTGTACTACCATTGTTGTTTTTGACAAAAACAAAGAGAGTGAAGTGAATGAGGTTTGGATCTTGTTTGTGTTTTGAAGAAGCTAAACAGAAGAAAAGTACGGTTCTCTGCTTCTCTTGGTTTCCACTTGTTGAACAGAAAGAAAGAAAGTAGTAGAAACTAGAAACAATATTATTGATTTTTATAATATAATTATTTACAAAAATTGTTTTGATTTTGAATAAATCCTAGATGAGTAAGGTCCCTTTAGTAGTTTTTTATATAAGAAAAGGAAAAGGTTACTTTGGAGTTTGGTATATGATGATTAAAGTTTTGATAGTTTAATATTAAATAAAAAATTAATTATGCAAAGTTAATGAATAATAAATTGATGATTCCCAACTAATATAGTGTGACACACTGTTTTAGATATTTGGACTCTTTCTCCATAAGTTTTAGTTCATTTTATAAAAATGTCAAAATTATTACGTTGAATGTTGTGATTTATAATTGGGATTCAAACTCCGATCTCCTCTACTTATATGCATGGGTTTCAATAATTATTTGTCATTTTTTTTTATCAAATTAAAAGATATTTACTATCTAATTCAAAGTTTGATCCTTCTTTGACAGGTGCATATGGAAAAACTTTTATAAATATGGTTTAAAAAAAAAATTGATGATTGCCAAACAAAATATATTCAAACGCATTTGATACTTTTATATCATTTTCAACATATTTTTATCGCGGGTGGAATTAATATTAATAAAGGTGTAATGAGTCATTATTGTTAATTTAATTTAATTCAAATCCCTCTGGTTTTGGAAAAACAGTTAATGTGAGGCTCCAATGTAATAATGTAAAATTCCTTTGATTTACTCCCTCAGTCCCGCAATAGATGACCTATTTGAAAATGTGTAATTTTAACCTAACTTATTTTGATCATAATATTTTTCTACTAATATATAAAGATAAATAATATCATATAAGATGTCGTTAGATTTGTCTCGATGAGTATTTTCAAAATATCAAATTTTCATAATTTTTTCCAATATATTATTCAAGATATTTAAACTCAAAATTATGCATTGATATGCATAATAAGATCAACTTTTTCAAGTATTAAGGGAAGGAGGGAGTAAAGAAGAATTAACATAAAGAAAATGAATATGTAATTATGGGAGCTGATGATGATGTTGTAACGTAACTTAAACGGTAGGCAGTCCCGCTCTCATTGCTCAAAGGAGAGAAGATCACGCTCGTCTGACGCCAAGAGATAAAAAAATTCATCAACTTGTGTGGATTAATTCTTTTACTTTGTCTTTTGTTTTTATGTTTTTCTTAGTCAACTTTTGTTTTCATGTTAACTTTAGTTTAATTTTTTTAAAATGTTAATAAGTGTCCTAGAGTATTTGTTAAAGACCAAAAATGAATTTGTGTATTCAATACATTCAAAATTAAAATATTTGATATTTTTAAGAAATAATTTTTTGATTTCAAATCCTTACAAAGTGTTTGGAGGCACTTGTTTGCATTTGCAAGATCCTAGTAACTTCATCAACTTTTGTTTTCATGTTAACTTTCGTTTAATTTGATATTTGAAAAAGGTCTTCTTTATAGGGTCATGTATTATGCATTGACATGCGTAATAGGGTTAACTTTCATTTAATACTAGTACTTTATAGTAAGTTGAATTGACAAATTAAAATATTACTCCTTCCGTCCCGCAATAGATAACCCATTTAAAAATATGTAATTTTGACTTAACTTATTTTGACCATAATTTTCTACTAATATATAAAGATAAATAATATCATATAAGATGTCGTTAGATTTGTCTCGATCAGTATTTTCAAAATATCAAATTTTCATAATTTTTTATAATATATTATTCAAGATATTTAAACTCAAAATTATGCATTGACATGGGTAATAAGATCAACTGTGTCAAATATTATGAGACGGAGGGAGTAGTTGTTTTCTTAAAATTAATAATGATTTGTATGGATGAATTATAGAGTTATTTGTAAACATTTCTACTTTAAAAAAGAATCATTTCATAAAAAGAAAATATCATTTTGTGGTTTTTTATGCATTCTGCTAAAACAAATCTTAAAAGTCATTCAATCACTATTATTAGCATTAGCAGTAAAAAAATCAAAAAATAATTTTATTTCGTTGACAAACTTTATAAATAATATTTGAGAAAAATACATTTACATCCCCTGAGGTTTCTCTAAATGACAAAGACGTCCCTATATTTTGTCACATTACACAAACATCCCCTCCCGTTAGAAACGTTAAATTGTTGTCAAATGAAAAATAGAAACGCCGTCACGCCTCTTCTCATTCCTTTCATTCTAATTATAAACTGCATACACACCTTTTCAGTTTCTCTTCTCATTGTTGTTGTAACTTGTTCTCGTTTTTTTCATCATCGATGCTTTTCCTACACGGAAGTATTGGAAACAGCTAAATTCTTGTTTTCATACCCATCCTTGCTCGTTGTATTGGGTATCGTTTCATTCATCATCGCTCTCATCCTTGCTCGTCGTCGCTTTCGTCTTAGCGTCGTTTTCTGCAAACCTGTGGTGTTCTGTTCAATATTCTTTTCTGCTCACCGTTTTGTTTTTGACTCACGTATTCGTCTCGCCACTATTTTTGTCCATTTCGTTCTCATTGTGAGTTGAGTTACCTTTAATCCTCATTCTATACATATAGATTATATGTTTGTTTTGATTAATTTTAATAGATTACCACGATCATCAGCCGTTTCAAATTCAGATTGTAAATAGATGACCTAATAAATTCATATTGTAATTAGTTGTAGTAATAAGTTTCTATTGTAATTTAGATTGTAGCCATTCTTTGACTAACTCTATCATATGATGTATTTATTCATAAATCAATGCAATACTCATCTAATGTGTTTCTTTTGTTGTCACTTCTTTTGTCATGACTAGTTTTTGTTTTTTTTGTTACTTTGTCATGACTAGTTGGGGAATTTTGATTTTGAAAGAGATCAGACTCAATGACGTTGGAATTTTTTTTTCTTTCTATAATTATTTTGCAGCAAAATATTTCTAAATGCTGGACATATGATAGAACCCTTTTGAAAAAAGAATGTTATTTGAACAACTATTTTATGGGACAATTTGTGGGACAAACAAAATATCAAAGAAATGTAGGTCTCAACACAAAAACCAAAACAATATAGAGAGAAAATGAGAACATAATGTGAGAATAAAGAATCAGACCTCCCTACAATTTTACCTTGACATTTCAAGAAAAGCACCATGAGTGAGAAACTCCTATCAACATGAAAATATTAAGAGATGAACATTGTCCCATTGCACCCCAAGGCAATTCAAGTACAATTGCAGCATCTAAATCTTGATGCAAAATTGACAATGCAAGTTAATGCATTGAACTTCGAAAGTATGGTCAAAATATTGACTTCACTATGTTGTCTTTGTCTCTAGGTAACTTCCAGTACCAACCCAACTGTGCCCCGATGGCTTCAACAATCGTCAGGCTTCCATCATCGTCCTTATTCTTGCAGCATTCATTCCATTTTCCTGCTCTTGAATACATATTTGACAGTGTCACTTAATGACTCGCTTCATGAGGTTCTAAATCTATTAATTTTTCTGCAGCCAGATTACCAACATTAACATTTTCGTGCTTTTGACATGCTGCAAGTAAAGCTCCCCAAATATATTTATCAGGTTTTAGGGGCATTTCGTTAATGAAATGAAAAGCATCTTCAAGCCTACCAGCACGACCCAGCATGTCAATAACACAAGAAAAATGTTCCTTTACTGGGGTCAAGCCAAAATCTTTTATCATTCTGTAGAAAAGCTCAATTCCTTCATCCACAAGTCCTGAATGACTGCAAGCCGAAAGTGCTGAAGAAAATGTCACTGAATCAGGGCTGATTCCCGAATCAGTCATTTCCTGCAAAAGCTTCATAGCAGTTTGGCCAAGTCCGTGCATTCCAAACCCTCCAATAATAGTGTTCCACGAAACTAAATCTTCCTTAACCATAGTAGAAAACACAGAATATGCATATTCAATGCATCCACCGATCGAGTACATATGAATCAGTGCATTATAAACTCCAACCGTACAATTGCTTTTCCTAATATACGCATGTATCTGTTTTCCACATCTCAAATCACAAACAGGCAATATAGTAGATACACTTGTGTTGTCAATCCTCACACCTTTTCCTTGCATTTCTCTAAAACGTTCCAAAGCCAAATGTCCCAACCCCATGTCAATGTAACCCAAAATCATCGCATTCCACGTAACAACATCAGATTTATCCATCATACGAAACACTTTTTCAGCATCATGAAGTCTACTACACCGAGCATACAATGTCAACAAGGCAGGACCAGCAGAATTGTAAAACGCATTATAACAAAGCAGGTTTCTGATTCCAAAGCAGGTTTCTGAATTTCCCTCCCATTTCTCAAATCCCCTAAAAAACTGCACGAAACAAGGATACCAGAAAGCTCACCAACATCAGGGAGAATCATCCCAACAGTCACCATTTCTCTAAATAATTCCAAAGCAACAACATGCTTCCCAACACTGGTATAACCCGAGATCAATATCGTCCAAGAAATTACATTAGGATCCTTAATTTGTCGAAAAACCTTTAAAGCCTCATCAACTTCACCCATCCTACAATAAGCATCCATAACAGTATTCCACGTAACGACATCAGGCTCAAACATTCCCAAACAATCCAACATCCCCAAACCCTTCTCATAAAACCCATTACACACATAACACGCCATCATCGAATTCCACGAAAAAACATCTCTCTGAGACATTTCATCAAACACCTTCCCCGCAGACCCAACATCACCACATTTAGCATACATATCCAACAAAGAATTACAAACTATCAAACTGGGCTCCCACCCAAAAACAACAACGTCTTTATGCACAACAATACCCACATGAAAATATTTTAATTGCGCGCACGCTTTGAGTACCTTGGGGAACACGTAACCATCTGGGGCAAGGGTTTTAATTCTTCTAAGCTCAGCGTAGGTTTGAATAGATTGGGAGTGGAGGGAATGACGAGAGTGGAAGGAGAGGATGGATGTGAAGGCGAAGATGTTGGGATGGGGGAGGTGGCGGAGGAGGTTGGTGGCGGAACGGATGTCGTCGCAGTCGGCGTAGATTTGGATGAGTTTGATGGGGAAGAAAGGGTTTGGGTTGGAAGCGTAGAGAAGTGTGAAGCGTTGGTGAAGCTGTTTTGCTTGGTTGAGAGATTTGGTAACGGAGCATGCTTGAGGAGAAAGATGAAGGTGAGATTACAAAGACTCATTAGTATCAATATACATTTAAATTGAAGGCCAAATACCAGGCTTTTAAGTTTTACGTTTGTTTCACATAAGTCCTTTAAGTTTCTAAGTTTCAGATAGGTCCTTTAAATTTTGAGTTTGTTTCAAATAGGTCCTTTAACTTTAGCTTAACGGAGGTTGATAGAAAGGACATATCTGAAACAAACTCGAAACTTAAATGACCTATCTGAAACCTTATAAACTTAAAGACCTATCCGAAACAAACTCGAAACTTAAATGACTTATCTGAAACCTTAGAAACTTAAAGGATCTATCTGAAACAAACATGAAACTTAAAGGACCCGAGGAGGTATTTGGCCTAAATTGAAATATGAAAAGTTAAAATTAAATATCTCTATAAACAAAGGATCATTTGCTAATAGTAACTTACATTTATGATAAATTTATTACTTCAAACACTTTTCTTTAATACCCGCGATTTTTATCGACCATATGCATTAGATCTGTGTAGCTTATCTTTCTTTAAAAAAAAACAACCAAATCCACTAAAACATTTAAAGTAGTTCATCCCCTCTAGGCTCCATCCACCCGGCCAATAAAACTGAAATTTTAACTATTGATTGCTTAGAAAATGGTGTTGGAGATTGATAGCGGAGATAATATTGTAGCAAAAAAAAACATGGGTTGGTTAATGATGGTGTAGTTGAGGGTTTAGGTAAAGATTCACTGTGGTTGAGTGAAACTCAAGGTTTGGAGATAAGCTTCAAATTGACCAGATGACTTTCCTTTTAGTCGATCGTGAGTGGGTTTTTAGGGGGAGGGAGAGGTGGGGTTTAAAGGATAAGTTTAGTAGACTTTTATAGTTTGTCAAATAATAAAAATATTTGTGTGGAACAAATTTATTTTGTTGAGGATTTCTCTCTGTTTAAAAGTTATTGTGAAAGAGATTTCTAACTGAAGATAAGTTTGAGTCGTGGACAAACCTCTTCAGGGTTACATTGTGTCTGTGGTTGTAGGTTACTTGAATCTTCTCAACATTTATTTGTAGGGTGTGAAATTTTCAGTAATATTTGGAGCTTAGTTTAGACTTGGTTGTATGTTATTAGTCATTGTCAAATAGTATGCTGGAACATATTCAATCTTTCACTGGGTTATGTTTCTCTCGAAGAGTGCACCCCGAAGTATTGTATGTGATTTAGATGATTTGTGTTTGGGTTATTTAGAAGCTTGAAATGCATTTATCTTTCAACATAAAGAGTTTCTCTTGATAAACATTGTAGAAACTATTGATTTCTACAAGTAAAAGTTCTAAAGCTAGAGAGAACATTTGGCGAGAACATTTATTGGGTATAATTTTGATTATGAATAATGATTGTGAAGCTTAACACCAGTCGGTGCCAAGCTATGCGAAGCACACTGCTTCAAAAAGAAGGATCCTTACTATATCTCAAACGAAAGGATTGAATATTATCTCAAATGAAAGGATCAAATATTGCAAAACATTGGTAATGCTTTGGTAAGTTTTTATCATTATATGGGGCTACAATGAGCTTCCTATATATGAGTATGCACGTGCTTATTAGCACCGAAGGAAGCACTTACAATTGACACTTTTTTTTTTCATGAACTCAAGTAAATCTAGATTTCTTGGGGCATGGACAATTCAAGCACATAAACAGAATTATGCTCGATTCCCAAATAAGTATCTCTGTTGAAAATCATATCCAAGCATCATTGATCTTCTTATGAAACATTTGAACACACCGATTATTATTGTAATACTTACAACTTTCTCATACTAAAACTGAGAATATAAATCAAAAGATTCTGTACAGAGAATAAGTTTGTGTCAAATTCAGATTTCAAACCTTACACAACGACTTCCTCTTTTGCAGCTACATTTACACGTGCTATAAAAAATTTCACAAATTTGAATAAATATAATATTGAAAAAATGATTAAACTTGTCTGCAAATTTTTATAAACTCGTGCTCCATCCTACGCAAATATCTGCTGAATTACGGTTTCCGCGTTTCCATTGTATTGGGCAAGCAGATGGATAGCATCAGCCCTAGGCAAAGCCAAAAACTCCTGCATAACATGAAACGAAACCCTGTAAGCAAATATTATTTGATTGAACCGAAGTCTACTGCTAGTGAAAAGAAAGGCAGCAGTACGATCTCAAGAATAAATGGGGAGGGTGAATGGACTTCAAAGCCAAAATACTGCTTAAATTAAGAATATCAGTATATCTAATGAAACTAGTCTCAAAGGTGTAGCTCAGTGGTATGGATTGAGAAGCTGAAGGAATATTAAGGAGGTCCATGATTTGATCCCTACTCCTAAAAAATACCTTCTCCCCTATCAAATTAACTAATAATATTTTGCCTAAAAAAGAAAGTAATGAAACTAAAACAGTGATGTTACTTTGGTTTAGCCATATGAGAGAAATCGCTTATTTGCTTACCCCAAAAAAGAAAAACAACGGAGAAATCACTATGTCATAGTTACATAACCAGGGGAAAATAATTAAATGTCAACAGAGTAGCCTCTCATGTTAACTAATAAAGGGTTTATAAATACACAAGACATGGGGGGTTTCACATGCAAGATAGAGTTCATGAAATATGTTTTTCTTCCCCTGATTAAATAAGAAAAGGTAGTTGATAGTGTAGCTTCGAATGGGATTAAACAAACAGAAATTAAATGAGACAGAAGACCAACAGAAGTAAATAAAATCAATGTAAAACCCATTGAGGAAAGGGCAGAATCAAGGAATATTAGAGCTTTCATTGTTTCTAAACTATTTTCACGTTGTAAAGGTATAGCGTCCTCAATATCAGATTTACATACAGAAACAATGCAAGTAAAATCAAGAACATATTTCCTACAAATATATAACGTGAAGTTTTATTTAATATTGCAAAGAAAAACATGATAGGAAGATATCGAAACCAGCCAAAAGCTCAAGAGCATTATGACATGGAACTTAAATATTCAATTTTTGCAAGGAAAAGGGGAGACATGGTTAACAGAAAGAATCCATAACCTACCATTACTTTCAGTATTGCATTTTCATCACAGATGACATCCCTGGAAGATTCTTGGGTTGGACTGCTACCATCCTCCGACATTTTGGTGCCTGAAGATACTGTAACCTGAGAACATCCATTTGTGCAGCTATCACCATATGACTTGGAGGTATATACTGGAGTACTAGCTTCCTTCAAGGAATCGATCTTCATAAGACCATCAAAACGATCTTTGCACATTTGAAGTTTAAACCACTCATTATGACTATAAAGTGTAGCTCGCATTATTTTCATGAGTTGAGGTTCTTCAATACCAAGCCTCCGGCCAACAGCAACCTATTTAAAATGAAATAAGGATTTATATTTTTTTTTTAAAGGAGGATTTATATTTTTAAATAACATTCATATTTTATTGAAATATTAGTATCTGGAAAACAATAGAATAAAGTCCTTGACCGGAAAGCTTTCAGGTACAGAACACGGCATAAATGGCACACCATCAGGAAATGAAATATCACACACCAAAGACATATGGTAAGGGCATGCTACAAATACTATTGGCACCAGACAATTTACTGTTCCTTCAAAGTCAATGTTATTTAGCATTGCTAAGCTATTGACACTAAATTGGTTAGTGCTTGTGATAGCTTAAACACATATAGATCATTCACAATCTAAACTATATGTAATCCCTTGCCAGTATACCTTCTTTTCTATTAGTATGATAGAAATTGGTACCAGAGAACTGTCAAAACGGGTTACCCGGGCCATTAGAACCGGCCCTAACAGGCTTCAGGTTTCATGGGCCGGGCCAAAAAGCCCTGTTAAAATATGGGCTCTAAAATATCTACCTGAGCCGGCCCTATACAGGCTAAACGGACCAGCCCCTTAGGAAAAGCTAAAAATATTCCCACAATATTATTTGTGAAGATTTTTTTGAAAAAAAATATAAAATGAGACACCTAGCGAACAAATTTTAATAAAATTTCAACCTATTTATTTCATTGAGCAATTGGCCAAATCACATTTTTTACTTTTCTTTGTGTACATTGTTGAATTTGCCTCTACATATTTAGCTTAATTTTTACTCTATTACACAAAACAAGGCTAGTCATTAAGGCAAAAACTGAGTTTCCGGTGGCAGTTTACAACGGGTGCTTTGCTGTATTATTTTTTAAAAAACAAAAATAGAGTTGAGTTTTTAAGTCATGCGGGCTACATGTGGCCCATGTGGGCTAGCCCATATGCATAACAGGATTTTTCCCTGGAAAAATTCGGGCCGAAATTTTAAGACTCGAGCACTACATTTCATCATCTTTGTCAAACCAGCCCATTTGACAGCTCCAAATAATATATTGAAAAACTAATGACTTTCATTTATAAATCCCTGGATAATTGCTCTAAATCAGAGATGAAATACATACATACACACTGCTGCAGAATTAAAATGTTAAACAGTAAACAGGAATTGCAAGTTACGTTTTCTACAAAGTTTAGATAGTTTGGTTCTCTCCCACCCAAGTAACCACTCAATAACTCCTTTATAACCAATTATGCCTTGCCCTTAACCTATTTATTTATTCTTACTAAGAACCACACAATTGACAAACATACTTTGGTAATAAAAAAAAACATAACCGCCACAAAACTGAACAAAGTCAGTTTTGGCCTTCTCGGCCTCTCCTCCTATAGTACTCTGTAATGAGGGGTCTAACACAGTACTCCTCAAATATAATGTTGGAATGAAAAACCAGACTTGTCTACAATTCTATCATGAATTTTCCTTAGGAAAACACCATGAAAGAGAAATCCTATCAACATGAAACAGAGAGATGTATTACAGTGGAAATAGTTGCCTTGCTTGATTAGCAAAACACAATACCTGGAGAGAAGCAGCTAGAGCATGTAGAGGTAATGCATTTCCGAGAGCATCTTCATTTGGTCGTAGTAAAGCCACAAGAGTTTCCTTCAACGGCTTTAATAAAGCAGGATCACTAGAAGCTAAAGGACCCAAATGAGAGCAAGCAACCTTTAAAGCAGCATTATAATCACCAGAACTGACCAACTTCAGGAATTCAACCTGCAGCCAGAAATCCCACATCAAAATAACATTAATGATTATCTTATGCAGAGCCTAGCAACAGCCCCAAGCCCTCTCATATAAAACTGATAAAGAAAACGCTATTGACAGCAAATAGAAGCCACTCACCTGCTTGAGTTGGAAGAGCAAAACAGAATTCTGGCCAAAAAAGTTTGGATAAATAGTATTGACTTCTTCAACTGCTTCAGCAGCCATTCCTTTGCTAGCTAACTCCTTCATACCCAACAGAATCTCGTATTTATCCTCCACATTACTGACATCAAGTACAGAAAGCTTTTCAGAGCCCTGCAAATAATATTCTGTCACGATTGATCTCCTAGAAAGAAAAATATCAAAATTATCAAACAGGTACCTGTTTTTCTTTTGTTAAAGTAGAAACGGTGGTACTAATGCTACGTTCTTGCTTGTTGTGCTCCTCCAAAGAAGCATTAGCCATGTAACTATCATCTTCATATCGTCCTCTCCATCTTTTACGCGTTGCCCTTTCTCCACTTCCAGGCAATCTACTTCGATGCAAAACACTTGGATCTTCAAGGTGCTGTGATCCACTGGTGCTACAGTCTTCATGAATACTTGCAAGCTCTGAAGGACATCGTACTTCAAAATCTATTCCTTGCATGCTCGTCACATCAGCGTTATTTTCAGGAGAACCATCCATATGAGCATTGGTAACGGAAGTTTCACCATCAGATTGCTTACCGGCATTACAATCTAGCTCGATAGAACAATCCCTTGATGAGCAACAGCCAGGGTCTTGTTGGTTGGATTTTACAGGTTCTGGCATATGCTGCTTCCCAGATGCTAAGTTCACATAAATTGAGATGTAATCAGATTAAGAAATGAAAAAATATTTAATTGAAATATTACACTACTGTAAAAAAACGAGAAATGACAAACTCAACATTAATTCAAAATTTGAGTAAGACATGATATCCAATGCAAGATTAATGATCAAAAAAATCCGAATTACTGGAAGATAGTAGCATGGAATTATTTCTACACATATCTCACTAACAAAAGTAGATCTAAGTTCAACAGAGAAGATTATATACCAGAGTTGACAATTCCTCTGTACACGCAATACTCACGAACAAGTTGATCAAGGAATGGGACATCCAGTCTCATCCGACATAATTCATTCTGCAACAAAAAGGACACAATAATGAAGATGTGAAGGAATATATAAACAAAAATTAACAAATTCATCAATCAGCCAAAAATCACTCGGTCCTATCTTGCACTAACCAACACATGTTTTTCTTTATCATCCCTTTATGTTTGAAAACCTTATCCCTTACTGCTGACATGTTGAGGAGATTATTTCTTAGGATAGAAAATAGAAAAACAAATTAAGGGAATTTTGTTTCTTACTCCCCTATGGAATGAATAACGAGCAAAAAATTGATCAGATTTCGCATATTAAGAAAAATGGTTGATCACATTAAATGTATACAATCTTAATAAAAATTGAAGTCTATTGCCTAAATGTCCTTTAATAAAAATTTCAGTCTATTGCCTAAATGTCCTATATGACTAATGAATTTTGGTCATTGGAAGTATAAAAGTCAAATTAAATGAGAAGTATTTTAGAGATACGGAAACTGTCATTAAATAGGAGGGAAGTTGTTAGGATTTGAAATATATTTCATTCAAGAAAATGAGTTCATTTTTCTTACATTTCATTCCGGAGGGAGTAGCTCGGAGTATTGATCCTTAGATCCGAATACTAATTTTTTTAATCTAAATTTTCTAGAATCAGCGACGATAGAAAGTCAACAACAGTACAATGGATTGTTTGGGAGGATTTGACTATAAAGCAGAATCAGAAGATGCAATGCTAGAAACTGACATTTTAGATTTTAGTTTTTTTATCAACACAAAAAGAAAAGCCTTCTAAAATTTGCCAAATTATATATTAAACAAACAAAAAACTAGAAGTAACTCAGAAGTAAAAGAAACAGTTAAAGGGTAATATTTAAAATGGAGCCAAAAACAGGTGAATTATTAGGATTATATGTAACCTGAAATGCCAGGAATAGATCACCCTTGGCGAATCTCAAGCTGTCTATTGCCCCTTGTCTGGTAAGCTCTACAGCATGTGCAAGAGCTTGTATGTCCACCTGTATTTAAGAGTCGAACATATAGCTTGAGCTTAAGAATGATACATGTATGAACACATGAAAAATAGGTGCCAGATGCATCATTATAACAACGTGGAAATGTATTCATAAATGTTTTCATAAGATGATGACATTCACATTCACTATTAATTACATGCAACTTCTGATAGATACCCTCCCATAACTACGATGTAGAACAGAGGAAAAAAAAACAGCAGCAAACAACCAGGAACATGCGAGTGTTACGCATGTGCGTCTCTAAAAGGTGTATGATCAGCACATTGTGGGTTTGCATTGTTACAACCTGATCGTGCGGTAGATAGGGTAGAGGGAAAAATCAAGTAATGCCTGTCCCCAAGTCTCCCAATTCAATCACAAATGCCTTGGGGCGAATTGGATAAGTACTTATTCAGTTAGCCAAATGTTTACTGTATAAGAGCTTATGAATAAAGTGTTTCTACGACAATAGCAGAGAAAATAAGAATAAACTCTCCATAAACTGAAAACAACCTCATCAATAAGCTATTTGGAGTAGATTATGAAAATAAGCTGAAAACAGTTTATGAACATAACATAAACTATGTTCATAAGCTCTTCCAAACACTCATACATCACAATGTAAGCCTAATAAGCTCTTCTAAATGCCCCTAGATATCTTCACATCACCCCATATATAGGCAACATGTCAAATTTTCTTTTTTCGCCTATCTCAGTCCCTATTTTGTCGTTGAGAACCAGAGTGTGGAAACAGGAACATGTTTTCATGTCCATATATATAGGTATCTGGGAACGTGTTCCCCCTATTTTGTCCTACCTTCTAGACACTTATTATTTGCCAAAGAACTATGTTTACCACTGTTCTTTATTCGTCTCGGGGCATCAAGTTCCTGAGAATTTTGTTCCTTTGGCGTAAAATTTCCATAACACCAAAATCCATCCACTACTATTGCTCTGCTGCCTTTTTCTACAGTTGCCTCAATCCCAACAAGTCTCTCTCCACCAATTCAACTCATGGGTCTATTATCATGCCCAGCAAGTAATGCGCTATGGATGAGAGGGCTCTAATACCAATTGACAGTAGTTGATATTTTATAAGAAGATTTATTGAAAATTCAACTGATTAATGAATAGAATGCAGATCTCAGTGAGTCTGTAACCTTCCAACCTACCGTAAGTCCCCCCTTCTCTCACAAATGACTATATAAGTTTCACTCTCCACTTATTTAAAGGCAACACAACAGGCACTGTTTGTTTCTTCTAACTGTCAGCCTAACTAACCTAATAACTCTCACAGGAATGGAAAACAAGAGAAAACAGGGTAAAAAATAACAGAGAAGAGAGGTTCAGAGGAATAGATCATGGCCGTCTAAATGTTTTGAGCGTCCTAACCAAATCCTGTCCAATATTAACCTTGAAAATTCATTTACTGATACTGTTCAAATGGTGAAACATACAACATAGATATAATTCATATTATCCCTGAAAATCAATACTATTTTGTCCGTAGTGAAACTTAAGAATTATACAACATAGATATCTCACCTCATCAAATGGTGGTACTTCATATAATATGTCCTGCGGTGTTGCAGGTGGGTCACGTTCTTCCAGGAGCAGTCTTTCAGTCAGATCGGATATGGGCGATGTGATACCTTGACGTAAACAATATGCCCTGTGTATGCTATAAAAAAGGCAGGAAGTCCAAAAGAAAAACATTGTAAAATTTGACAAAAAAACTTCCAGTATAATTGTATTTTCCCAGTTAATAAAAACGAAATGAGATGAAGTTGATGGATTACCTTATCAAATATCTCAGAGCCATCGAAAAGACTGGATCATATGCATTTAAATGAGCTCTTAACATAGAAGACATAAATCCAGCTAAGTCAAGCCGCCTCCTTTCAGACCACTGCAAGATAAACCATGGTGAATTGATGGTGAGATTAAAAACTCATTCTTGAAACCTGAAGTATAAGATCAAACACAACTCTAACCTTTTCAAAAAGAAGGTAGATGCAATTTTCAACATCATTATGAATTAAAGTTTTTAATCAGTTGATCTGAAAAGTGAAAACATTAAAAGATGAATAGTTGACAGGAAATTGCATGTTCTGTCTTCTGTATTTTTTTTTATACCAGAGAAAGAATAAGTTTCTACTGAAGTACCAACCCTCCCCCCTACAACTTTGCACTCAGTCATAAACTTGCAAATGACTCAACAATGTACCTCTTTCCTAATGGTAAACATGTTAATAGGTGGCAAATATGCACAAACAACATAACTCTGAGGGGGCATGTCATTAAAAATAGAAACTGGTTGGCAAGATGCTGTCAGGTGAAGATGCATCTCTGACACCTACAATGGCGAGTTTATGTACTAGCTAAAGTCGCAACACATTCCTAATCCTACCCGGACCACAATGTCTGGGAAAGTGCACATAATTCGCTGTGACTAAAAGTAAAGGTTCTAAAAGTTAAAGGTAATTACATTGATATCCTGTAAGATTAATTGTAATTATATACGAGGCCCATCTCTTTGAAAAATTATACATTTCAATCTTACTGTTACTTACAAAGTGAAATTGTACAGAAAGAGTACATAAAAGTAGGGGGCAATAGTTAACTTTTTGAAAAAATAAGGGAGCATAGTGTAAGGGTGAAAACAAACTAAATTAAGTCGAGTCCTTCAAGACCAAGCTTGACTTATGAAAAATAAAAGACACTTTTCAAGCTTGGCACATTTATTTAGTCTGAGTTAAATTCAAAACTTGGACTTGACCTGTTCAAAATAGGGAATTCGAGCTCAGCATATTTTGCATGTTTCTAGCTTTGATTTTTTTACTTGCCTTCATCACATTTGCTATTATCAAAATGATATTTAATAAACATCAAAAGTACTAACACTAGAAAATGAAGTCAAAATAGAATTAGGTTTACTGATAGAAATGGTTAGATTATTATCATCTACTATAACCTTCCTCATCCAGGGTTACAATTTTTGTGACTGAAATTTTAAAATCTTTCCAGACTAGGAAGGTCTAAGTCACATTAAACTTAGCCTTCTGCCTGTACGTTCTACTCAAGTTATCTCTATTAATGCCTGAACTTTAACTATGTCCATCCAAATACAATACTTTGTTAAGACACACTTAACTCACAGAAGTTGAGTTAATCCTAACCATCCGTGTATAATAAATCTGGACCCTTGGGCGGTGGAGACTATAATGAAGCTTATTTATGTTTATTTGGGCCATCAAGTTGGTCAGGAAATGTGTTGGGCAGGTGGTCGGTCGGTATTGGTATGGGTATAGGAGATTGGACCGTATTCGTTTTTTAGGGCTGACCAAATTTTTGGGGAATTTTATTCTTCAGTCAATTTTTTATGCAAAAAGTTGAGCCTGACTTCCTGCATTGGGCCATCTTTTGAGTGCTCTATCAACAATTTTGGTCGGGTATCAATGTCCATGGGTACATTACACAGACTGGAAATGCCCACTGGGTGTCCATGGTTTTGCATTACACAGACTCCAGAATGCCCACATAAACCTATACCAAACTCATTGTGTTGTTTGAACCCAATAACTCGCTTTTACCTGCCCAAGGATTGTTGCCAAACCCTACCTGGCAATTCTGGTGTAGGAAGCTTGACTGTCATATGTCAAGGCAAATAGCTCCATCACTGTTTGACATTATGAATCAGCTTAGGCTAGAAGTTTGGATGACGCCAAACGGCCTGCACAATACCCACCTCGCCAAGTTTGCTGTGAGTCTTCCTGTCTTTCCATCTTCTCTTCTCCTTGAGACTCAGCCTACGAGACCCAAATTCTCTATCATGTTCTCTCTTCTATGTTTGTCTCTTATATGTTCTATTATTGTTGCAACCACAGTATCAGGTTTCTCCCTAGACCTCAACCTTCACATTATCTCAATTGTGCACTAAAAAACCCCTACCAATACTCTATCTCGCTCTTGTTTGTTCCTTGTCATTAGTTCTTCAGATTTTCCTCGTGCATCATTTCTGATATGGATCATCATCTTCACACCGGAGTCTTTTCCTTTCCATTTTTGGTTCCCCTTCAACCCCTTCCAAGATTCCTAGATGTCCCAAACTTATTTATCCGTTTCTACCCTTTGATTCATTGGTTCTCGGCTCTCATCTTCAACCCCTTCCACATTTCTATATCCTTGCTCCCCAAACAACCAAAATCTTGAAGACAAAGCCAAACTTATTGCTGGAACTGTTTGAGTAGAACCCACCATGATGAGTCACTCTCTCTCCTTATTTATATCTTCTACCTATTCCTACCTGACCAACTAAGTTTCTTAACCAACAGAATTATCAAATTATAACCATATATATTGCCTTAATAGTGATGTATAATTGAAGATACTACCTGCATTTTTTAAACACCGTTTAAGATAATAATACAATATGAAGATATTCCTACAGTATATACAATTATTAACTAATTATGTTAAGGTAAGCGTTAGATCAACAAACTAGTAATTAATGTTATCTTGAACTATCAAAACATTGATTTTTCATAATAAATGGCGCTTAGAAAGACATCATATCAAAACATTGATTTTCCTAATAAATGACACTTAGAAAGACATCATCAATCAACAGTCAAATACCACAAATAAAAGCATTAAACACGCAACACTTGAATTAACGTGAGTAAAATATACAGATTGATATACTAAATATTTTACACATAAAGGCTCATTCAACACCATCTTCTCAATATACTATTACCACTGTCCCTAAATACTAGACCCTCTTGAGTTTTTTTTGGGTCCCATTATTTCTTTACCAATATACCTCTAATTGTGTTGGATACTTTTCTGCAATCCTTAAAACATTGACTAATTTTCTCTCGTAACAGGTAAACTTGTCAAACAATATCAATTGTCAATAAATTTAATACCACAACCTACATTTTCAATTCTCGATATTTACTCAATGGGTTCTATATTTAAAGACAAAGGGCGTAGTATCATCTACAAAATCAGCAGACCAAAGTCTCAGACGAGTCAAACAGACACAGTAAAAGTAGAACTAAAACCTACCTCATTTGCCACAGGAGAGGTTTTATCTTCCTTGTCATATATAAATGCGAGCAAAACATGCTTGAACTCCTCATATGCTTCCTTAAATATAAAGATAACCGTCAAAACCAATCATTAAACAAAAAAACAAAAATGAGTTTAATTTCTATAGTACATTAACTATGTAAAGTTATTTTACACATGCATCCAATGATGTATTGCCACACATGTGTTTTCAACCACATTAAATGACGAGTTTAATTTATACAATACCGGTGTACAAAATTTTACACATGCATTCAATGATGTGTTGACACCTCAATTAATAAGGTACAACAATTCATGTGTTTTTAACTCATTAAATGATGTGCCAACTGCCAATACATCATTGGATGTATCATGTATGTGTAAAACTTTTTACCCAACAGTGTATATCAATTAAACTCTTGTATATCAATTAAACTAACACAACACAACATTTGCGCGTGTAAAATAATTTGACACTAATAGTGTATACTACTAATTAAATCCAAAAGAAAAATTCAATAACATTAATTTAAATTTTCTAGATTCAAATACCGGATAAGCATCAAGCGCACAAGGAGCAAGAGATGTCCTCAAACATTCCATAGCAGAATCACGACCCTCACTCGTTCCCTTCCGAAGAAGCTCAATAAATTTCTACACATCAACGAAAATTCAAATTCATATTCACATCAACAACAACAACAACAACAAATTAACAACATCCACAATATCAAAACCTAGAAAATCAATAGAGATAATTACAATTGACGAACCTGTTTATGCAAACGGAAGAGGATTCGGTGATCATTAAGAATGGAAGGAGCATGGAGACGGAGGAGATTGACAGCAGTGTCGATTTCGCCGGTTTCTAAGGAGCGTCTGATCTGACGAATGATGAGACGCGAATGGTAAGAGGAAGAGGAAGGAGATGAAGGAGAAGGTGCGGAAGATGAATGTTCGATTAGGTTTTCCAATTTGGCGAATTCGATTACCAGAGTATCTAGAGCTTCCCAATTCACCGGTGTTGATTCCATGGTTTTTTCTTCGATTTTCTATCGAGAAGTTTCTCGGGAAAATTTTGTGGGATTGTGAGAAAAAGAGAGAGGAAGAAGGGTTGGAGAATTTGTGAGAGTGCTGTTTGTTTGGTTAGAAGTGAATTTTGTTAAGAGATTGATTTTTAGGGGAAAAAATAGATTTGCGGTAAATTTGATAGATTGGGGGGTTCTGGAAATTATTTATAGCTGACTCACTGCCACATGTTTCTTCCAAACAGCTGCTACGGGTGTTAAAAAACACTACCAACTGAATTAAACCGAACCAAACCGATAAAAACGATGAACTGGTACAAAAGAACCCGAAATGTGACTAACAATTTGCGAATTAAATTGCTTCAGTTTAGTTCATGATTTATCACTGCGGTTTAGTTTAGTTTAATGATTTGATTTAGATTTTAGTTTTTAAAACTAGTATTAATATTCAGTTTTGTTTTATTTTTTATATTTTTTTAACGATATTGATATAAGTTAATAATAACAGTTTGGTACAATTTTCTCTAAGGTTTAATATGATCTAAGGTTAAAAAAGTTAAAGAAACGGTCTGAAAGCAAGAATGATAACAATGGTGACAGACTCATGACAAGAGGCATATTAAAGAAAAGAGATTTCAAGCAAAGGAGGAATCAAAGTCTAAGTTCAAATCAAGAAAGTATTTATGTGCAAGAAGGAGGGCCATTTTCAAAAAGAATTCAGTTGAAAGAAAGAAATATTACAAAAAGAAGAACAAAGAAAATGGGAGAGATTCAAGTGATGTGACCATTGTCTCAAATGGATATGGATTTGTTGATATGATGATGGCAACGAATAAGAACTTTGATGAAAAGTGGGTTCTAGATTCAGATTAATATTTCATATGGAATATAAAATAATGGTTTTCATTCATACCAAAGCCATAATGGTGAAAATGTGATCATGAGAAACAACATTATTTGTTTGGTAACTGGAGTAGAAAACATATGATTGAGAACTCAGCGATGTGAGAAATATATCATATTTAAAGAAACTTGGTTTCTCTTTGAATGATGCAGGAATCAAGGTGTTCTCACAATGCTCAAAATGGTGAGTTCAAGGGGGTCATTGGTGATCATGAGAGGCAAAAGGGCGATAGAACCTATGTTTTGCGAGGATAAATTGTTCTTGGTGAAATTGTCGTGTTAAGTATATCTAGCATTAAGAAGGTTAAGCTTTGGCATAAAAAAAAAAGGGATATGGTTGCTAGGAAAAGAGTTTTCTTGTGTGTAGATAAAATAAGGGGGTCTTGATTTATGTGAACATTATGTTTGTGGAAGAAGCAAATGGTGAAACATGCTAAAAAGATATAATGTGGTCAGTTGGATGGAAACTTTACATCATAATATGGCATTGATAGTTGTAGTTTTACAGTTCAAAATATAGGTATTTGAGTTATTGTCTTCGCATGGACTCGTGTGATACTAAAGTTTTTCAACAATAGCGATGTTTCAGTTAAGGGTCGAGGAATTGTATGCTCAATGTCATTGTCACATCCTCTTCTCCCTATTAGTGTCTTTCCCTTTTCTACAACGATATCATCTCGATGCAATAAGGGAAACACACTTATAGAAAGGTCGGAAGAACCATGCATTAGCATCTCTCACTCCCAAGTCATTCCTCTCAAGTGATTTAGTTGCTCTAACATATGGATCTACAACATTGTATGTCTAACACGCATCATTTATATCCAAGTAAGTCTTCTTGATATTTCTCTATTGGTTATTTGCTTAAGGATGGGGACCTAGGTCTACACATGGTCTTAAATTAAACATACACGTGAAGGGTTTTCCTTCTCTAAGTACTCTTTATTCGGTGTCTTCAAGAAGTCGGTCATCGAGTGGTTTAGTGGGTCACACAATTATGTTGATGCGGTGAAAATATTAAGGAAAGTCAAACATCTGGGTTATTGTTTTAGAAGTGAGGATGAGGTTTAGGTATCTAGGTTGGTAGTTTTCTAGGAGAATGGATGTCTTCATAAAGAACGTAGGGAATCTTCTTAGTTTAATCAATGAGTATTGGCTCCATTAATATTAAAGGTTTAGGGAGATGTTAACGAAGGCTTTGTTGGAACAAAGGGTGTTTCACAATATCACCTATTGAGTTTTGACAATAACAAGGTATTAAAAATCATCAATTGGATATGCTAAACAATTTGTTCAAGTGTACAGGATCCATAATCAAAGTGTTATTCATAAAGATTCTGATTGAACAAGTTGAAGAGCAAAGGAATTTTATTTGAAGCTTAGAAGCATCTGGAAGAATGCGCCTGAAGAACTGCGTCTGAAGTAACGGGTCTGAAGAAGAGCTCCTGAAGACACGTCATCAGAAGCAATGGTCATCAGAAGCATATCTCGTCAGAAGCTACTTCACCAGAGTTGACAAAGGACAATGTACGAAGTGTACGGCCACGAACTCTGCAACCACCATCTCTGCAATCTTTGTCTCTACATCAAGAC